>Ga0209566_100813_pt1 | contig 16057 bp, 13 predicted proteins | sample Araplavi_mTSA_r2_2_FD_184287 | JGI IMG/M metagenome (GOLD analysis project Ga0209566, IMG submission 184287) | Arabidopsis root microbial communities from North Carolina, USA - plate scrape CL_Cvi_mTSA_r2 (SPAdes) (version 2) | ecosystem: Host-associated > Plants > Roots > Endosphere | place...
CGCGGCACGTGCTGATCCAGGGCAACACCGACGAACGCGGCACGTCCGAATACAACCTCGCGCTCGGCCAACGCCGTTCGCAGGCCGTGCTGAGCGCGCTCGAAACGCTCGGCGTGCAAGCCACGCAACTCGAGGCGGTCAGCCTCGGCAAGGAAAAGCCGGTCGCGCTCGGCCACGACGAGGATTCGTGGGCACAGAATCGCCGCGCGGATCTCGTCTACCGTTGATCCCGGGCCGCCGTGACGGCGGCATTCGCTTCAGGAACGGCATGGCAGCCCGCTGGTCGCGCAAGCGGCCGCGCGGTGCCGCCCCTGCCCGCCGCATGCACGCGATCGACGCGAAGGCGGCCGATCGCGCAACGCTGCGTGCTCAACGCCGGCGATCGAGCCGACGATGCAGCCAGTACGACATCACGGCCGACGTCACGATCGCATCGAGCGTGGCGATCGCGTCGATGTCGCTGAACTGGTCGATTTTCATCAGGTAATCCTCGAGTTCGACGAAACCGATCATCGCGCCGGCGCCGACGACCATCCCCAGCAGCACGAACCAGCGCCGCCGCAGCCGCGTGCCGATTGCGCCCATGATGCCGCCGGTCACGGCCGCCGGCAGGAAATAGCCGAACAGGAACGACGCGAAGAAGATCAGCGGAACCATGCCGGCGCTGACTTTCAGTTCCTCCCACGACGGGCCCTCGATCAACGACCACCCGACCAGCATCACGGCCGGCCAGACGAGCGATGCGACCAGCGGGCCGCCGACGGCAAACGACACGCAGCCGAGCACGGCGGGACGGAACGGACGCGACGACGGACGTTCAGCGGTGGCACTCATGTTTTTCGTGGTCGGAACCGGAATGGCGGCGTGCCGCAGTGTATCAACACACCGTGCGACGACACCGATCCGCCCCCTCGCGTTCGACGATCCGCAAAAGGCATGGAATAAACGGCCCGCCCGAAACGTTTCTTCAGCGCGCAGACGCACGGTTCATGCGAACCGGCCTTTCCCGCGGCCTGCGCGTTTCAAGGAGGTGGAAATGAGATCCGCAACGTTGGCCGCGGCGCTGATCGCGGCGCTGGTGCTCGTGCTGTCGGCAGGCTGTACGTCGGGTGGCGGCGCGCCACAAGGGCCGGGCATGAGCCGGTACGGCGGCAGTGGCGCGGGAGGTACGGGCGGTGGCGGAGGAGGCAGCGGCTACTGAAGAACCGCTGAGAGCAGTCGGGCGACGCGTCGCGCACGAGCACCGGAAACCGGCTGAATCGCGCGCGACGCCCCGCCCGGCGGCACGACTTAACGCATGGCCTTCACGTCGGCCGGCGTGACGCTCGCCGGCTGGCCGCCCCACGTCGCACGCAGGTAGTTCGCGAGCTGCGCGAGTTCGTCGTCGCTCAGCGTGTGCGCGAAACCGGGCATCGGCTGCAGGTTCTCGAACCCGGCGAACTTCTGCTCGCCGATGCCGTCGAGCATCGCGACCAGCAGGTTGCGCGGGTCGCCCTGGCGCACCGTCGAATTGCCGTTCATCGGCACCGCCACGTGCGGCTTGCCTTCGCCGTTGAAGCCGTGACACCCCGCGCAGACCGCGAGATACACCGAGCGGCCGGCCGCGAGCTGCGCGGCGTCGGCCGACACCGGCTTCACCGGTTGCGGCGCGGGCGGCGTGTCGCCCAGCAGGTACACGGACAGCGCACGCAGGTCGTCCTTCGTCATGTACTGCGTGCTCAGGTGCACGACCGGGTACATCTCGCCGAATGCCGAGCCTTGCGGCGCGATGCCGACGCCGAAGAACGTCTGCAGGTCGGCGCCCGTCCAGCCGCGCGCGGCAAGGCCGGCCGGCGTGATGTCGGGCGCGGCCACGCGGCCGAGCGCCGCGCCCGCGAACGGCTTCGCGCTGTCGAGCTGGCCCGTGAACGCGCGCGGCGTGTGGCATTCCGCGCAGTGGCCGAGCGCACCCGCCAGATAGCGGCCGCGCTGCCAGTCGGCGGACTGGCCGGTCGATGCATCGGGCAGGCTGTCCTTCAGGAACACCATGTCCCAGAAGACCATCCCGAAACGCAGGTTGTACGGGAACTTCAGCTCGTGCTCGCGGTTTTCCTGCGCGACCGGCCTGACGGTCTTCAGGTACGCGTACATCGCGTCGGAATCGGCACGCGTGAGCTGCCGGTACGACGTGTACGGCATCGACGGATACAGGCGCTTGCCCGGCGCCTTGCCGTCATGCAGCGCGGCGTAGAAATCGTCCGCGCTCCAGTTGCCGATCCCGTGATCCTTGTCCGGCGTGATGTTCGAGCCGTAGAACGTGCCGAACGGCGATTCGAGGGGCGCGCCGCCGGCGAACGGCGCGCCGTCCTTCGCGGTGTGGCAGGCCGCGCAGTCGGCGGCCTTGACGAGATAGCGGCCGCGCGCGACCGGGTCGGCACCGGGCGCGCCGGAAGCGGCGTTCGAGGCCGGTGCGTCGTGGCCGCCGCATGCGGCGAGCAGCAGCGCGCAAGCCGCCGCGAGCACGGGAAGGCCCGCGGCCCGCGCGACACGATGAGCGAATGTGCGTTTCATGCGGCGTCCTTCACGAGTCCCGGCGTCGTCAGCACCACGTCCTTGACGGCTTCGTAGTAGCGGACATAGCCCGTGCAGCGGCAGAGGTGCGCATCGAGCGCCTCGGTGATCGTGCGCTCGACGTCGGCCTTCGCAACCGGCTCGCGTTTCAGGCGTTCGATCAGCACGGTCGCCGCGTTGACGAAACCCGGCGTGCAATAGCCGCACTGGAAGCTGAAGTGCTCGAGAAACTTCTGCTGGATCGGCGACAGCTCGACCACTTCGCCCGCTTCGTTGCGCTTCGCGTGGCCTTCGATCGTGCGGATCGTGCGGCCGTGGAAGAAATGCGCGCCGGTGATGCAGGTGCGCATTTCCTCGCTCGTGCCGTCCGGCTTGTCGACGATCACGACGCACGCGTGGCAGATGCCCTGCCCGCAGCCGAGCCGCGACCCGGTGAGGCCCGCGTATTCGTGCAGGAACTCGATCATCATCAGCCCTTCCGGCACCTGCATCGGGCCGACGGACTTGCCGTTGATGTTGATCGACAGCGGTTTTGACTGGAACCGAACGAGCGGACGCTCGACGGCGGCCGGTGCCGGTGCCGGCACAGCCGGGGCCGAGGCCGGTGCCGAAGCCGGTACGGCCGAAGCCTGGGCCGGTGCGGAAGCGCCGGTCGCAGCGGCGCTGGCGCTCGCGGCCGAAGCCGCGGTTTGGGCGGTCGTCATGCGAGCACCTCCTGAATCTTTTGCGGGGTCACCGGCAGGTCGGTGAAACGATGGCCGATCGCGTGCGCGATGCCGTTCACGATCGCGCCGACGACGGGGATCATCACCACTTCGGCGACGCCCTTCGGCGGATCGGTCTCGGACAGCGGCGGCAGCACGTCGCCCGTCTGCGTCCAGACGGCGACGTCGGACGCGCGCGGCAGCTGGTAGCGGTTGAAGTTCCACGTGCCGTTGCCGGGGCCGTCTTCATACAGCGGCAGGTATTCGTGCAACGCGTGGCCGATACCCATCGCGAGACCGCCCTGCAACTGGCCCGACACGAGCTGCGGCGAAATCTGGTTGCCGCATTCCATGATCGAGTGATGCGTGAGCAGCTCGACCTTGCCGGTCGCTTCGTGCACGGCCAGCTCGACCAGCGTGCCGACCGCCGTGTAGTACGTGACGGCCGCGTTGTTGCGGCTCGTCGGCGGGATGAACACGCGCTTGCGGTCCAGCACGCGGTAGCCGTTCGCGGTCGGCGCCAGCGTGCCGCGCATCGCGGTCGCGCCGGCAGGCGCGGCGGTGCCGGGCACCGGGCCGTTGTCGCCCGTCTTCGGTGCGCCGACGCGCAGCGACAGCCCGTCGATCGGCAAACGATCGACCACGCCGCCCACTTCGAACTCGGCGTCGGTCCACTGCCAGCGGTTGAACACGTGCACGACGGCGCCGGTCGGCAGGCCGAGCGCATGCGCCTGCTTCGCGAGCTGTTCGAACGACAGCGGCTCGAGGCCGTCGGCGGTCAGCTTTCCGTCGACCCAGCGCGCGTCCTCGATGCGGATCGTGTACGGCGCGGCCTGGCCGCCGCCGAGGCCGCGCGTCCAGATCGACATCGCCGCCGGCCACAGGCCGTAGCGGAACACCGCGCGCGCGGCTTCGCGCGTGCTGTGCGTGAAGTAGTACGCGGAGTTCGTCGCGCTCGACGGCGACGCATAGCTCGGCGACCAGCGCGGATTCGCGCTCAGGCGATCCTGGTCGGCCTGCGACATGATGTACGGATCGCCGCTGGTCTCGACCGGCAGGTCCGGCCATTCGGTCACGGCGACCTGCACGTCCGTCGCCGGACGGCCGAGCCACTTCACGACGGCCACAGCCTGCGACGTCGACATCCCGGTGCCGATCTCGGCAGCCGTGTGGCGCAGCGACACCTTGCCGTTCTCGTCGAATTCGACCTTCGCGAACGACGCTTCCGCGCCCGTGCCGAAGTCCTTCTGCACGCACGCGAAGCCGACGCCGTAGCGCTTGCCCGGGTTCGCCGCCTCGTATTCGGCCTTGCGCGCGGCGCGGCGCGTCCACAGCGGATGCTGCTTCGAGCGCTCGAGCACCTCGTCGACGCGCAGCGCGCCGGCGGGAATCGCCCCTTGCGTGTTCTTCATCCCCGAACGCAGCGCGTTGCGCAGACGGAAATCGATCGGGTCGATGTTCAGCTGCGCGGCGATCTCGTCGACCGCCATCTCGGTCGCCGCCATGCTCTGCAGCGTGCCGTAGCCGCGCGCGGAACCGGCATCGATCGCGCGTGATGCAATCGCCACGGCCGCGAGGTCGCTCTTCGGGAAGTAGTAGATCGATTGCGCGGCCGTCGCGCCGACCATCGCGACCGACGGCGAGAAGTTCGAGCGCCCGCCGCCGTTCGCCTCGAAGTCGCCCTTGAACGACTGCAGCAGGCCGGTGTTGCGGTCCACCGCGATCCGGTAATGCATCTTGAACGCGTGACGCTTCAGCGACGTCTGGAACTGTTCGTAGCGGTCGTTCGCGAAACGCACCGGGCGGCCGTCCGCGTACAGCGCGCAGACGAGGCCGTAGAACGGCACGTTGAAGTGATCCTTCGAGCCGTAGCCGACCGTGTAGCACGGGTGCACGAACAGCTTCTTCACCGGGAAGCGGCACTTCGCGACCATCGCGGCCGCGTTCTCCGACACTTCGAGCGGCGACTGGGTCGGCACGACGAGGTGCAGCGACTGCGTCGCGGCGTCGTACCAGCAGTTCGCGTTGTCCGGTTCGAGTGCGGAGGTGTCGACCGACTGCGTGTTGTACTCGCGGTCGAACACGAGCCAGTCGGCCGACGGATGGTCGAGCTCGTCTGCAATCTGCCCGGCCAGGAACATGCCCTGCTCGTCGAGCTTGCCGTGCTCCTTGCCGTCCGGCCACACCGGCAGGTGCTTGCGCATCATGCTCGGAAAGATCGGCGCGTCCTTCAGGCTCGAATAGACATCGTCGTCGTAGGCCGTCTTGCCGCCCACGCGCACGTAGCGGAAGGTGCCCCACGGATCGCGCTCGAGCGGGCCCGTGACCGCGCCGTAGCGGATCACGTCGTCGCGGAACTTGAGCGCGTTCTTCGCGAAGCGGAAGCGCGCGAAGTCGTGGTAGATGAGGATCGCGACCGCATGGCCGAGATACGCGGGCGTCTTGCCAGCGGGCAGCAGCATGTCGTCGCCGTAGAACGCCGGAAACGCGACGCCGTCGCGCACGAGATCGTCGGCCGTGACCACGCGGTCCGGTTTCAGTTCGTCGCCCAGCAGCGAAAGGTCGAAGCCTTCGTACGTGCGGTCGGCCTGCGTGACACGCAGGATCAGCGCATGAGACTGCTGCTGCGGCCAGTGCGGCATGTCGGCTGCGCGCACGTCACGGGCGAACACTTTCGAGCCCGTGACCTTCGCGATGCCGTCGATGCGGAATTGGGGGATGCCGGTGACGCTATCCCATTTGACGGGGGTGAGGAGTTTTTCTTCGAAGAGCGCCGCGAACGCGCGGCTGCCCAGGGGCGCGACATACACTGCGACGCCCGCCAGCACGCTGGCTTTCAGAAAACCCCGCCGTGACAGGCCGTGGTTTTTCATTGGGGGAACCTCCTGATGCGGCTCGGACGGCGATCGGATGTCGCGACGTTCGGAGCGGCGCGCATTCTGGCATTGTTTTTGATATATCGCCTATAGTATTTCCCGCATGAAATACTTATTGAATTTCTTATAACGGTGTTCAGCCGGGCTGCGACAGCCGGTCGCGGGTGGCGATCCGGTCGCATCGACTGCCCGCTTGCGGCGGTTTCGTTCGTGTCGACCGCGCCCGGCGGATACGCGCCTGTCTCCTGTCGATCGCCGAGCCTTGTTCGGTTCGCGACGATGCTGCCCCGGCGCCGGCGAATGCGCAAGACTTTCGTGGGCGTGGTTGACGACTCGTGGCCGACGCGGCACGCGGGTCCGCCGGGCGATCCGGGTGACCCGCGCCGCCCGTATTTCATGGTAATGTCGTGCGCATCCGGCCTGGCCGGGCTTCCGCCACGTGCCGTGCGGGTGCCGCCAGCCATCGCGATATCAAGCGACATCGTGTCGAGGTCAAAAACCATGGCAGTCAGGGCATCTCTCCTGCACTCCGTTCTCGCCACTCCCCCCTCCGGCAACCACCGTGTGACGGCCGCGCTGCGCCCGTCGATGCTCGTTACCCTGTTCGAGGACGTCCGACCGATGGCGCTCTCCGGGCTCGCGAGCGGCTTCGTCGCGGCCGTCGCGCTGATCCGGCTGCAGCAGCTCTGGTGCCTCGCGTGGCTGATCGTCGACGTCGGCCTGCTCATCGCGCGGCTCTCGATCGTGCGTGCGTACACGGTTCAACGCGACGGCGGCGACGACCGCGCCGAATACTGGGCGATGCGCTATGCGCCCGTGTCGCTCGTCGCGTGCTTCGTGCTCGGTCTCGGCGTGATGGGCTGCGTGCAGGCCGTCGACGTCGAGCTCGGCACGCTGTCGGTGATGGTCGCGGGTGGCGTGTTCGGCGGGATCGCGTCGCGCAATTCGGCGCTGCCCCGGCTCGCGATGTCGCAGGTCACGGTCGGCGTGCTGCCGATCGGCATCGGCGCGTTGCTGGCCCACCGGCCGGGGGCATGGCTGCTGCTGCCGCCGCTCGTGATCTACCTCGCCGCGATGCGAACGGTCGTCCAGCGTCACTATCGCGTGCTCGTCGCGCTGATTGCCGCGCGCCAGCGCAACGCCGAACTCGTCGCGCGCTTCGACGCCGCGCTCACCTACATGCCGCACGGCCTGTGCATGATCGACGGCCAGCGCCGCGTGATCGTCGCGAACCGGCGTACCGCGCAACTGTTCGGCTCGCCGCGCCAGATCATGCTCGAAACGCCGCTGCCCGCCGTCGTCGCGGCGCTCGGCGCGAACGACGCGATCGATCCCGGCGGCGCCCGTCTCGCCGCGCAGTGCGAGATCTGGCTGGCCTGCGACGAACCCGCGCCGCTCGACCTGGTGCTCGCCGATGGCCGCCAGCTCGAACTGACGCGCCATCTCGTGCCGGACGGCAACGCGGTGATCATCGTCGAGGACGTCACCGCGCGCCGCCAGACCGAACAGCACATCCGGCATCTCGCGCGGCACGACGCGCTGACGGGTCTGCCGAACCGCCACGAGCTGCATGCGGAACTCAAGCGGATGCTCGCGAGCCGGCCACACACGCCGGAGTCCGGGCTCGCCGTCATGTATCTCGACCTCGACGGCTTCAAGGCGATCAACGACCGGTTCGGCCACCAGGCCGGCGACGACGTGCTGACGCAGGTCGCCGAGCGGCTCGGCAAGACGCTGCCGCCCGGCGAGCTGGCCGCGCGCATCGGCGGCGACGAATTCGTCGTCGCGATCGACGACGTGACGATGCACGCGTGCTCGCTCCTCGCCGCGCGCATCATCCGGCAGATCTCGGCGCCGTACACGCTGTCGATCGGCGAGACCGTGATCCTGGGGATCAGCATCGGCATCGCACTCGACGACGGGCACGGCTCCCCCGACGAACTGATCCGGCAGGCCGACAGCGCGCTGTACGACGCGAAATCGGCCGGCAAGGGCATCTACCGCTTCTATTCGAGCGGCAGCAGCCGGGTCACGCCGGCCACCGCGAGCTGACCCGGCCGCGCAGTCCTCTTTCTCCCGCGTCGACGCCTCCCGACGATTCAATTCCGAAACGCTTTACGTGACCGCACGTGGTGTCGCGCGCTCGCGTGTCACGTGACGTGTTCCGTAACATCGGCGCCCGCCACCCGTCACGTTGGCTGCAGAAGCCTGCACGATCGATGCAGCGCAGGGCTTTTCGAACCTGGCACTCTTATTGCTCCCTGTCAGGGAAACAGGTGGTCAGGGAGACCCAACATGAATACCGTCGAAGTCCTCAGCCGCAGCGAAACCATCGACGAACTGGATGTGATCGACGGCGCATCGCTGATCCGCCGGCTCGTTTCCGAACGCCGCATGCCGGCCGCACGCGAAGCCCGATGCGTCGACAATCCGCCGCTGACGCTGTACGGCGCGTTTCGCCAGGGCATCGCCGATCACGCCGCGCGCCGCGCGAATCCGTATCGCGCCGGCAGCCGTTTCTGGGCACTGTGGGAAGAAGGACGTCTCGAAGCTGAAACATCGGGCCGGTAAGCCGCCCTTGCACGCCGGCCCCGTCGCGGCAAGGGCCGGCGCGAAACACCAGGCCCGAATGCGGCCGGCCGGCATGCCGGCATGCGTTCACCGCCGCAACATCGCACCGGGTTCCGCGTATCGGCTTTGCAACTCCCCCGCATGCCTCCATGCGCTTGCCGGCTGATGGCGTTCGGCGCTGCTCGCGCCGGGCGCGGCGCGCAGCGGTCGTTTCCCGATAAGATGGCAGATTCCGTTCATCGAACGATGCCGCCATGACCGCCTCCTCCTCACACCGCAATCCCATCCACTGCGAAATCGATCTCGACGCACAAGGCAAGCACGCGGGTTACCTGCGGCTGCCGCATTCCGTACACCGCTCGGCGTACGGCTGGCTGCCGATCCCGATCGCGTCGATTCGCAACGGCGACGGCCCGGTCGCGCTCGTGATGGCCGGCAACCACGGCGACGAGTACGAAGGCCAGATCATCGTGTCGCAACTGATGCGCGAGATCGAGCCCGAGATGGTCAGCGGGCAGCTGATCCTGCTGCCGATGGCGAATTTCCCGGCGGCGGACGCGGGCCTGCGCGTGTCGCCGCTCGACCAGGGCAACCTGAACCGCAGCTTCCCCGGCGACCCGGCCGGCACGCCGACGCAGATGATCGCCCACTACATCGAGCATGTCCTGCTGGCGCGCTCGCAGTATCTGGTCGACCTGCACTCGGGCGGCAGTTCGCTGCTGTACCAGGGCGGCAACATGCTCGCGATCGACCCGCTCGACGCCGACGAAGCCGCGAAGCTCAACGGGCTGCTGGTCGCGTTCGGGTTGCAGAACGCGCTGCTGCACGCGCCGAATCCCGTGCACTCGGCCTCGGCCGCGCGCCGCCAGGGCGCGATCTCGATCGTGACCGAACTCGGCGGTGCCGGCATGGCCGACCCGTCGCTGATCCGGCTCGGTCGCCACGGGCTGCTGCACTACCTCGGTTACATCGGCCTGCTGCGCGGCGCGCTCGTGCCCGACGCGCCGCCCACGGTCACGCGCTTCATGCGTGTCGACGGCGATCGCCACTTCGTCTATGCGTACGAGCGCGGGCTGTACGAGCCGCTCGTCGAACTCGGCGACCAGGTGAAGGCCGGGCAGCCGGCCGCGTGGGTGCACTTCCCCGATACGCCGCTGCGCGAGCCGGTGCTGCACCGCTTCAAGGGCGACGGCGAAGTGGTGTGCAAGCGCGTGCCCGCGCAGGTGCAGCGCGGCGATTGCCTGTTCCAGCTGGCGGAGTTGTCGGCCCCGCCGAGCATCGGCCAGACGGCCTAAAACCGGATCCATCTCCTTTCCATGCGGTCTGCCAGTCATGGCGGACCGCATGCGCTCGCCATTAACCAACTTGACAAATTAACTTACTTGGTTAATATCGCGAATGGAAAAGAGAAGGCCTCATTGCAAGCTGACCCTCGTCAAGGCGCTGGTCGAATCCGGCCAGGTCCGGTTGACCGCGAGCGCGGTACTCGGCGCGCGGCAGCTGGGTTTCACGGAACGGGAGGCGCTCGATGTCGTGATGTCGCTGACCGACCTCGACTTCCACAAGAGCATGACGACGTACGCCGACCACACGATCTGGCAGGACGTCTACCGGCCGTTGACGGTGCGCGGCGACGTGTACCTGAAACTGACGGTGATCGACGATGTGCTGATCGTGTCTTTCAAGGAGCGATGAAAATGAAATGTCCTGCATGCGGTGCCGCGAAGCTCGTCCGCGACACGCGCGACATCCCTTATACCTACAAGGGCCGGTCGACTGTCGTCCGCGCTGTCACCGGCGAGTTCTGCCCGGCCTGCGGGGAATCGGTGCTGGATCTCGACGAAGCGACCCGTCTCGGCGAAGCGATCAGCGAGTTCAACAAGCAGGTGAACGCCACCATCGTCGACCCGAATTACATCGCGAAGGTGCGCAAGAAGCTGAAGCTCGACCAGCGCGAGGCGGCCGAGCTTTTCGGCGGCGGCGTCAATGCGTTCTCCCGTTACGAAACAGGCAAGACGAATCCGCCGCTTGCCCTCGTGAAACTGCTGAAGATCCTCGATCGTCACCCCGATCTGCTCGCCGAAGTCCGGGCCGCATAGGCGCTCGCATGTCGGCATCGCGCAGGCGCATGCATCGGCTTCGATGCATGCGCATGCCCCCCGTCATCGCCACCCCACTCCCGCTGCGAGCCTTCTGACGTCCGCCGCGAAATCCTTATCGAAATTGCTTCGTTCGCCTTTGCCGGTCGCGCCGCTAACGTGTTCAAAACGGCGGCGGCCCGCCATCTGCATCCCAGCAGGACTCGCACCGGCCGCCGCCATCACGACAACCGCGTCGCGATAACGGAACAGACCGGACGGGCCGCGTGCCCGCACCCCGCCAGGAACGTCCGCATCGCGCGCCCTTCGCGATGCCCATGGCCACGACCGACCGCATCATCGACACGACGCCGCTCGACGTCCGCGCGCAACCGCTGATCGACGCACTGATCGACGAGTATTCGACCCGTTACAACGCGTATCGCCCCGACAGCCACGCGTCCGCGCGCGAAGAGCTCGCGCGCTACCCGGCCGAACTGTTCGCGCCGCCCGAAGGCGCGTTCGTGCTGCTGCTGCGCGACGGCGAGACGATCGGCGGCGGCGCGTTCAAGCGCTACGACGCGCAGACCGCCGAGCTCAAACGCATCTGGACCCGCGCGGACCTGCGCCGTCAGGGCCTCGCACGCATCATCGTGGAGGCACTCGAACTGCGCGCCGCGCAGCAGGGCTATCGCCGCATCTACCTGACTACCGGTTTTCGCCAGCCCGAGGCATGGGCGCTGTACGACCGCACCGGCTATACGCGGCTGTTCGATTCGTCGATCGCCCCCGAGGTGCATTACCACCTGCGGTTCGGCAAGGATCTCGCCGATCCGTCGCGCACGTCGACGCTGGCCGACCTGTGGGCGCCCGTGCCCGAACCGGCGCTGCCGCGCTGACCGCCGCCGCGCCCCCGCCCTCCTCCGATTACCGCTTGCCACCACAGGACGCTTTCATGCAACGAGCCGTACCGTTTTCTTCCCGTGCCGCGCGCACGCTGGCCACCGCGTTGATTGGCCTGACCGCGTTCGCCGCGGCCGCGGTCGCGGCCGCCGCCACGTTCGACTTGAGCCCCGAACAGCGCGGGCGCCCGCGCGGCGTGGCCGATGCGGCAGTCGAGCGTGCCGTGCCCGCGTCGTTCAAGTTCGCCGAACCCGGCACGTTGACGATCGGCATCGCACCGAGCCTGCCGCCGATCAGTTCGTATGCAACCGACGCTCGCACGGTGATCGGCTTCGACGCCGACGTCGGCCAGCTCGTGTCCGACAGCCTCGGCCGCAAGCTGAAGATCGTCGCGCTCGCGTGGGCCGACTGGCCGCTCGCGCTCGAATCCGGAAAAGTCGACGCGGTGATCTCGAACGTCACCGTCACCGAGGAACGCAAGCAGAAGTTCGATTTCTCGACCTACCGCAAGGACCAGGTCGGCTTCTACGTGCGCAACGACAGCAAGATCCAGGCGATCCGCGAGCCGAAGGACGTCGCGGGGCTGCGTATCGTGACCGACGCCGGCACCAACCAGGAAAAGATCCTGCTCGCGTGGGACCGCGAGAACGTCGCGCACGGGCTGAAACCCGTGCAGATCCAGTACTACGACGACCAGGCGATGCGCATCGTCGCCGTGCAGTCGGGCCGTGCCGATGCCGTGTTCAGCGTGAACTCGGTGCTCGCGTACCAGAGCGCGCAGCAAGGCAAGACGCGGCTCGTCGGCGCAATCAGCGGCGGCTGGCCGCGCACGGCCGACATCGCGATCGCGACGCGCCGCGGCAGCGGGCTCGCCGATCCGCTGACCGTCGCACTGAACGGGTTGATCAGGAACGGCCGCTACCAGCAGGTGCTCGACCGCTGGAACCTCGCGTCCGAGGCGATCGACCAGTCGCGCACGAATCCGCCCGGGCTGCCGAAGAGCTGAGCGCCACGCCCGCCCTTCGTCCCGTCACGCTTACTTCACGCTCACGCAGGAACGCCGCCCACCATGTCTTACTCGCTTTCGTTGCTGGACAAGAGTCCGATCGCCGACGGCGCGAACGCCGCCGACGCGCTGCGCTTCACCACGACGCTCGCGCAGCGCGCCGAACAGCTCGGCTACGAGCGCTTCTGGGTCGCCGAGCATCATGGCACGCAGGCCTTCGCGAGCTCCGCGCCGGAGATCGTCGTCGCGCACCTGCTCGCGCACACGTCACGCATCCGCGTCGGCTCGGGCGGCGTGATGCTGCAGCACTACAGCCCGTTCAAGGTCGCCGAGACGTTCAAGGTACTGGCTGCGCTCGCGCCGGGCCGCGTCGACCTCGGCGTCGGCAAGGCGCCCGGCGGGTTGCCGCTGACCACGCGCGCGCTGCAGTGGTTCCACGACAAGGCGCGCAAGCCGGACTTCGCGGGCCAGCTCGCGGAACTCGACGCGTTTCTCGGCTGGGGCGTGGCCGAGGATCACCCGCTCGCCGGCGCGGTCGCGCTGCCCGTGCCGCCGCAGGCGCCCGAACGCATCCTGCTCGGCGGCTCGCCGGACAGCGGCACGCTCGCCGCGCGCAACGGCTGGCGCTTCTGCTACGCGGGGCATTTCAACGGCGACGACGCGAACATCGAACGCTCGCTCGACGCGTACCGCAGCGCGGGCGGCACACGGCCGCTGGTCGCGCTGTACGCGGTGGCCGCGCCGACGCGCGACGAGGCCGAGCAACTGATCGGGCCGCTGAAGATCTTCAAGCTGCAACTCGCGGGCGGGCAAAGCTTCAACCTCCCCAGTGCGCAGGCGGCCGCCGAATTCGCGCGGCAGAGCGGCGCGTCCGACTACCGCATCGACGAGCTGCGCCCGACGGTGCTGGCCGATACCCCCGAGCGCGTGCACCACGCGCTCGACGCGCTGAGCAGGCGGCTCGACGTCGACGCGTTCGTGATCGATTCGCCGGTGACCGACTACGCGGCGCGGCTCGCATCGGCCGAATGGCTCGGCGGCGCGCTGTCGAGCACGCCGTTGCAGGCGGCCCTCGCGGCCGACCGCTCCCTTTCCCCTGACCAGAACGCGTGACGCTCCCATGACGACCCGACGATCGATTCCTTTCGGCCTGATGCTGCAAGGCGCAGGCAGCCACATGAACGCATGGCGGCACCCGAGCAACCCGCCGGACGCGAGCATCAACCTCGATTTCGCGATCGGCATCGCCCGCAAGGCGGAAGCCGCCGGCATCGCCTTCGCGTTCGTCGCGGACGGCCTCTACATCAACGAGAAGTCGATCCCGCACTTCCTGAACCGCTTCGAGCCGCTGACCGTGCTGTCGGCGCTCGCGGTCGCGACGAAGAAGATCGGGCTCGCGGGCACGATCTCGACGTCGTACAGCGAGCCGTTCACGGTTGCCCGCCAGCTGGCGTCGCTCGATGCGATCAGCGGCGGGCGCGCGGGCTGGAACGTCGTGACGACGCCGCTTGAGGGCACCGCGAAGAACTTCGGCAAGGTGCATCCCGATCATGAGCTGCGCTACGAGATCGCCGACGAATACCTCGACGTCGTGCAGGGCCTGTGGGACAGCTGGGACGACGACGCATTCGTGCGCGACCGCGCGACCGGCCGCTTCTTCGATCGCGACAAGCTCCACACGCTCGACCACCACGGCCGCTTCTTCCAGGTCGCGGGCCCGCTGAACATCCAGCGGTCCCCGCAGGGGCAGCCGGTGATCTTCCAGGCCGGCTCCTCCGACACCGGCATCGGGCTCGCCGGAAAGTACGCGGATGCCGTGTTCACGCATTCGCCGTCGCTCGACGAAACGGCCGCGTTCACGCGGCGCGTGAAGCAGAGCGCGATCGAGCACGGCCGGCAAGGCAGCGACGTGAAGGTCTTCCCCGGCATCGGGCCGATCGTCGGCCGCACGGCTGCCGAGGCCGAGGACAAATACCAGGCGATCCGCGACCTGCTGACGATCGACGAGGCGCTCGCCTACCTGGGCCGCTATTTCGATCACCACGATTTCACGCAGTACCCGCTCGACGCACCGTTTCCGGAACTCGGCGAGCTCGGCCGCAACAGCTTCCGCTCGACCACCGACCGGATCAAGGCCGACGCGAAACAGAAAGGCCTGTCGCTGCGCGAGACGGCGCTCGCGGTCGCCACGCCGCGCCCGAACTTCATCGGCACGGCCGAGCATGTCGCCGACGAGCTGATCCGCTGGCACGACGCGGGCGCCGGCGACGGCTTCATCCTCGGCTTCGCGGTGCAGGCGCAAGGCGTCGACGATTTCGTCGAGCTCGTGATCCCGGCGCTCGAGGCGCGCGGCCGCTACAGCCGCGACCTGCCCGGCGCGACGCTGCGCGACCACCTCGGCCTGCCGCGCAAGGCAAGCCGTCACGCGGTGCCCGACGCGTCGCCCGAAACGGCGGCCGAAGCGCACGCCTGACACCCGCCGCCGCGCCGCCCGTGCGCGGCGCGTCCGCCCGACCGATTCGAGGATTTCCACCGACATGAGCGACACGACCCACCTCGGCGGCGCGCTGCCGCCGCTTTCTTCCCCCGGCGCGCGCGACGCCGGCACGCGTTTCCGGATCGTGCCCGCGCGCCACCGGTCGCGCACGGCCGGCACCGTACTCGCCGTCGCGCTGATCGCGATCGTCCTGCATTCGATACTCGGCAACCCGCAATGGGGCTGGCCGGTGTTCGCCGAATGGTTCCTGTCGCCGCCGGTGCTGTCGGGGCTCGCACGTACGCTGGTGCTGACGCTGCTCGGCGCGGTGTTCGGCTTCGTGCTCGGCGCGTTCGTCGCACTGGCCCGGCTGTCGCGTTCGCGGCTGCTGTCGGCGAGCGCGTGGGCCTTCGTATGGCTGTTCCGCTCGATTCCGCTGATCGTGCTGCTGCTGATCCTGAACAACCTCGGCTACCTGTACGAGCATGTGCGGCTCGGCGTGCCGTTCACCAACATCGTGTGGTTCGACACGCCGACCACCGACCTGATCAGCCCGTTCCTCGCGGCCGTGCTCGGCCTCACGCTGAACCACGCGGCGTTTTCCGCGGAAGTGATTCGCGGCGGCATTCTCGCGGTCGACCAGGGGCAGCTCGAAGCGGCGGCCGCGCTCGGCCTGCCGCGCGGCCGCCAGACCACGCGGATCGTGCTGCCGCAGGCGATGCGCGCGATCCTGCCGACCGCGTTCAACGACCTGATCTCGCTCGCGAAAGGCACGTCGATGGTCTACGTGCTCGCGATGCCGGAGCTGTTCTATACGGTGCAGGTGATCTATCGCCGCAATCTCGAGGTGATTCCGCTGCTGATGGTCGCGACCGTCTGGTACCTGATCATCC
>Ga0209566_100814_pt1 | contig 16044 bp, 19 predicted proteins | sample Araplavi_mTSA_r2_2_FD_184287 | JGI IMG/M metagenome (GOLD analysis project Ga0209566, IMG submission 184287) | Arabidopsis root microbial communities from North Carolina, USA - plate scrape CL_Cvi_mTSA_r2 (SPAdes) (version 2) | ecosystem: Host-associated > Plants > Roots > Endosphere | place...
GCATTTTGGGGTACATTAGTCATTGAGTAGGGTCCTTCCTTGGTGGTGTCGCAATCCCGAGGATACCCTACTTTTTTGCATGCTGCCTAGACACCAGATGCTGGTACACAGACTAATTTACATCATCCGAATCTGCGCTATATCCGCCAAATAAGAATGTGCCACATCGCTATTCGCCCGAATCTGCGCCATACCAGCCAAATAAGAATGTGCCACATCGTTATTCACACGAATCTACGTCATACCCGCCAAATAAGAATGCGCCACATCGCTATTCGTCCGAATCTGCGCCATACCCGCCAAATAAGAATGTGCCACATCACTATTCGCCCGAATCTGCGCCATACCCGCCAAATAAGAATGTGCCACACCGTTATTCGCCCGAATCTGCGCCATACCAGCCAAATAAGACTGTGCCACATCGCTATTCGGATAGAATCACCCTTTACTTGGTTTTCCACGCCGCCGCTTTGTCTCCCAGGCGATAAGACCGAATTCGCCTCGAGCCTGATGCGACCGCGAGCCAAGCCTCATTGGTTAACTCATGGAGCAATTTGCGGGCATATTGCAAGCTGATGCCAAGCGGCTCGCTTATGTCTTCACGCGTGAACGGCCTTTGATAGCCTAGGGCAATCCGAACAACCTCGCGCTTGATCAATGCAAGTTCAGACCGATGGCTGGCTCCAAGGTCGCCGTATAACTTGCCCATGACTTGCAGAATGAACTGCTGACACTTGCGGGGACGCTCCTTGATCATGTCCAGCGGAATACGGAATACTTTCCAACCGTCCAAAACGAGCTGATTTTGCCTTTCCCGCTCGTACTCGAACGTACGCCGATTGACATGCTTGCCGTGTATCGAAAAATCGTCGATCTCCCAGCCGATGAAAAACGGTGGTCGTACAAAAGCGAAATCAAGATAAAAGGAGCCGTCTCGATGACTCGGCACTTCGTATTCTGCATACAGAAAATCGAAATTGCCGATCGATGGCCACCAGATCTCCTTTGCAAACAGCTTTTCCGACTCTCCGTGACCCTCCAGAAGGCGCCGCCGATATTCGCCGCTTCGGCTCTTCGCTTGTCCGCCTATCCATACCGCATGTTCCTTTTCAAATAATTCCATCCTCTTTCCTCCCTTAAAAACGCAAAAAACCGCCTTCTCCAAAAGGAGAGGCGGTGTGCTTCACGCGCGTTTTATAATATAAGCATAACTTGAGTCGCTGGCTAGTTCAAGAGACAATCAACGACTATATTTGAAAAAACGCTTCCGCAGCATCAACCGTACTGGCTCCTAGGCCAAGCGTAACGTGATCTTGATTCCGACACAAAGACGATTGCGCAAACTTGAAAAGTCGCACCCCATCCGAAAGGTGAAAGCCTGCTAATGCTAGAACGCCGTGTCAAAGCCTAGCGAGACTTCATATCTGTTCTGACATGCCAGCGAAACTTGAGTGCGGGAAATTAGATCGAACACCCCTCCCTACACAAAAAACGGGGCCCATCGGATATCTTCCGAATGAGCCCCGCGCTCTATCGCTTTTTCCCTTAATCAAGCCTTCCCGACCTCATCCGCATAAGCGCGCGCGAGCTTCGCCAGCGCCTTGAAGTCGCCGTCCGCGACCAGCTTCTTGTCCACCAGGTTGCCGCCCAGGCCGACGGCCACGGCGCCGGCTTCGAGCACGGACCGGATGTTCTGCAGATTCACGCCGCCTGTCGCTACCATCGGAATGTGGTTCAGCGGCGCGCGGATTTCCTTCAGGTAGCCTACGCCGAGGCTCCCGAGCGGGAATACTTTGACGGCCGATGCGCCGGCCTTGTAAGCTGTCACGATCTCGGTCGGGGTCATCGTGCCCGGCCACACTTCGATACCTTGTTCGACCCCGAAGCGTACGACCTCCAGGTCCAGGTTCGGCGAGATGATGTATTCCGCCCCGGCCGCGGCCGCTTCCTTGGCTTGGCCCAGATCAAGCACCGTGCCGGCGCCGATCCGCATACGGCCTTCGTAGCGCTCGCGGAATCGCGAGATCATGCCGAGTGCGCCATCCGTGTTCAGCGTTACCTCAAGGAAAACGATCCCGCCTTCCGCCAACGCTTCGGCGGTCGCATCCCCTTTGTCCTCCGATATGCCCCGGATGATGGCGACGATCTTGCTAGCGGCCAGCGACCGCATCAGTTCGCTTTGTTCTCTCCCGTTCGTCATCGCGCCAGCCAACCTCCGTCCACGCACAGCACATGGCCGTTCAAATAATCGGACGCGGACGAAGCGAGGAACACGACCGGCCCCTTCATGTCTTCAGGCTGTCCCCAGCGGCCCGCAGGAATGCGGTCGGTAATCGACTGGTAACGGGCTTGGTCCGCGACGATCGGCGCCGTATTGTTTGTCGTCATGTAGCCGGGCGCGATCGCGTTAACCTGGATCCCTTTGCTTGCCCATTCGTTGGCAAGCGCCTTGGTGATGCCAGCTACGCCATGCTTGCTGGCCGTATAGCCGGGTACGTTGATGCCGCCCTGGAAAGTCAGCATCGAGGCGATATTGATGATCTTGCCGCTGCCGCGCGCGATCATGTGGCGGCCTGCCAGCTGGCTGAGGAAAAAGACGGCGTTCAGGTTCAGGTCGATGACGTCGAACCAATCCTTCGCCGCATGATCGGCGGCTGGCGTCCGCCGGATCGTACCCGCATTATTCACGAGAATATCGATACCGCCGAAGAACGCCAACGCTTTCTCGAACACGCTCTCCAGCCCATCGATATCGCTTAGATTCGCGGAGATCTGCTCGATCGTCCCGCCAGCTTCGCGAACGGCCGCTACAGTCGCGTCGCAATTCGACGAAGCGACCGCGACGATCTTGGCGCCTGCCTCTGCAAGCCCGATCGCCATCGCTTGTCCCAGTCCGCCCGAAGCGCCGGTGACCAGCGCCGTCTTGCCGGTTAAATCGAACAACATCGCTCTCATTCCTTCGTATCGTTTTTTAATAGCCGTACGCCGGCCTGCGTATATTGATCGGCGACCTCGGGCGGGAGGCCCCCGTCTGTCACGATTGCCTCTACCTCCGTCAGCTGCGCGAACGTGAACAGCGCGCCCTGCCCGAACTTATGATGGTCAGCCGTCACGTAGGACAGCTGCGCGGTCTCGATCAAGGCCCGCTTCATCTCGCTGAATTCGCCGGTGTAGATCGTAAAGCCGGAGTCCGGCTGAACCCCCGTCGCCGCGAGGAACGCCTTGCGGATGTTAAGCTTGCGAATATAGGCGACCGCCTCGGAGCCGACCAGCATGTTGCGGACGCGGTACCCGCCTGGCACGACGAGGCGAATCGCATCCTTGCGCACTAGCTCGCTGATGATGATGATGTCGTTCGTGACGACGGTCAGCGGCTGGTTGGGGAGCTGTCGGGCCATTTCCTGCGTGGTCGTGCCGCCGTCGAGGGCGACGATATCGCCCGGCTCGATCAGCGAGATCGCCAGCTTCGCGACCTCCGCTTTTTCGGCGGCGTGACGGGCGACCGGATTTTTAACGGACAGGATGCCGAGCTGGTCCGCCTGCGCGAGCACCGCTCCGCCGTGCATGCGCTGCAGCAGCCCCTTTTCCTCGAGCTTCGCCAGATCCTCGCGGATCGTTTTCCCCGTCACCTCAAGCCGTTCGCTGAGCTCAGCCACCGTTACCTCGTTCGCTGCCAGCAGCATCTCCATGATCATCTCGTGTCTGCGCAGAGGGTTCATTGCCGAATCTCCAATCCTACCTGTTTCCTACTATTTTATATCCTTCATAGCCACGGCATCCATATCTTCGAAAATTTGATTCTCACCGGCCATGCCCCAGATAAACGTATAGCTGCTCGTACCGACGCCGCTGTGGATCGACCAGCTCGGGGAGATGACGCTCTGTTCGTTGCGAACGGCCAGGTGGCGCGTCTCCTGCGGTTCGCCCATCAGGTGGAAGACAACGCCGTCCTCCGGCATGTCGAAGTAGAAATAAACCTCGGAGCGGCGGTTGTGCGTATGGCATGGCATCGTGTTCCACATGCTGCCGTCCTTCAGCAGCGTCATGCCCATTACCAGCTGGCAGCTCTGAATGCCGCCGGTATGGATATAACGGTAGATCGTGCGCTCGTTCGAGTTGGTCAGGCTGCCCAGATGGTTCGGCGACGCCTCGCTGATCGCTGCCTTCACCGTCGGGTACGTCTTGTGCGCCGGCGTCGAGTTCAGGTAGAACTTCGCAGGCGCAGCACTGTCATCGCTCGCGAACAGCACTTCCTTCGCACCGAGACCGATATAGAGGCAATCCTTGCTCGCCATCGCATACTTCTCGCCGTCTACAGTCACCGTTCCCGCGCCGCCCACGTTGATGATGCCGATCTCCCGGCGTTCGAGGAAGGTCGCCGCGCCAATCGCCTTGGCGTCCGCTTCCAGCTTGACGGAGCCGTTCACCGGCAGCGCGCCGCCGACGATGAAGCGGTCGACATGCGTATACGTCAGCGTCAGCTGATCCGGCTTGAACATCTCTTCGATCAGAAACTCCTCGCGCAGGCGCGCCGTATCGAATGCTTTGACTTCACGGGGATGGGATGCATAGCGGTTTTCCATGGTTTTAAAACCTCCAATTGTTTATTTATGTTCATATAAGTTTGTATAGGTTTATATTATAGCATCTTATGTTCATTTACAACCGGAAGTTGGGCTAATCCTGCAGCAAAAAAGCCATGCGGCTACACCGCATGGCTTCGCTAACACAACCCGCTATATCCTGCTAATTCTGTACCGTCGCTTCCCACTCCGACCGCAAGATGCCCATCATCAGCCGGTCATAGGTACGACCATCCCTACACACGGCCTCGCGAACTCTGCCTTCGCGTAGGAATCCAACCTTCTCATAGGCGCGGACAGCGCCGGCGTTGTACTCGATCACCTCGAGTCCTACGCGATTCAAGTTCAGTTCGTGGAAGGCGTAACGAAGGATCAGCCCTAATGCTTCGGTCCCATAACCCTTGTTGCGATGACGCGCCTCGCCGATGCCGATGGCCAGCATGCCTGCACGGTTGTTCCACTCGATGCTGTGAATGCATACGAAACCCACAAGCTTGTCATCCGCTATCGTCCTCAGCCTGAAATACACCTCGCGATGATCCGGTTCACCTTCGGATTCGAGCTGTTTCTCGGACACGGGTAGCGCGATGTCGGTGTCGACGTTGCGGAGATAGTCCGCATCCTCCATCCACCTGGCCATCGTCTGAACGTCATCCTCTCGCCTTCCCGACAGTCTTAAGGACGTTCCTTCAAATAAATTGCCGTATAATGCCATGCCGTTCTCCTTTTTAGACGCTAATCGTAATGTTAGAATTCAAGTTCCGGGCGTCTAGCGAAAACTGAAGCCTCCGTCATTGGGGCCGTCATTGGGGCCGTCATTGCAGCTAGAGTTGCACGTGATCTACGGATTGCGGCCCTCGACCGAGCCGGCGAACGAGGACGATCACCCAAATGCCCGCGGCGAGCTGCCCGAGACCGGTCAAGATCGTGGTGCCCACAAGGAAACTAATGTGCCCGTTGAGCCCGAACGGAAGCACGAATAGCATCGTCGCGCCCAGTACGAAGTTAAACATCCATGCCGCCCGGAACGACCGTGCCAACTCCCGTCGGCCTGACTTGATGGCGAGTTGGGCGCATCCTTCGCACAAGCCGTATAGCATCGCCAAAGTGCAAATCGTTAACAGTGCGACCGTCGACAACCCTTCGAACGAATATGCGTGATTGGCCGTCGTAATGCTTACGGACGGAGGTCTGAATCCAATGAGCTCCGCTACGGAAGCGATCAGCAGGACGAGGGCCGCACTCCGGGCTAGAACAAAACCTCCATAAAGAGCAGCGAGGCCGCTCAATCCGATCAAAATCAATATAAATCCGAGCACGTCCGGAAGCAAGTCGAATCCGCCGATCCGAAGATCGAACAAGGTTAGTCCCAAGCCCCAGGCGATCTGTGAGCATGACGTCCTCAAGACTTCACTCTCCTTTGTTCGGCGACAAACCTTCGAATCGCCGACTCCGTCGGATACGGCGCATGCTCGATGCGTACCCCCTGCGACCAGCTGCCGCCTGTCTCATTCGAGTAATGAAGCATGAGCCGCATGGAGATCGGCAGCAGGTTAAACATCGATGTGTCCGGAGCGTCAAACTCGTAAGAAAGCTTCAGTGAACTGCCCACCTTAAGTATGCTGGGGTACCGAGCCGCGTCTTCTCCATAGCGAAGCTCATAATGAAAGGCCGATCCGAAAGTATCCAAAAAAGCCGAGGTTGAGCCCGTGAGCGTGATAGGCTTTTTTATCGAAAACGAAGCGGAGCCCGTGCCTCTGTTCGAACTGCTGGAGCTGCTGGCTTTTATTGACGGCGTCGTATCGTCCGATACCAATCGCTTTTCCGCGTATACAATAAGATTTCCTACATCTTCGACTTCCTCTGTCCCATCGCTATAGCGAACGTTCGCCGAATGAATCGTCCGCGAATCTCCCGCTTCAAGCGGCTTCGCCTCGTCTGCCGGCTCGACCGACACCATCAATCGATACAGCTTCTGCCGGCTGAAAGACATGTACTCTTGTATCGGATAAAACCGTAAGTTCGGGAGGGCATCATTCGAAATCGTCACGGGCAGGCGCTTGTCGTCGCTGTTTGCGAGGTAATAGAGCATGAACGAATCTCCTGGACCATCCGTAATCTCAATCCGATGCGACAGAAACCGGCCTTCCGGCAGACGCCCCGTCTGGTAGGCGTACACATTGCCCGCCCAACTGGCAATGATTCCGATTGCAATCACGATAGTGATCACGATCGATCTACGCGCTCTTCTGGTCAAGATCTCCCTCCTTCACTCGTTCGTCTGATCCGACACAGCAACGGCGGAATCTTCCTTCCCCCAATTCTCCCATATCATTTTCATATTACGCTTCCACGCGGAGGCCAGCCCCTGCTCGAAAACGCCCCACAGCATCAGCGCGATGCCGACAACGGTCAACCATATTCCCATATGAAGCGTCCCCAGCGCCCCGATCTCCCGATAGGCCTGCCACATTCTCCCTTTGTCGCTTGACCAGGACGACACTTGAGGCAAATACCTCGAAGCGAGCACAAAGGCAGTCAGATAGAGACTCAAACCGGCCGCCAACAAGGCGATGCCAGCGATCAACTTTTTTATGGCGATTCATCCTCTCTGCAAGAAGTTCACCGTTCATCCGTCGTAAACGATCCGTATGCCTTGGTACGCTCTTTTCTGCTTGAACACTTTTGATCCGCTGCCCGAGATCCTGATCGTATGCCGGTCGGACCAAGTAGCAACGAAGGGCTGAGCCGCGACATATACATTGCCACTCTCCGCATCGCTAATCGCTTTCCCTCTTTTTACGATCGACAAATGGTAGCTGTAGCCTGTCGTTGCTCCGCAGTCCCGCTTCATTGCGACGAATTCGAGCTTGCCGCCTGGCTGAGCGTCTTCCTCAATGACTTGATTCCCGCACAGACCGGATAGCAGCGGTTCCCCGACCAGATGATACACATATAAGCCGCTTATCCCGAATAACAACAAAGCGGACAACAGGGCGATGATGATCGCTCTTGCGCCCATCCGTCGCCTTCGGCTAATCCCTTCGTCATCGGACAACCAGTCGTCGATGCTGTTCTTCAGGAAGTGGGGGCTTTGATTCTTCAACATCCGTAATCCTCCGGCCCGAGATCCTTTTATACCAGACTCCATCATAATCACCTTAATTTTACCACCTTTACGAAAAGAAGCGACCCCCTTGTTTGGGAGTCGCTGGGAAATGACGATGAAGTTAAGCCGCCTTGAACCCGAACCGGCAGCGTTTAGAACATTTAATTTAGCCTTTTTTATTACGCGAGAAATAGTCGGACAGTATCTTTAGGCTTTCTTCTCGCAATAAGCCGCCCGTGACCTCAGGTTTATGGTGAGAGTTTTCAAATACAATACGGGAAGCGTGGCTTCCCTGCTCGTCCAATAGCCTGCACAGATCGATATCGCTTGCCGCATAAACGAGTCTCCCGAGCTTCGTCCATACCATCGCTCCAGAACACATAAAGCACGGTTCGCAGCTTGAATATAACGTATATTCTTGTAATTCGGTAATTTGCGTTTCCGCACAGAATCTGCGCAGCAAACCTGCTTCCGCATGGAACGTTGGATCGGTTGCCGAATAAATCTGGTTCTCGTTGCTGTACACAACCTCGCCGTCTTTTACCAGCACTGCGCCAAATGGTTCGTTACCATGCGCTACGGCAAGTCGAGCGCATTCAATAGCCGCTTTCATGAAAAATTCGTCTTGGCTCATTCTTTTTTCTCCCTCTTTCTAATTCAAGTCAGGGTGATATCGGTGAGATTGGTGTTTTCGGTGATCTCATGATTTTACAACGTTTATTGATGAGCGCTCGCCAAAGGGAAGAGGCAACCTCAATCGGTTGCCTCCGAAAGCATTCCTTCATATGCTGCTTGAAGCTCGCAATCCGTCTTTTAATGAAAAGCGACCGCTAATTTGCGTCCCAGCGGCGTAACGGTCTGGATTAAACGGTCTACATTAAATAGAGCGGATCAAACGCTGCCGCTGCGCTTCAAACAGCAGCACCGTGGCCGCCATCGCGACGTTAAGCGACTCGGCGTATCCGGTCATCGGGATGATAACGGGGCGATCGATGAGCTCCTGAGCGGCCGGGGACAGCCCTGCGCCCTCGTTGCCGAAGAGCAGCCACACATCGCCACCGGTCAGATCGATCTCGTAGCACGAGAGCTCCGCCTGCAGGCTCGTCCCGTACAAGACCGCGCCGCGCCGCTTGGCTTCAGGCAGCAGTTCGGCCAGATCGGCCTCGATCGTCGGCACGCGGAAAAGCGAGCCCATCGTGGCGCGCAGGGTCTTGGCGTTGTACAGATCGGCCGTGCCCTTGCCGAGCACGACTGCCGAGGCGCCGCTCGCTGCCGCACAGCGAACGATCGTGCCGACGTTGCCGGGATCCTGCACGCCGTCGAGCACGACGACAGGACCGCGAGCGCGCGGGCGAACCGTTCCCTGCTCATTCACCGTGCCGACTAATTGGGGCCCGCTACCTCCGATTCCCGGTACTAAATCCTGCCCGCCGCCCGGCCATCTCAGGTTCCCGCTTTCCAGCTCTGTGCCCTGCGCATCGCCGAACAGCGCGCGCGCATCGGCGCTCTTCCTTAACGCCACGGCGAATACCGGCTGCGGCGTCTCGGTCTCGCTGCACTTGGCGATAATATCCGGCGACGCCGGTATCCACTGGGGCATTCCCTCTCGCCCGCCGAACGCCCCTTCCCGCTCCGCGTACGGCACCAGCTCGTCCGGCAGGCCGAACGCCTCGTCGAAGACGACGGCTTCAAGCGGCCATCCCGCTTGGAGCGCCTCCTGGACGAGATGAACGCCCTCCAGCCTGAAACGCCCGCTCTGCTGGCGGTATTTGCGCTCGGACAGCTTGGCCCATCCTTTGACTCGCGGGTTGGCCAGCGATGTCAGCGCGGGTTCAAAGCTTGGCATAGGCTTGCTCCAATCGGGTCAGCTGCTCGTTGCCGCCGACGATGACGAGCACGTCCGAGCGCTCGAGCGGCTGGTCGGCGCGCGGCGTCACGTCCATTTTCTGACCGCCGTGCTTGATCGCCATAACGTTGCAGCCGTACTTTACCCGAAAATCCAGCTGCTTGAGCGTTTTGCCGGCCATATCGGACGGGACCTGAAGCTCGACGATGCTGTAATCGGGCGACAGCTCGACATGCTCGATAATATTCGGCGAGATGAGCTGGTGAGCGACGCGGAGTCCCATATCCCGCTCCGGGAATACGACCTTGTCCGCGCCGATCTTGTTCAGAACCTTGCCGTGCAGCTCGGTCTGCGCCTTCACGATGATCCGGGGCACGCCAAGATCCTTCAGGATCAGCGTCGTCAGGATGCTCGCCTGGATATCCTGGCCGATCGCGACGACGACGACATCGAAGTTGCGGATGCCGAGGGCGCGCAGCGCCTCCTCGTCGGTCGAATCCGCCGATACGGCGTGGGTGACGGTGTTCGCCGCGTCCTGCACCCGCTCCTGGCTCTCGTCGATGGCGAGCACCTCGTATCCCATATCCGCCAGGTACTTCGCGACGCTCGATCCGAATCGCCCGAGTCCGATGACGGCGAATTGCTTTTTGCCTCTGGCCATGCCGAAGGTTCCTCCTCGTTCTTGCCCTGCCTTTGCCGGCTTGCTTCCTATTTTTCCATTATAACATGGACCCGGCGGCGGGATAACCGCCTGCCTGGCCGGAGACGCTAAGACTGGCGCCGGCGGGCCCGCGGCCCGGTCTGCGGACGACTGCACCGAGGAGGACACGACCGTGAACATGAGCCTGCGCGATGCCATCATCAAACGCGTGGAAGGCAAAAGCAAGGAAGAGCTTCGCGCGACGATCGAGGACTCGATCGGCAACGCCGAGGTGACGCTTCCGGGTATCGGCGTATTGTTCGAGATCATCTGGACGAACAGCAGCGAAGAGGTCCGCGAGCAGCTCGTCGATACGCTGCACGCTCAGATCGCGGCGAAAACGGTGCAAGCGGCAGTTTCCGCCACTTAGACGCCGCGCGTCCGATAGTCCTTCGTCTCGGACACGACCACGCCCTCGACGATCGTGTGCGTCACGACAGGCACCTCACCGATCGTTCTGACGATCGCGAGGTCGGCCTTCTTGCCCGGCTCGATGGAGCCGAGCTCCCCCGCTCTCCCGAGCGCGGTGGCCGGCGCGAGTGTCGCCATGCCGACCGCCTGGTGCAACGGAATCCCCTTTGCGTGCATTTCGAACAACGAATGAAGCAACGACGCAGGATGATAATCCGAGCAGACGATGTCCGCGGCGCCAGCCCTGACGGCCTCAAGCGCCGTCAGGTTGTTGTCGTGGGAACCGCCGCGCACGATGTTCGGCGCACCTACGCATATGTTCATGCCACGTCCGGATGCATACACGGCCGTCTCCATATTAAGCGGAAACTCGCTCACCGTCGCGCCGAAGGCGATCGACTTGTCCGCCTGCTCCGGCGTGTCGTCGTCGTGGGAGGCGACGGCGATTCCGTGCTCCCTCGCAAGCGCGGTCAGCTGACGCAGCTTCGACCAGTCGACTTTGGCCCGGCGTTCCTGCAGCTCCTCGACGATACGCGCGCACTCCTCCGCATCGACGCCCTGATTTTTCATCACATAGCGCTGGAAGGCTCCCGGACGACGGTATTGTCCTTGACCGGGCGCATGATCCATCAGGGACAAGTAATCGATCTGCCCTTCGCGTATCAGACGTTCCGCCAAAGGAAAGCCGGTCAGATGGGACACCTCGTAGCGCAAATGCACGCGATGACGGATCATCGCACGCTCGTCGCTTAGCCGCCGAATCGTCCCGATCATTTCCGACACGAGATGCTCGCCGCGCAGGCTCAAGCCTACGCCGAGCGACAGCGAATGATACATCGTCGTGATCCCGTGACCGGCCAGTTTGCGTTCGAACTGCAGGAATGCCATTTCCATCGGGAAAAGGGTGTTCGGCCTCGGCTCGGTTTCCTTTTCGATCGCATCGCAATGAATGTCGACCAGCCCCGGCAGCACGTAGGCGCCTTCAGCGTCAACGATTTGGAAATTCCCGTGTTCTCTCTCCAACATGCGCGATGCTTCCTCGCCCACCGCTGCGATTTTTCCGTTTACTACGGCAACGTCCGCCTTCACGACCTCTTCGGGCAGTACAACCTGGCCGTTGCGGATTCCGATCGTCTCTCCCATGTTCCTTCCCCCTCTTGCGACACGATAACGCTTGCTCTGTCGATAGTATTCCACATTCAGCGCGTCCCGACAACGCCGTGGCTAACGACTCCATTATATTTAGGAAAATCGGACGCTTTTCCGGGATAATCCAACTTCCAGGAGAAATTTCCCTTTAAATTGGAATGTACCACGATGAAAAAAGGGTGTTAAAATGAGTCGCACAAACCTGATGGGATTACTCGTCTAAGTTAGGCACCGGACTTTTATCCTCGAACGCCGTAGAGAGGACGACCAGCACAGACGAGAATCCGTATTCGTTGCACGCATCAAGGAAGCTCGCCAACGTTTCCGTCGACTCGGTGATCAGCTTCATCAAGAAGTTATATTCCCCGCTGATTCGGTGCAGTTCCACGGTCTCGGTGGACGCTTCGGCGAAAGCGATGAAGTCCTTGCACCGGTTCGTTTTGAACAACACAAAGGCGGTCGTATGTTTGCCGAGCTTGGAAGGTGAAACCTGCACGCGATAGCCGGTTATAATCCCTTGGTCTTCCATCTTTCTCACTCTCTCGGTCACGGCCGGTTGGGACATCGCGATCGTCCGGCTCATCTCGGACATCGGCATGCGGGCATTGCGGTGCAAAAGAGATAAAATTTGCGAATCGATCTGATCCATTAACGAGCCCCCTTACTATTCAAGGATGAGTTCCAATAACGCATTAAATATCGTCTGCATGATGCTACTTCAGCTTTTATCATACATAAATCAAAGGAGAATGCCATTATGAACCTTAACGATTCGATTTCCCTGGGCGGATTGACCTTGAAAAACCGGCTGATCATGGCGCCCCTGCAGCAGTACAAAGGTACGCCCGAAGCCTTTCCGACGGATCACCATATCGTGCATTACGGCCGAAGGGCGCGCCATGTCGGACTCGTAATTCTGGAATCCACGGCCGTATCCCCCAACGGAAGGCTCTGGCCGAACGACATCGGGATCTACACGGACCGTCATGCGCAAGCGCTGAAAAATATCGTCGACGCCGTCCATGCGCATGAAACGCCCTTCTTTATCCAACTGTCGCACGGAGGCCGTAAATCCTCGCCCGAGGTGACGGACGCATTAGTGGCGCCGAGCGCCGTCGCATACGATGCGCATTACGGGATTCCGGCTGCGCTCTCTGCGGAAGCCATCCGACAGCTCGTCGAAGACTATCGGCAGGCCGCGCGGCGGAGCAAGGAAGCGGGGTTTGACGGCATCGAAATTCACGCGGCGCACGGATTTTTGATCCATCAATTTTTGTCTCCGCTGTCCAATGCGAGAACGGACGAATACGGAGGAAGTCACGAAAACAGATCCCGCTTTTTAAAGGAGGTGCTCTCTGCCGTTCGGGCGGAGGTCGGCAGGGACTATCCGGTCACGGTTCGCATATCCGCCACCGACTACGGTCAAGGAGGGCTGACCCCAAAGGAACATGCTCTCCTGTTAAAGCCGCTGGAAACGTCGCTGGACGCGATTCACGTCTCGACGGGCGGGCTCCTGCCCGTGCAGCCAAGCGATGTATATACCGCTTATCAGCTGCCCTATGCCGCCGCAATCAAACAGCATTTCGAAATCCCGATTATCGCCGTCGGGCGCATTCATAACCGAAGTCTCGCGGACCGGATCCTTGAAGATGGATTGGCAGACTGCATCGCCATCGGCAGCCCGCTTCTGGAAGACCCGGACTTCGCGGCAACGATGTTGTGAAGCCCATCGCTGACAGATCGCCAGCGAACGTCCGATAGCGGCACAAGCCCGATACGCATGAACTGCGCATCGGGCTTGTGTCTGTCGGCCTGTTCGATTAGTTGAAGCCGCCCTCGGGCATGATCGCAGGACGCTCGGAGAGCGGTTCGAGCGCGATGTGACGGTCTTCGGCGGAAGCCTGAAGCAGTCCGTTCATCGTCTCGAGCACGTGCAGCGCCAGTCTGCCGGACGCCCGATGCGGGCGGTCCTCCGCGATCGCGCGCGCCATGTCGATGACGCCGATGCCGCGCATGTTGTCGTCGTAGCCGAACGCCAGCGGTACATCTTCGTAGTCGCCGCCCGGCTTTTTGAGCTTGACGGGACCGCCGAACGTATTCGGGTCCGGTACGCGCAGCGTGCCTTCGGTGCCGTGAATCTCGATCATGTTGGTCAGATTCGTGCCGGCTGCGACGTCGAAGCTCGTGATCAGCGTGCCCACCGCGCCGGATGCGAAGTCCAGAACGCCTGCGATATGCGTCGGCGTCTCGACCGGAATGCGCTCGCCCTTCTTGGACCCGCTGCCGATGACGCGCTCGGGGAGCGAGATCGCTGCGGATGCGGTGACGCGGCGAATGCCGCCAAGCAGGAAGATGAAGGCGGTCAGATAATACGGTCCCATATCGAACAGCGGGCCGCCGCCCTTCTGGTAGAAGAACACCGGATCCGGATGCCAGGCTTCCGGGCCGCTGCCCATCATGAAGCCCGTCGCCGCGATCGGCCGGCCGATCGCGCCTTCGTCGATCAGCTTGCGGCAGGTCTGGATGCCGCCGCCCAGGAATGTCTCCGGTGCGCAGGCGATGCGCAGTCCCTTGGACTCAGCCAGCGCGACGACGTCGCGACCGTCCTGAAGCTCGACCGCGAGCGGCTTTTCCAGGTATACGTGCTTGCCCGCTTCGAGCGCGCGGCGGCTGATCTCGGCATGCGAGGCCGGGATCGTCAGATTGACGACGATGTCGATCTCGGGATCCGCCAGCAGCTCCTCGACGGTGCATGCCTTCGGCACGCCGAATTCTTGCGCGCGCGAGCGCGCACGCTCGACGTCGATATCCGCGCAGGCCACGACCTGAACGTCGGACGACGCCGTCAAATTTTTTAAGTATATGGCGCTGATATTGCCGCAGCCGATCAAGCCGATCCGGTTTTTGCTCACGCTCATCATCAGACTCCTTTAAATAGGTATGAATCGCTTTCATTATACCGCTTGCCTCCCATACTTTGTTGTCCGATCTTTGTTCGATTTGGGCGTGACGCCGTTTTTTGCGCTTTGATAGTGCTTGTGCTGGTGCTGGTGTTGTGCTCATGCTTGCGCTTTGTCGCTTCCGCATTTATAATCATGGATATAAAGAGTCTATAATATCGGAAATGGGGGATTGGAAATGGAACCATTGTTGGATGCCGGCATCGTCGGAGGCGGTCCTGCGGGATTAAACGCGGCGCTCGTGCTGGGGAGAGCCAGGAAAAACGTAATCGTGATCGACGAGGGTCTTCCCCGCAATCGCGTCACGCATGAGTCGCATGGATTTCTGACCCGGGACGGGATTAAGCCGGGCGAATTCAGGCGGATTGCCGTCGAGCAGATCGGCGCTTACCCCTCGGTCCGGTTCATCTCGGATATCGCTGTAGAGATAACAGGCACGGATGGCGATTTCAGAATAGTAACCAAGAAGGGCGATACCTACCGGGCGAAAAAACTGCTGTTCGCCGTCGGCAAAAAGGATCGCCTGCCCGAGATCGAAGGGCTGACCGACGTATACGGAAAAAGCGCGTTCGTATGTCCTTACTGCGACGGCTGGGAGCTGCGCGATCGTCCGCTGGCCGTCATCGCCAAAGGCGAGCGCGCGTTTCATTTCGCCAAGACGATCCTCGGCTGGTCGGACCGTATCGCCTTGTGCACCGACGGCGCAGACGATCTGACGGATACGCAGCGCGAGGAACTGCGTGTAAGGGGCATCCCGTTATTCGATGCGCCGATCCGCCGGATCGTGTCAGAAGACGGCATGGTGAGCCGGATCGAACTGAAGGACGGCACCTCCGTACCTTGCACGGGTATTTTCTTCGCACCGACGCTTATTCCCGGCTCCGACCTGCCCCAATCCTTGGGCTGCGAGCTGACCCCGACGGGCAGCGTGGCCGCGCTGGATATGCTCGGCAAATCAAGCGTGCCTGGCGTATTCGTAGCCGGCGACATCGCGACAGAGCTCAATCAGCTTATCCATGCTGCAGCCATGGGCGCCGCGGCCGGCGCAGGCATCAACGCCGAGCTGTTGGCGGAGGCCTGGGAGGCGCGCGGCCGGGCGTGAAGGGATACGCCGCACATTACAAAAAGCCCGGAACGTCGGATCGCCGACAATTCCGGGCTTTCGTATTATCAGGTCAGCCAGAATTTCTGGTTGGCCTTTTTGTATGGCCGGTTTAAGATGGCGGTAGCCGGGAGAACGTGGCGGTCTTAGGGGCGAATACCCCGTCAAAAAAACTGTTCTCCCA
>Ga0209566_100816_pt1 | contig 15980 bp, 17 predicted proteins | sample Araplavi_mTSA_r2_2_FD_184287 | JGI IMG/M metagenome (GOLD analysis project Ga0209566, IMG submission 184287) | Arabidopsis root microbial communities from North Carolina, USA - plate scrape CL_Cvi_mTSA_r2 (SPAdes) (version 2) | ecosystem: Host-associated > Plants > Roots > Endosphere | place...
GCTACCTTAATTTGGCCTTCATCCAAATCCAAAAGTCTTCCAATCATCAAAAGTGTCGTAGACTTTCCAGCACCATTTGGTCCAATTAATGAAGTGAGACCCGCTTTTGGTATTTCAATATTCAAAGGCCCTATTTTCACCTTGTCCGAATACAATTTTCTAACATTATCAATCTTTATCATAGAGCCCTCTTCCTTAAAACTGCAATTAAGAATATGATTCCACCAAATAATTCAATAATAACGGAAACGACGCCTTGGGCATTGAATACATGATACATTAAGAAGTATGCACCGGTTATTATCAAAAACCCTATAGCAAGAGACATTGGAAAAACATATCTATGATCATAGGTTGGCGCTGCTTGATAAGTCAAAGTTGCAACTAAAAATCCATAGAAAGTAAGTGGTCCAATCAAAGCCGTTGAAATTGACATCAAAATAGAAACTAATATAAGCGTATAAATGATACTCGATTGATGCTTTACTCCAAAAGAAGTAGAGACATCCTTTCCAAGTGACAATACATTTAGATTCTTAGAATGAGCAAGAATTAACAATGCTACAATGATTACTATAGGAATTACAATAGGAAAATAGGCAGCGTCTGCATGATTAACAGAACCAAACAATCTAGCCTGTAAGATATCAAACTCAGAAGGCGAAAGAAGTCTTCTCATAAAAGAAGACACAGATCTTAGCCCAGTGCCGATAATAATTCCAACCAAAAGCATAAGCTGCAAGTTTCCGTACTTTCCAGACAGCAACCACCCATAAAGGATCAAACTCATCATGACCATAACAATAACTTGAATGATAAAAGGTACAATACCAGTAAAATTCACCAATGCACCAACACCAAAGAAAAATATGGTGCTCGTATGTATGGTTGAGTATAGTGATTCAAATCCTAAAAGAGAAGGGGTAATAATTCTATTATTCGTAATCGATTGAAAAGCAACAGTGGATAAACTCTGACAAATGGCAGCAATAATCATGGCAACAAGAGCTACCATCCTTCTTTTAGCAACTGGAATAAAAGAAGGTGAATCTATCGGAACTGGATTGTTATAAACTAAAAGTCCATATGAAGAAAGGAGGCCCAAAACAATTAATGTTATGAGCAATATCCAATAACGTTTTTCTTCTTGCTTAGAACGAAAAGCTCTAGCTGATCTATTTTTATTATGAAGGCTAGAATCGATAACGACATTGTCGTTATTTCTATATTCCAATGCGTTCATCTTAGCCTCCTTGGTTTTCTTTGTCTCAACAAAATAGCAATAAATACGACTGCACCCATTATTCCGAGTATTAAAGATACAGGTACTTCAAAAGGCATGATAATTGTTCGAGAAATGATGTCACAAACCGTTATTGTACCCATTCCTATCACACATACCCAAGGCAAATTACTTCTAAGATCGTCTCCCCTAAACATGGAAACAATATTGGGGACAATTAATCCTAAAAAAGGCAAGTTTCCGATAACTGCTGCAACAATTCCAACTGCTAAAGAAATAAGACCCGTACCCAAAAGAACGACTCTATTGTAATTGACTCCAAGACTTGTTGCAACATCTTCCCCTAGTCCAGCTAAAGTCAGTCTATTCGCATACATAAAAATAAGAAACGTAACGACAACAATGATCCATAAATATTCATATCTTCCAATTTGGACTGCCGCAAAAGAACCTACAAACCAAGATTCAATACTTTGCGTACTTTGAAAAAGGAGTCCAATAAAAGTGGAAACTGCAGAAATGACAGCTCCAAGCATCAACCCAATAATTGGAACAATTAAAGACGAACGAAGTTTCACTCTTCTTAAAAATAAAAAGAAAATCATAGTTCCTATAAAAGAAAAAACAATTGCACCAGTCATTCTTAGAACTAACGTTGGTGCAGGAAATAATAAGTAAACAACAAGAAGTCCCAAACCCGCCCATTCAATAGTTCCTGTTGTGGTAGGCTCAACTAAACGATTCTGTGTAATAAGTTGCATAACGAGTCCTGCCATGGCCATGGCAGCCCCAGTAAGCATTAATGCAGCTGTTCTTGGAACACGAGTAATGAAAAACATCTCCATTCCATCCTCTTGTCCGCGTATATCATAAACTCCGGTAAATAGAGATATAATTCCTAAAATAATAACAACGATAATCGCAAATATAAAGGGTTTTGTCCATAACTTGTTATGGTTATAAAGCCGGGGTTGAGAATTATTCTCAACCCCAGAAATTTTTTGTATTGTCTTTTTCAGCACGATGTTATGCTCCTTTAGACTACTTAGCTAAAGTACTTGCCATGTTTTTAAAGATCTCAATGAAAGTTTGGATTGATTCATTTGTATAAGTGTCATTTGGTGCAAATATAATCTGTCCTTTAGAAACAGCAGTTACTTTTTGAAGAGCAGGTGAATTATTAATCACATCTTTTGCGGGAACAGCTTCACTTTCAGAAGATACTGCAGCATCACGATCTAGTACGAAAATCCAATCCGGATTACTTTTTGCAATAGCTTCAACAGAAATCTCATCACCTTTATGACCTGATGTAGCATTTGCAATTTCTAAAGCTGGTTTCCATCCAAACATTTCAAACATAGGTCCCCAAACACGTCCAAAACGTGGAGCGGAGAATCCAATATTCCCACCAGAAACTTCAACACCCATAACTGTAGCCGTTCCGTTATAGGCAGACTTAGCGTCTTCGATAGATTTATCAAAATCAGCTACCAATTGTTTAGCTTCTTCATTTTTATCAAAAATTTGTCCTAAAATAATTGTGGAATCCTTAAGTCCTTTTACTAAGTTTTCCCCAGGCTTATCAGCTTTCTCAGAAACATCAAAATTCAGATCAATAACAGCTGCATTCGGCACTAATTTTTTAATCGCTTCATAATGGTTAGCAAATCGTTGACCGACAATGACAAGTTCAGGGTTTGCAGCTGCGATAATTTCAAGATTTGGTTCACGGTGATTCCCAATGTTTTGAACTGCTTCATCTTTTACATACGGTGATTCCTTAGGCATTACATCCTTTGGAGCAGCTGCTAATTTAATGTTCCAATCAGCCAAAGTTTCAAAAGTTCTGCTATCCAGAGCAATTACATTTTTAGGGTTTACAGGAACAGTAACCTTTCCATGAGCATCAGTAATTTCAACCGTTGAAGCTTTAGCAGCTTGGTTTTCTTGCCCAGTTGTTTCCGTTTTTCCATTTCCATTACTTGAAGTTGAGCAAGCTGCCAACATTACAACAAAAATTGCTAAAAAAACAGTTACTTTAAATTTTCCCATTTTCCATACTCTCCCCTTATATAATCGGATTATTGAATTGATGAAATTATTATCTATGTATGTTTTTATGCGTGACTTAAATTATGATTATCTCTATTTCACATGGTGCACTGCGACAATATAAAAACAGGATCGATAATGATTATCAATTGCAACACTATACTTAGTATATCAATTCAAAATATATTGTCAATTATTTATTGCCAGCTTACATAAATTTATGGAGAGGATACCATCGCGGTGCTCGCTAAACAATTAGGCATGCACTAGTGTTATGGAGCCAACGTGATTCACGAGCCTGAGCCTGGGCGAATGCAGAAAAGGGAATATGGAATAGCCATATTGAGCAAGTACAAGATCCTTTCACATCAGCATTACCCGCTCAGCAGCGATGAGAGTGAACAGCGCGGTCTGCTTGCAGCTGTTCTTGATGTAGACGGAAGAAATCTACATTTCTACACTACACATTTGGGATTAGCACAATCGGAACGGGTCGAACAAGTGAAGGAGATAATCAACATCGTCGCGAGCCATACAATGGAACCGTGCATCATTACGGGAGATTTCAATGCATATCCAGACTCTGTCGAAGTTGCTAGCATGTCTTCAGCATTCTGCAGCGCTTTCGCAGATGTGCATGATGCCTTCACCTTCCCTGCAATGCTGTCGAGACGCTCGATTACATATTCGTCAATCATCAATCTGGAAATATCGAAGATAGAACGGTTATTCATTCTTCACTTGCATCGGATCATTATCCAATTGCAGCCAAGCTGCTGCTATAGCGCCGAACCGTTATATGATTCATATCGCTCATCCACCCGCACAACAAGAGGCTGCTCCAGAGATAGAATCTCATTGGGAGCAGCCCCATTTCCGCAAGAGTATGTACATTAGATGCTGCTATTGTACAAATCAACACCGAGCATCATCAATATCCCCGTACCGATGGCCCAAGCCGCCACACTAATCGTTTGCCAGAGCATAATCCGCCTCTTATCTGTATTGGCAAGCACACATACGAAGGCCCCTATATGATTGGCTCCAATGATAGGCCCGATGAGCGACAATCCCGGGACTCCATAGGAATGAAAATATCCTTGCGCTCTCTGAAAGCGTTTGTTGCAAAAAGCCAGCTCTCCGCCAAGCCTAATGTATCCATTACCTCTCTTGGTTACAAGACATCACTTGGAACGCTTCAATTAGAAATTCCTGTTCTTCCTCTGTAAAAGGAATGAGGATGTTTGATTGATCCGTTGGTGCATCTGCCTGCGCCACCGATGCAGGGCTTATTTTCGTAACTGTATATTCGTACAGCTCCATAAATCGCTTCATGAAACTCTGTGCTTCCCCCGAATCTGGACTTACCTGGCTTGCAATCTGCTGTTTCAATTCCGTGAGCACTGCAAAATACTTTCGATCCAGTTCTGCCCGTTCTTCATTGCGAAAATTATAGATCGGATTGCCCTCTAGGTTGTGCGACTCTATGTGCTCTTCTTCCCACAGAATCGAATGCACGATAAAGCAGAACAACCGCAAATCAATGATAGGATGATTCGAAATGATCGTCCCCATATGATCCAATTGATCTATCATGAGCTGAATCTGCTCCTGCTCCGCTATAAGCTCCTTCTTCTTGAACGCAATCGCGCTGCGAATATGCGCTTGTTCTACCTGCGGCTTGTCTAATAAATCAGCGATATCTTTTAAGGAAAAACCGATGAACTTCAGCGCCTGAATTTGCTGCAAACGGCTGAGATCATCTGCATTGTACAGTCTATGTCCGCCTTCTTTGTAATCACTTGGTGTTAGCAGTCCAAGCTTGTCATAATATCTAAGCGTTCGAACGGAAACTCCGGTGCGGGCAGCCAGATGCCCGATTGTCAGCATGTCGGTTGTCATGAGTAGGCCTCGTTTCTGTCTACTTTTTCAGGTAAGGAATGGCTGGATAACGATAAGCCTTCTTAAGCGCAATTCTGATCATCGCATATAAAATGATCACCGTTTCAACAAGTAAGACTATGTACTTGAACCATGGCGGCAGTGCATAGCTCACAATAAAGAACGGCAAAATGGTCAGATGAAAATTCAATGCTGTGCGGCTAGCATCACGATAATACGATTCTGTCCTTCTTGTCACGAGGAACATTACAAGAGGTGGCAGGACGCCAAGAATTAATGAGATGGCCAGCATGAATTGGACGATTGCAATTTCTTTGCGTGTTGGTTTGTTCATCGATTGTCACCTTTCTACTTGAATTTCTCAAGTACTAGCATAAAAGGTGACGCGAGTAGAGGTTCAACCCCTTGCCTATAAGCGGTATGACAACAGCAACATTACGGTCATTGAGTCCTTCTGGTCTCATGGAAATTAGGGTATCCATAACTGATAGGCTCATATCAAATCAAAACCGCCATCCTTTCATAGATTCTACAGAAGGGATAGCGTCTTTTTACAATTATTTCTCAAGTTGTTTTAGATAGTTACAAAGGCGAATTTCAGGGTTTAATTCTGGAAACAACACTGGATGTAATCGGCGGGAAATGGAAGGGGATCAAAATAAAATATCCGCTGGAGAAGCTGCCAGCGGATACGATATGACATCGGTAAAGTCGACCAAGCTGCTGCTGTTCCGGTCTGCTATACCTGCTTCTGCAAGGTTCGCTGAGCCTTGCTTACAATTCGCGCTGTTGCCTTTGAGTCAGACTCATTCGTCCAGCGCTCGCACAGCTCCCTTACCCAGTCCGGATTCGTCTTGCTCGCATCATTCAGCCAGTTGCCAACCGAATCCTGCACATACTTCGCCGGATCAGATCTGAGAGGCTCTAGCAGCGGAAGCGCCTGCCAAGGGCTCTGCTTCAATGCCTCAATATGCTTCGTCCACACGCCTCGTGGACGCGTCGCTTCCGTAGCGAATCTCCGTACATTGGCATCCGTATCAGATGTCCAAGTGGATAAGATGGATATGGCCCCCGATAAATTCGACTCGATATGAGCGCGCACAGCCATCCATGCAATCTCCCTAACGCCGAAATGAGAGTCGGCCGCAAATCGGTGAATACGTGACAATGCTTCGTCGATAGACATGGAGTCATCACCGCCTGCCATGTAAGCCCCCCAGCATCGAACGGAATCCGAGCGATGTTCGGCGATCGCCATAAACGGCTTGGAATCTGTAACGGGCGCATCCTCGGTGCTGCAAAATTCATAGAGTCGCTGCCCAATAAGCCGTATCGCCTTCATGCCGCGTATACTATCCATTTCCTTTATTTCTAGAAGCAAATCGGGAAGCTTCTTCTCTAATCCGACTTCGGGCAATACATGTTCCAGCAAAGTTATATGATCTACAGCAAGCCACTCTGTTAAATTCACACTTTCTAACCTTCCTGAATGTAATAGCTGCTGGACTTCAACCGGAATATTCGCTTCTTTCGTTGCACCTTTTCGCTGCATAATCGTATCTGGGATAGAACAATCCATTTCAATTTCCTCCTTTACATCAAGACGAGGTAAATCTGGCTCATCATCATAGAGAACATATCCCTTACGTATTCTATAAATGGAAATGGATCCCTCTATCCTGTTCCCTTCCCCTCTGCTCTCTAACCTCCTCCAATAAAAAACGACCGTTTCCCATCAGGGAAACAGCCGTTGTATAACAGATGAACTCATCTGCTTCATTTAGGATGACATCAATTACTTGCTAAGCGTATCTGTCAGTACAGGCACGATTTGCTTCTTACGGGAAACAACGCCTTTCAGCAATGCTGTATTGTTTTCCAACGTGACATTGTACGCTTTCTCAACTGCTTCTGTCTTGGAACCAAGTGCCAGCGCCACAGAGTCACTGTTCAAGATATCTGTTACCACGAATACGAAGAGGTCAAGACCTTTCGTTGCGATAATGTCGTTCAAAGCCGCCTCCACTTCAGCTTGACGGGACAATACATCATTCACGTCTACTGCGTTTACTTGTGCGATTTCAACCTTGGAGCTGCCCATGGAGAATTCCTTCGCATCAAGAGAGATCAGCTCAGCAATCGTTTTCTGGCTCAAGTCAGCACCAGCTTTGAGCATGTCCAATCCGTACTTCTCAACGTCTACACCAGCGATTTCAGCCAGCTCGCGAGCTGCTGCTACGTCTTGCTCTGTGCAAGTTGGGGATTTGAACAGCAAGGAATCCGAGATGATTGCGGACAGCATCAAGCCAGCGATGTTTTTGCTGATCGTTTTGCCGTTTTCTTTGTACATTTTGTTCAAGATCGTCGCTGTGCAGCCTACAGGCTCAGCACGATAGTACAAAGGGCCGCTTGTCTCAAAGTTCGCAATGCGGTGGTGGTCGATAACCTCAAGAACTTCCACTTGTTCGATATCGTTTGCACTTTGCTGACGCTCGTTATGGTCAACAAGAATAACCCCTTTTACTTCATTCGCTACCGTCTCTACCAGACGAGGCGCTTCTGCTTGGAAGGTATCCAATGCAAATTGTGTTTCTCCGTTCACGCTGCCGAGACGAACGGGTTCAACGTTGAAGCCTAATTGTGTTTTCAAGTCTGCATATGCGATTGCGGAGCAAATCGTATCGGTGTCTGGATTTTTATGTCCGAAAATAAGTACCTTTTCCATTTCGCTAACTCCCTTTTTACACGAGATTTGTAGTGAGAAGAGTATAACGTAGATCGTCTTCTTCATTCAAGATTATACCGCAAATGTTGGTAAAATCCCATTCCATTAGTAGGAATATTATTGTGAAATAAACGGTGTTTTTCGTAGAAAAGCAGCGTCTTGTACTTGATCTACGAGAAACCGTGCAATATGGGTATTTGATATTTTCGTACCCGGCATATCATATTGATCAACCTTTACTGGCTTCATGACATCGCGTTCATGCACGAACGGCAATCGCACAAGCGTCCAATCCAGATCGCTATCCCTAAGCACACCGAGCTCACGCTGCTTGTCCCGAATAAAGTCCCCATATAGTAAGCGAAATAAGTGCGCTCCCATTCGGTTCATCCAGGACTTCCGATCTCCTTCAATATCAAGCGATCCTCCTGTAACCCCAATGTACCTTCGAATACCTGCTTCCTTCATTGTTTCCAACAAACGCATAGTCACTTCACTATAGAATGGCTTGTCCCGCATTGGCTGACCAAATGCATTAATTACAGCATTACTGCCGGTCAGGAGGGAACGAATCGCAGTTTCGTCTGTAGCATTTCCTTCTATTGTAATGGCGTGCGGCGACTTCAATTGGACTCGCTCTGGACGACGAGCTAGAATCCGAACCGAATACCCTTGCTCAATTGCTGTCGCAGCCACATGCTTCCCTACTGTACCTGTTCCTCCTACAATCGCAATCGTTTGCCTAGGCAATATCTTTCTCCCCCATTCTTAGAAATGCCAATATTCTATGATACGTGTCCATCCATAAAATGATCCATATTTTTCATATAAATGCCATACTCCCCCCATACTTCCCCCACCATGTCATTCTGACGTCGAGAACTTGTTTCGGTTCTGCCTTTACAATACCTTATCACCCGCTTGATGTTGGTTTAACTTTGTTTGTTTATGATTAGAGGCGTAAACAGAAGGAAAACAAAACGAAAACTAAATGAAAAAGGAGTCATGAACTCATGCGAACTCATCGTTTCATGAAATGGACAGCAACCGTACTTGCTTCCGCATTTTTGCTTGCAGGCTGCTCATCTGGACAAGCTGCGAACGAAGCAGTCGACGCTTCCAAGCTGACCTTGGATCAAATTGTGGAAAAGGCCAAACAAGAAGGGCAAGTCAACTCGGTCGGCATGCCTGACACTTGGGCGAACTGGGTGCAAACGTGGAACGATTTAGGAACGAAATATAGCTTGAAACATACGGATACAGATATGTCCAGTGCTGAAGAACTGGCGAAGTTCGAGTCGGAGAAAGACGACGCAACCGCTGATATCGGCGACGTCGGTATCGCATTCGGACCGCTTGCGAAGCAAAAAGGTCTCACACTGCCATACAAAACGTCTTACTGGAACGACATTCCGGACTGGGCTAAAGATGATGAAGGACACTGGCTGCTCGGCTACACGGGTACATTGTCCATCATTACAGATAAGAACAAAGTGGCAAACCCGCCGAAATCTTGGGCAGACATTAAAAATGGAACATTCAAAGTCGCTGTTGGCGACGTGATGAAGGCAAACCAGGCACAATTCGCAGTTCTTGCGGCTGCTTACGCATTCGGCGGTGACGAGAAGAACATTCAACCGGGCATCGACTTCTTCGCTGAGCTGGCGAAGCAAGGCCGTCTCGCTTCCAATGATGCAGGTCTTGCGAACTTGGAAAAAGGCGAAGTCGAAGTTGGATTCCTGTGGGATTTCAACGCATTAGGCTACCGTGACAAAATCGACAAAAACCGCTTCGAAGTAGTCATCCCGCAGGAAGCTTCTGCAACGAGCGGCTATGCAACGGTTATTAACAAGTACTCGAAGCATCCGCATGCAGCAATGCTGGCACGTGAATACATTTTGTCTGATGAAGGACAATCCAACTTGGCTCGTGGCTATGCTCGTCCAATCCGCTCCAACGCGAAGCTGGCTGTCGATGCAAAGGCAATGCTTCTCCCAGATGAAATGTACAAAAACGCACAGCCCGTGAAAGATTTGAAGGCATGGGAAGAAACAACGAAGCAGCTTCCGCAGCTGTGGCAGGAGCAGGTACTCATTCATGTCAAATAACATCACGAACCGCTCGCACAATCACAATAAGCTCATCTTCATCATGCTAGACGGCCTGCGCTATGATACCGCCGTCACGCAAATGGGATATATGCATCACTTGGTGGAATACGGCAAGGCAGCGCGCTACAAAGTGCGCTCCGAGCTGCCAAGCCTGTCTCGCCCGCTCTATGAGGTGCTGATGACCGGAACTCCGGTATGGCACCACGGGATTGCAACAAACCAGACTGTGCGTTTATCGCACGAGCGCAGTCTGTTCCACTTAACTCGGGAACAAGGACTTACGAACGCGACTGCTTCTTACTATTGGGTAAGCGAGCTGTATAACTCGGTTCCATTCCACCCAGCTGTTGATCGCATTCAGCTCGATACAGACAAGCCAATTCAGCATGGCATCTTCTACTTCGAAGATCACTATCCTGACTCGCACCTGTTCGCTGATGCGAACTTCTTGCTCACGCAATATGCTCCAGACTTCTTGTACGTCCATTCGATGAACATTGATGATGACGGACATAAGTTCAGTGGAGATTCGGCGCAATATCGCAACCGGGCATTGGCTGCGGACATTATTCTTGCAAGCGTGCTGCCAGCTTGGATGGAGGCAGGCTATCAGATTATTGTTACGGCTGACCATGGCATGAACAATGATGGCAATCACGGCGGAACGACAGATGCCGAACGCCATGTTCCACTGTTCGTCATTAGCAATCAGGTAACCCCTGGCATCTATGAACAGGAAGTACCTCAATTGCAGTTGGCGCCGCTTGCCTGCCGCTTGCTCGGCATTGCCCCATCGGAAGCGATGCAGCCGCTATCTATGTTGGAGTTCAGGCCGGCGTCTCCGTAAGGAGGCGCCTTTTGTTCACCAATTCGCTTTTGATCACGAAGTAAATCATGAGGTAACTCGACATCGAATCTTGCACTCACTCTCGAACTCCGCTGCTCATGTAGTCTCGCCTACACTCCGCTGCTCGTTCTTCGAGTTTATGCAACCTTCTCGGTGCTGAAAAGCGAACTTTTGATCATTCTAGAAAGTTAACGTGCAGTGAGGCACGAAGGCTTTCTAGAATGGAAAAAAACATACCTTTAGACGCGGTCGCTCATCATGAGTTACCTCGATAGAAGTTTTTTTATCACGGAGTGTCTCAGGATGTAACATTACAGGAAAGGAGTACGCGCATGAAACGGATCAACAGCATGCTGTACATCACGATTATCCCGCTGCTTATCTTTGTGGCGTTATTCATGTTCGTCCCGCTCTTCACAATGATTTCGGGAAGCTTTCAAGAGGATGGCGGCGGGGCATTTACTTTCAATCAATACAAAGAAATTTTTACGAACCCCTATTACTGGAAGGCATTTGAGAACAGCATCCTCATCTCCCTGCTGTCCAGCCTTATCGGCATCATTGCCGCCGTATTTGCAACGTATGCCATTACCCGTTTTCCGAAGCGCGTACAAGAGCGGCTGCTTGTCATTACGAACCTGACATCGAACTTCGCAGGCATCCCGCTCGCCTTCGCCTTCATTGTCCTGCTTGGCAACAGCGGACTGTTCACGCTGCTGTTCCGCCAATTCGGCATTGACATGACGGCATCATTCAATCTGTATTCATGGTCGGGATTGACCGTTATTTATGTGTATTTCCAGCTTCCGCTGGCCATTATGCTGCTCTATCCGATGTACCATGCGATTCAAGACAATTGGAAGGAAGCCGCTTCCCTGCTGGGCGCATCGCCCTTTCAATTTTGGAAGCGTATCGGTCTGCCTGTATTGCTGCCGGGAATCGCGGGCACATTCAGTATCTTGTTCGCGAATGCTATGGGCGCGTATGCATCCGCTTATGCCCTGACAGGAAGCAACTATAACCTTGTCCCCGTACGTATTGGCGCACTCGTATCTGGGGACATCTTCGCTCGTCCCGAGCTCGGCAGCGCCTTGGGCGTACTGCTCGGATTGACGCTGCTTGCAGCCATGCTCGTCAATGAATGGCTGACGCGCAAAGTTCGGAGGGATCTGCTATGAAACGATTGACTCATTCTCTGCCAACGCTCGCTTTTGCAGCGGTATTGCTCTATCTGTTCATTCCGGTCATCGCTACCATGCTCTATTCCTTGGCGACATCGTGGAATCAAACCATTCTACCCGAAGGCTTAACATTGAAATGGTTCGGCGAGCTGTTCCAGGATACACGCTTCATGCAGGCATTCGGTCGTTCCCTGCTCCTCAGCAGCATCGCTACCGTAACAGCGGTGATCGTCATCGTGCCGGCTACGTTCGCGATTTCCCTGTATGCACCGAAGCTGGAGCGCTGGGTTCAGACGCTCGTCATGCTTACCTATGCCGTTCCTGGCGTTATTATGGCTGTCGGCTTGATTCGCGCCTACTCTGGCAAAGGCTTCTCCATGATTATCATCGTCTTCGGTGCCTATGTCATCGGCATGCTGCCGTTCATGTATCAAGGGACGCGCAACAGCTTGCGCGCTGTTCAGGCAGGATCGTTGATGGAGGCTGCCGAGCTTCTAGGAGCCAGCCGCATAAAGGCATTCCTGCGCGTGATTGTTCCGAACATTATGCCGGGCATTCTCGTATCCGCACTCCTCTCCTTCTCGATTCTATTCGGAGAGTTCGTGCTCATTAATATTCTCGTCGGAGGACGCTTCGAGACCATGCAGCTCTTCCTGTATGCACAGCTGAACAAGAGCGGCCATATCGCGAGCGCCATTACCGTAACCTACTTCATTCTGATGGCCATATTGAGCGCGTGGATCGTGAAGCTGACAGGCCGCACTTCCAAGCCAGTCGCAGACCCAGAAGAAGACATCGTGAGCAACAGCATTCCGACTACCCAAGCAACAATGAGCAGGGAGGCTTCTTAAATGAGCTACGTACAGATGAATCAAGTGACCAAGACGTTCCATAAACAAAAGGTGCTGAACAGCATTGATCTTCATATTCAAAAAGGCGAACTGGTGACACTCCTCGGCCCAAGCGGCTGCGGCAAAAGCACATTGCTTCGCATCCTGTCCGGACTGACTCCGCTCGATGGCGGGACGATTCACATTGATGGCAAGGACGTCACGGCGATCGAACCGAAGGATCGGGAGATAGGCATGGTGTTCCAGTCCTATGCGCTGTTCCCGAATATGACAGTGGCCGACAATATTGCCTTCGGCTTGACGATGAAGAAGATGCCGCGTGATGCGATTCGCCGGGCTGTTGGCGAAATGATTGATCTCACCGGGCTTCAAGGGAAGGAGAAGTCTTTCCCGCGTGAGATCTCTGGTGGGCAGCAGCAGCGTGTCGCACTTGCCCGCTCGCTTGTTACGAAACCAAAGGTATTGCTGCTGGACGAACCGCTTAGTGCGCTTGACGCGCAAATTCGTAAAAACCTGCAGCAGCAGCTGCGCTCCATTCAACGTGAATTGAACATGACAACAGTACTAGTTACGCATGACCAAGAAGAAGCGATGGCCGTCAGTGATCACATATACATCATGAATGCAGGCAATATCGCGCAGCATGGCTCACCGCAGGAGATTTATACACAGCCAAGCAGCGAGTTCGTCGCAAGATTCATTGGCAGCTATAACGTATGGAACGCCGAAGCCTTAGGGCAAATCGTACCAGACTACACGCTTGCAGACAGCAAGCTGTATGCCATTCGGCCAGAGACGTTCTGCGAGCAGCCGCTCGTTGGCGGCATGGCCGTAACAGGAACGGTACGCAATGTGACCATGCTTGGCAACATTACGCGTATGGAACTAACGGTTCAGGGTCAGCATGTCGTCGTCGATCAGATTCATCGCAATTCCGATTGGGTGAGCGTCGGCTCTACCACGACGGTATACCTCCATCCGAAGGACGTGATTCCGCTTCATGATGCTACTGCCTGAAGAACGTAGACAGCATATTTTAGAACAGCTGAATCGACACGGCAAAATTCAAGTTGCTTCCCTCGCCAGCGTATTAACGGTTACGCCCGAGACCATTCGCAGGGATCTCGACGAGTTGGAAGCGAAGCAGATGCTTAAGCGCGTGTACGGAGGCGCGGTTGCGTATTCGCATGTGAAGATTGAACCTCATTTTGATAAAAAACGAAGCATCGAGCAGTCGGCAAAGAAAGCAATCGGGGAAGCTGCGGCCGCGCTCATTCAAGATGGAGATACAATCGTGGTCGATGTAGGCACGACGACTGTTGAGCTTGTTCGCGCCATACGCGGTGTCGTCGGCGTTACGATCGTGACGAATTCTATTCCTGCTGCCGAACTACTCATGGAACGGCTGGAAGCCAAACGATTTGACGGCAAAGTCATCGTACTTGGGGGAGTTACGCATCCAGAGCAGAAATCGATTGCAGGCGCCTTAACCTGTGAACTGCTTACACGCTTCCACTTCGATAAGGCGTTCATCTCCTGTGCAGGGATGACACCAGCGGGAATCAGTGATTACGACATGGAAGAATCGATATGCTCCACCTTAATGATTGAGCAGTCCGAGCAGGCATATGTGCTTGGAGATTGTACCAAGCTCGGGGAGACACAGCTGTGCCGCATCTGTGACATGAGCAAGGTCACCGCCATCATATGCGATGCGCCAATGCCGGATAAATGGAAGCGCAGCGGATTGCAAGTAGGTTGGATTACGCCGACTTGCGAGCCATAACATCAAGGTTTCACATCAAGATAGACCATTTCTTCATAGCATCACGAATGAGCCACTATGACATAGGATGGGATGCGATCATTATGCTGTATTATGTAGACTACCATATGCATTTGGAGGAAGGCCCTTATTCGTTCCGCTGGCTTGATCGTACGAATCAAGCATTCGATCACTTCCATCCACTTGCTGAACCACGCCATTCCCGTGCATGGCTCGAAGCGAGTTATGCGCGTATGCATACAAGACTGCAGCGAGGAGCTTATGACGAATCATGGCTCGATCTCTATTTGCAAGAAGCGCTGCGCAAAGGACTGCGAGAGGTCGGAATCGTGGATCATCTCTATCGGTTTCGAGAGACGCTCCCCTACTTCGAACGTCATCTCGATATCGGAGACTCCCCGCTAGGCCGCCTTCAGCATACATGGCTGCATCAAGTATGCACCGAGCGGATGGAGGATTTCGCAGCTGCCATTCAGACCGCAAAGCCCAGATGGGCCGAGCAGGGAGTCGAGCTACGTCTTGGATTAGAGGCGGATTATTTTGCAGGTGGAGAGAAGGACTTGGAATCATTCATTGCAATGGCGGATTGGGACTACGTGATCGGGTCGATTCACTATGTGGATGGATGGGGATTCGATAATCCCGAGACTCAGTTCCGCTTCGATCAGGTTGATCTGCGTGAACTGTACGGACGCTTTTTCGATGATGTCGAACGAATGATTAACAGCGGTCTGTTCGATATTGCCGCCCATTTGGACAATTTGAAAGTATTTAATTATCGCCCAGTTGAGGAGCTGCTTCTCCCGTACTACGAGCGAATCGCACAAGCATTAAAACGGACAAATACAGCTACAGAGGTAAATGCAGGACTGTTCTACCGCTACCCGGTCAAGGAGATGTGTCCGAGTTCCTCCTTTATCAATGTTCTGCTTCGACATGATGTCCCCTTTACCCTGTCATCGGATTCTCACTTTCCAGACGACGTCGGCAAATACGTGGCGGACAATACCCTTATGCTTCAGCAGCGCGGTCTAGCCGAAATTGCTACATTCCATCAACGCAAACGCATCATGCGACCGCTCGCAACTTCGACTTCTTAATAAAGAAAACGCAAAGCGAGCTGCCCTCTCTCCTGTCCCCAAATACACAATTCCCGGCGCAACGACTGCACCGGGGATTTCATGTTTATTATTTTATTTTCTTTCGAACCGGTTCGAATAACTGCAGCCAATAAGCGTTGCTGCTTCCTGCCGGGCTGTCATTTCGTATATGCTCCTCC
>Ga0209566_100820_pt1 | contig 15840 bp, 11 predicted proteins | sample Araplavi_mTSA_r2_2_FD_184287 | JGI IMG/M metagenome (GOLD analysis project Ga0209566, IMG submission 184287) | Arabidopsis root microbial communities from North Carolina, USA - plate scrape CL_Cvi_mTSA_r2 (SPAdes) (version 2) | ecosystem: Host-associated > Plants > Roots > Endosphere | place...
GAGCTATTGCATCGACTCGGGCTCGTAGAGCCTGTTTATCAGTTTTTTGACTGGGATGAGAGAGAAGGCGGGCAGCTGCTAGCGCTAGATCTGTGGAAAGCGGTTGAGGAGGGGAATCGAACGTGGAAATTCATAAAATAACGATCAGCCATTATAAGCAGCTTCGAAATTTCCAACTGGCGTTCTCCGCTAACGATCGCTCCCTTTCCGAGCTGGCGATCAAGTTTTTGATTGGCGAGAACGGTTCGGGCAAATCTTCGCTAATTGAAGCGATTGGCCTGATTTTTACAAGAGCGCTTCACGACGAATCACCCGGCTTTGAATATGAACTTACTTATAGCGTCTTCGATAACAAAGGCAAGCGTGTCTATGTTTATTTAACGAATCAGAAAAAAAAGAAACTGACGTATCGCCTGCAGGTTAGAACGCACCCCGAATTTGATAAAGTGGATCGGGCCGGTATACGGGATTATCGCTTCAGCGAACAAACCGAACTGCACCCCAACAAAATATTATCGTTCGCTTCAGGTCCGAATAATGAGCTTGAGGACGTGCTGTACCATTCGGCGTTAAAGTCGCTGCATAGCGATATGTATGATGAAATGAATAACGGACAAGAGGCGACAATCGACCATTTGGAAAGTCTCGGCGCTTCGTTCGTGTATGAACCGAATTTCCTGAACTTTGATAACCGGTCCGCGATCTTTATCTTATTGGCTCTTGTATCGTCGGTGCCGGATCGCCCGCAGTTTAGGAAAGCTTATCTAGCCAAACGCCAAAAATTGCTTGATAACGTACCCGGCTTCAATCCGCTCGGCTTTTCAGTGACGGTTGACGAGATGACAATTGACAAGTTGCTTCTGGGACGACCAGGCGTCGTGCTTAAAAAATGGCCGCGATACTTGTCCCTGTTTCGGCAATGGCTTGGCAAGGCATGGGAACAATCCAGCGTTGCGATTCGCCACAGTTCCGACGGGCAGCCTCCGCGCGTTCAACGAACGTTTTACTTTTCGCTATCGAAGGAGCATGCGGCAGAAGATGGCTACGGGCTTTTGGACAATTGCCCGCCTGAAGACTTGCATCGGGCGCCGCTGGAATTTTTGAACATGCTGATGGTCGCTTACCGTTCGGGTTATATCGCGGATGCACATCTGCAATATACCGTCACAGGCTCGGACCACGTACTCGACGATGGCGAATTAAGCGACGGCGAATGGCTGTGGCTGTGCCGAATGGGACTCGTGCTGCTCGTGCAGCAGGAGAACATCGACAACGTCTTGTTTTTGTTCGACGAGCCGGACGTGTTCTTGAACGAAAGCTGGACGATGCAATTCGTCGAAGAGCTCTATCGACTCGGGAAGGTTCCAAAATTCAACGGTTCGGAATATAGAGATGGCTTTATGAATCATGAATATTTTATCGCGACGCATTCCACGCTGCTGCTTACCGATGCGATGAAGTCGCAAACGTACGTGTTCCATAAGTTGCTAAATGAGCAGAACGGCGTTACAATCGAGGCCGAACAGGTCAATATGTCGACGTTTGCGGCCGATCGGACCGAGATTAGCGCGCGGCTATTTACCAAGCGGAATCGTACGGGCAAGTATGCGAGGCAAAAGATCAATCAAGCGATTAAGAGTAAAAGCATCGATGATCTGGACAGGCTGATCGCGGAAGTTGGGCCAGGTTATGATAGGTTTAGGCTGGAGCATATGCGCATAAGCTTGCAGTCCGAAGAAGAAGGAGAATCATCCGATGCTAATTGACCTGAAACCGCCAACGAAATTGCACGGGGAAATGAGCATCGCTTCCGAGTTAATGGTAGAAATCTTCAATCATTGCCAGACGAACCCGATAACGGACGGCAAGACGAACGACAAAGCCAGTTTTATCGCGCTATACAATAGGTTGAAGGATTGCTGCCTTCTACTGCCTCAAGGCGAGTGGATTTTTAATCGAGTAACAGAATTTATCAATGGCGTTAAAGATCCGGCTTTGCGAGACGACATCATCGCTGCGATACGGCTGGATTTGGACTATGCGAAGAATCGGGACTGCAGCGCTTTCTCGTTTGCATCCTATGAGATTGCCGCCAAGTTAAATGAAGATGAGAAAGCTGCGTGTCAAAAAATATTCGGCGATTTTTACGATCGCTTTTTTGGCCATAAAGCATCCGGCAGTACAATGAACAACCGTCACCGATTCAAAGAAGAATATGAAGCCGAAAACCGGTTGGTATCTAAAATTTGTCCGGCGTGTCTCGGCACGATGGACTTGGGAAAGGCGCAATTGGACCATTACTTCCCCAAAAGCCATTTTCCCGCGCTTTCGGTCCAGCCGTATAATCTTGTGCCTGTGTGCAGCGATTGCAACTCCAGCGTCGGGTCGGAAGAAAATAAAGGGAAAGGCAATACGGTGCCGACTTCTCCCAGGGATGCGACCCAGCATAATAAGCCGGGCTGCCTTACCAGCATTTTCATTCCGTACCATCGATCCGGCCAAACGAGGATCATTGCGAAGGTGGAAGGTTCCCCTGCTCACCCGGCCATTCGGGTTCGGGCGTTGCGCAAGGAATCTGCGGATACCAGACAGCAAGTCGAAAACCATGTCGCGACCTTCAAGCTCGACCGCGTGTGGACGTTAAAGCTACCCATCATCCATCTTACGTTGATCGAACAAGCCATCATTGATTTAAAGAGCGAGTATTACAAGCGTAAGACAGAAGGGTGTCCACCAGGAGAGTTCGAATTTGGAGAGTTAAAGCAGTATTTGATGAAGAAATATGTGTTCAACAGCGACAAGGTCGTATATAGAATCGGCGACCGTTTTCTGCTGGCGAATTACGCAATGTGGCTTACGCAGTCTGCTGATGCTATGACTGCATTCTCCAATGAGCTAAATAGGCGTTGCGAAGAAGAAGGGGCAGACGAGGAGGATGTTCTTCCGCATTATCACGAGGAACTAGAGGAGGCATAGCTGCGGTTTTCAGAATATCCATAGGTACTTTGTAAACCAACATACAATGGACCCAAGGAATGCCATTTTCCCGAATTTAGATTTATCTAATGTAATGCCAACGAGAGCATTATTGCCCCAGAAGGTAATTTTTGATCATTTGTTGAATAAGGTATCACGCTTCAGAGTCTGAATTTACAAGGCATTATTGAGGTGAATTTTATTAATAATGGGTAACAAAAGAGTAACGCACACCTATGATAAACCGTTATCTTTTATTAACGATGTTACACCGACAATTCACGATAAAGAATACTAAGATAAATAACTGCAGGAACATTGATTCGATGCGATATTAAGAGACTATAACAGATGCCGCGGGAATGAGGTTGCTTCCCGCATACCGTGCACGTTAAATCAGTAACTTTGTTGGTTAGGGATGATACAGAGGGCTGAGAGTGCAATGGTGGGACGGGGACTAGTACAGATAGAAAAACACGTAAACAGACGCGAAAAAATAATAGAGTTGACTGATTGTTGACGAAAAAGCGAGAACATCTGATTTATAAAAATCAGGTATTCTCGCTTTTTTCGTTGAATTTTAATATCGGAGTATAAAATGGCCTCCGAGTGAACAGCATTTACGTTCAGCCGCTCGAATATACAATGAAACGTCCGTTCTACAAGTACAAGACTTTGAAAAAGCTATTGGGTGAGACTATTGCCGATTTCATAGACGAGGTAAAAGTAGAAATTTAAAAGAATAATTATAATAAGGTAAATTCCAGCATTCTCCTACTTTATACCTATAGGGTTTATATGGTAATTTATATATTGTGAGAATCCCGACCCGTATTCATTCAGCTAATTAGAAAGAGGAAGACCATGGAGCATGCTAACTGGAAACTGATCGATGAAAATTCCATTATAGTTCAAAAAAGTAATGGGGATGTCTACCTCCCAACCTCTAAGGAGATTTTTCTTTCTGAATTTAAATCAATATCCCCTTTAAAGAACCTATTACTCGGGCGCCCATCTATGGACCTTGATCATTTGAAGTTTTCAAAAGTTCCTGTCCAACTAAAGTTCCTCATTAGTAGTGAGCTATTAGATTCTACAACCATACTCAAGCTGGGACTTGTAGCGGCTATAAAAGGCAAATGGGATCTTGCAGTCAATACTATGACTCGTACAGACTACCTTATTGCCGATAATGTCTGGTTCCCATTTGAACAAGGGGCAATGGAAGAGATTACTCTGCTTTTAAATAAAGCAGGAGTCTCTTCATTGGGACGAATCACTTTAAAACAGTATCTTATTCTTAAGACCTTAGCTCCCCATTTAATTGATGACACCGGGCTGATTCTGAGAGGCGACTCCCAGCAAAGTCAAAATGAAGCTCATGAGATACCACTTTTTAAAGGAAAATTGTATCCTTATCAGAATCAGGGATATAAGTGGTTAAAGATGATTTCACAAGAGGATGCTGGATGCATTCTGGCTGACGAGATGGGCTTAGGAAAAACGGCTCAAATTATCGCAGTTCTTGCTGCAGAGCAAACACGTTCGGATACTCCATCGATGGTTATTGCCCCAGTATCTCTTATGGAAAACTGGAGGAGAGAGGTTAAAAAGTTTGCACCCGATTTGAAGGTATGGATACATCAAGGCAACAGTCGGACTGGTTTTTATCAGCAGTTGTTGGATTTCGATGTTGTCGTGACTACCTATGATACTGTTGTTCGTGATTTATCAATGCTGCAAATGGTCCATTGGAATTGTGTGGTTTTAGATGAGGCTCAAGCTATAAAGAACCCCCTTGCAAAACGGTCTAAGTCTGTAAAGGAAGTTCCGAGAAGAACCGCAATAGCTGTCACGGGTACACCTATTGAGAATAAACTGGTAGATTTGTGGTCAATTACGGACTTCGCATTTCCAGGCTATCTTGGTGAATTGAGAGAATTTGAATCGAGGTTTTCTAATGACATAGATGGGGCTCAATCTTTAGAAAGGTTTATATCCCCAATCATGTTAAGGCGCAGAGTCCGAGATGTTGCACAAGATCTTCCAGAGCGCATAGATATACCCCAAGTTCTCGAGATGGGTGATTCTGAGGCTGATAAATATGAATCACTGCGGCAAGAGATTTTGCAGGAATATGGAAAGAGCGCTTCTTTGATTTCACTAATAAAACTAAGAATGTTTTGTACACATCCACTTCTGCAGTCCAAGGAGACAGGTGATCCCTCTCGATTTATTAAATACCAGAGAATGCTGGAGATAACCGAGGAGATTATCGAAAATAAAGAGAAGCTATTGATTTTTACATCATTTACAAAGATGGCCGATATTATGGTCACTGATCTGGTAGAAAGATTTGGGGTGTTTTGTGACTTTATTGATGGTCGTGTTCCGGTATCGGAAAGGCAGACCAAAATTGATGCATTTACAAAAGAGTCAAAGTCTGCAATCCTGATTCTTAACCCGAGGGCAGCAGGTGCTGGCCTCAATATTACAGCGGCGAACCATGTAATACATTACAACCTTGAATGGAATCCAGCGGTAGAGGATCAGGCTTCGGCGCGGGCGTATAGAAGAGGGCAGACTAGGCCGGTCAACATATATAGGCTTTTCTATGCGAACACAGTGGAAGAAGCGATAAATATACGTTTAGATAGAAAAAGAGAGCTGTCTGAGACTGCTATTGTGGGCAACGATGGTGTAGCGGATGATTATGATGATATTCTTCAAGCATTAACAATGACACCCAGAGGAGTTGAAAGAAGTGGATAAACCCAGGGTACAAGCAATTTCAAAGATTTTAAGTGCTAATGACACGGGGGAAACCAAAGCCCATCAAGCGGGTATTCTAGTCCCGAAGAATAAGGAAATACTTTCATTTTTTCCCGACTTAGGGTGTGAAGAGAAAAATCCGAGGACAGTTTTGGTATTTGAGGACACCTCGGGGGAATTTTGGAGTTTCAACTTTATTTACTATAACGGTAAGTTGTTTGGTGGTACCAGAAATGAATACAGGTTGACGGGCATGACAGCATTCATTAAAAGAAACAATTTGAAAACAGGAGACAAAATTTTCTTTCACCGACTTAGTGATGAAAAATTGTTGGTCAAGCATCAACGCATGAGTGAAATCTCTGCTAGTACATCAACAGTCTTAAAACTTGGTAGCAACTGGAAGGTGGTAAATATATGAGTACGATAATGAAGAAACCGATTGAAGTACCTCCCGATGCAACTCGTATAATCGAAGGCCTAAGGGATACAGGATATGAGTTTAATACCGCGATGGCTGACATCATTGATAACTCAATTGCCGCAGGAGCTTCTCTTGTTGATATTAGAATAACAATGGATTTTTTGGGGGAGATCTGCATTTTCATTGCAGATAATGGATCCGGAATGGATGAAGCGGGTCTTATAAATGCCATGCGTTACGGCTCAAATAAAAGGCCGGATCCTAGTAGTTTGGGAAAGTTTGGGTTGGGACTCAAGACAGCCTCTACCGCATTTTGCCGTTGTCTATCAGTTACGAGTCGTTCAAAAGACAGTGAAAATGTCCTAAAGGCAAGATGGGACCTTGATCATGTCAGCATTAAGACTTGGCAATTGCAGTTTATGGACCCGGAAGAAGAAGAAATGGACTTACTCGAAGAAGTGACTAAGGGCTCATCAGGAACAATTGTTACTTGGGAGAAAGTTGATCGGATATTAAAATCGTACTCAGACCAAGGAGGGTCATATGCACGTAAGGCTCTTGAAAGAATAAAAGAAAGCTTGAGAGAACATATATCCATGGTATATCAACGTTTTTTAGACATGAACTATGAGGGTGCACCGAATGTAACAATTCGCTTGGATGAGAAAGATATTGCGGCATGGGATCCGTTTTGTTCCAATGAACCCTATACAGAAGTTGTAGCTGAACGGAAGCAGGAAGTGGAACTTCCGGATGATCTGACCACCTATTTTACTATTAAAGCATACGTAATTCCGAGAAAGGAGCAATTCAGCAACGAAGAACAGGCGAAGAATGCCAAACTAACTAATGACCGTCAAGGTTTCTATATTTATCGGGAAAACCGACTGATTCATTATGGTGATTGGCTTGGCATGTTTAGAAATGAGCCCCATGGTACCTTGCTCCGTGTAGAATTCTCATTCGACCATACTTTGGATGATGCATTTAACGTAGATATCAAAAAATCAAAAATTTTATTAAATGACGACTTGTATAACTGGCTTAAGGATCAGTTCCTGCCTGCGCCACGGAGAGCGGCAGATGACCGCTACCGTAAAGGTGTAAACAAAGGGGTAGTAAAAGTATCAAAGGGAGCCCATGATGGCTCAAATGCTAATATCGGATCGAAAGAAAAGACAGTGCAACTTGCTAAAGTAGAAGTTAGCGATGCGGATAATAATGAAGTGGAAGTTACGAACAAGAAGGGGAAATTTAAAATAAAACTTCCTGTAATTGATTCGGTAAAGGAAGGAGAGGTTTATGTAGCTACTGTAGATTCTGTAGATGATGGATTGCTATGGGAACCATGTCTTATAGACAAGCATCGTGCGGTGAGAATTAATACCTCCCATCCTTACTACCATAAAGTTTATGTACCTAACTTGGCATCCGGAGTAACGGTTCAGGGTATGGATGCGTTACTTTGGGCCATGTGTGAGGCGGAACTGGGCACAATCAATGAGGATACAAAATACTACATTAAAGAGCTAAGGTATGAGGTGTCCCGACTGCTGCGAAAGCTGGTAGATGATTTACCCGAACCGGTAATAAATGATGGTAACTAGTATTGACAAGTCTCATATCCAATTATCACTTAATGAATTATTTGGTATTGATTTTGTGGTAAACGAAGGGAAAAACTATATCGATTTGCGCCCTGCTGATCTTACTCTCGGCGAAGGCTTTGCAATACGTATTAGTTTTTCATGGAGAAGCTTGATTTGCGATTTCATACCGGACAATTATGCAGCTGCACTATTAAATGCTATGGGTAGTTCTACAGATAATCAAAAGGAGCTTTTTCGGACGCTTTATAGCGCAGTAATACAAAATTCATCCATTCAAATAGAAATGCTGATTAATAGGTCGTCATTCGATCCTGGAGCCCCTTCAGATTGGCCAATTATTTGGCGGAATGTCCAACTATCCATGAAGGTAATGTCATTCGTATTTGAAAACATGAAGCCTGCGGATTATGAACAAATTGTGATGGAATGGGGAGGGAGAATGCTTTCAATGATACTTTCCCTTATCCCAATGGAAACCGAAGAAGAAGACATTGATGGGTTTCCGGAGGGCGCTCTGAGCAGGATTGAAGTAAACAAATACGAAAGAAACCTAATCAACAGGCAGGCTTGTTTATTAATTCATGGTACAGATTGTAAAGTCTGTGGATTCTCATTTGAGTCTCGATATGGGTTCATTGGCCGGGGTTATATACATGTACACCATGTAACACCTCTCTCAAAAATGGGGGAGAACTACAAAGTTAATCCTTCTAATGATTTAATCCCGGTATGTCCAAACTGTCATGCTATGCTTCATAAAAGGAATCCTCCATATACTGTAGAAGAGCTTAAACTGATTATTGAGAAAAATGCAAAATAAAATATTCGACTTTACAAAATTACGATAAAATTGTAAGGAGCATTCTGGAGGGGCATACAGTGCCCTTCTTTTTGCTTTAAGCGAATACCGGCGGAGATAATGATATTACAAAATACTTGAATCTAACCTATCCAGAAAGACCAATTAAATTATCAATTAAAAGAGGCAATATTCTGAACCTGGTATTAGAGAAACCTGAAGATGTTATTACCGAATTCAAACAAATAATGACTGTATGACAGACTGTACTATTATTGACTGGGGCTACCAGCTTTACTGCTATTTCAAATATTTATTGGATTGCGAAAGTACGTTCTATTTGCTATAGTTATGTCAAAAACATTCCCGCCGCAGGGTTGAATTTGATACGGAGGAATATCAATGAAAGTTGTTAAAAATACCGATTTTAGCCTTTTACGGGAAGCATCGGGCCTTTCGCCAAAAGAAGTAGCAGAACTTTTGAAGAAGACCGAACGGACTATTTATAGATGGGAAGAAGGAAAAAACTCACCTGATCCTAAAGCAGTTGCATTACTTCAAGCTATTGCGGATCAAAAAAAGAAGGCAAAACCAAAGAGCGACTCATCCTTTACATTTATTGATTTATTTGCGGGTATCGGCGGATTACGTAAAGCGTTCGAATCTATTGGAGGAAAGTGTGTATACACAAGTGAGTGGGATCTCGCCTGTAGAAAAACCTACTTGGCCAATTTTGCATGTGATCATCCAATCAAAGGCGATATTACAGAAGTGAAAGATGACGATATTAAAGCAATCGGTGAGTTTGATGTACTTCTTGCCGGATTTCCATGCCAACCTTTTTCCATAGCTGGTGTATCTAAAAAGAATTCATTAGGTAGGGCACATGGATTCCTCGATGAGACGCAGGGGACACTCTTCTTTGATGTAGTTCGGTTCATCAAGGAAGGCAAGCCTAAAGCCTTCTTACTCGAAAACGTCAAAAACCTTAAGAGTCACGACAAAGGAAATACCTTTAAAACCATTATGAAGGTGCTTAGGGAGGATCTTAAATATAATGTTGAGGAAAAGATAATAGATGCGCGCCATTTTGTTCCTCAGCACCGAGAAAGAATATTTATTGTTGGTTTTGCAGAAAAGGCATCATTCTCGTTTGAACAACTTGTATTGCCTGAGAATGGTCCAACATTAGGGTCCATTTTACATACCGAGAATGGAAAAGAGGCAGCTGAACCTCCTTATACAGAGGGGCCTCAGGCAATAGTACCAGAAAAATATACGTTAAGCGATGGGCTATGGAAGTACTTGAAAGATTATAAAATAAAACATACGGCAAAGGGGAATGGTTTCGGGTACGGACTCTTTGGAAACGAGGACGTAACCAGAACCCTTTCTGCAAGATATTACAAAGATGGCTCTGAAATTCTCGTGAGGCAGGGGGAAAATGAAAATCCTCGTAAGTTGACCCCGAGAGAGTGTGCTCGTTTGATGGGGTTTGATGAGCCAGGTTGCAGTGAAGAAGAAAAGTTTAACCTGGTTGTATCCGACACCCAAGCTTATAAACAGTTTGGAAATTCAGTAGCAGTTCCTGTAGTTAAAGCCATTGCAAAATTAATGTTGCCATCGATCGAGAATGCTATTGCTCGTTCGAAACAAAAACAGGAAGCGATTGCTGATTCGAAACGTGAAACTTCAGAAGAAATGGTGATGTCTATTAAATGACTGATGTTGTTTCTAAGGAAGTTCGAAGCCGTATGATGTCTGGGATAAAAAGCAAAAATACAAAACCGGAGATAATGATAAGACGTGGTCTTCATAAACAAGGCTATAGATATAGACTTCACGATCACCAGCTACCAGGGAAGCCAGATTTGGTCTTTTCGCGGCATAAAGCGATCATTTTTGTAAATGGATGTTTCTGGCATGGGCATGATTGCCTTTTATTTAAATGGCCTTCTTCAAGGGAGGAATTCTGGAAAACCAAGATTAGCCGTAATCAAGATCTTGATAGTAAAAACATTATTGAATTGCAACAGTTAAACTGGAGAATTGCGATTATATGGGAATGTGCACTGAAAGGAAAGTTAAGACTAAAGCTAGAAGTAGTAATTGATAAATGTGCAACATGGATTATTTCCGATGTTCCTTTTATGGAGGTTTTTGGACATATGTGATCATGAAATGAGGGTTCGAAATGAGAAGAGGGTTTCTGTCTCAATACTTCGAGGGAGTTGCAGTCAAGAGACTGAGTGCGGTAGAGGTAAATAGTAAAGTATCCAATCAGCATGAGTTCAATGGTAGCCGACAGATGCGAAAGCTGTTGGGGGATAGCCGATCGACATTTAAAGCCCGTTTTCTTTGGCTTGCAGAGGAAAATGAAGAGATCTCTTCTGAAGGATCAGTCACTTGGTATGATGCTAGGGAGAACCATCCCACGCGTTCGGAATACCGCCTTTATTTTAATCGGAATGATGTCATGAACCAGGCAAAAGTTAATGACATGCTCTTGGTTGCAAAAAAACCTGATGAAACAATTCTCATGATCCTTGTTCCCAAAGATAGTACACGTGAACATCAGCTGCTCTGGTTATTCGGACTTGAGGAAGTGGGGTTTACATTTAATTTTCAGCCAATCGAGGATGGATATGATCCGGAGATTGATTTTACTACACGTTACATACTCGAAGAATTAGGCATTGAAATAAACGAAACTAATGAGGATTATCTAGATTCAATACTTGAGCCATATTTTAAGACTGGATTTCCATCTACTGCCGTTTTTTCCGCATTTGCGAGGAGTACGATTAAACATGTTTCTCCAAATGAAGAACCCGACGCAACACTCATGCTTTGGATCGAGCAGGAAGAACGATTGTTTAGAAGACTGGAGAGGCATATGGTATCCAGAAGATTGGAGCAGGGGTTCAAGACAAATGAGGGTATGGATGTAGAAGCTTTTATTCAATTCTCGCTAAGTGTCCATAATCGGAGAAAGTCTCGAGTTGGCTATGCTCTTGAAAATCACCTTGAAGAAATCTTTAAAGCCAACGGAATACTATATGCAAGAACCCAGGTAACAGAGCATAAATCAAAGCCGGATTTTCTGTTTCCGAACGCAGAAAAGTACCGTGACTCTTCATTTCCATCAAAAGGACTGACAATGTTAGGAGTCAAGTCTACATGTAAGGACCGGTGGAGACAAGTGCTTGCAGAAGCAAACCGGATAAAAGAAAAACATCTGCTTACTCTTGAGCCAGCAATCAGTTTAAATCAAACTGATGAAATGAAGGGCTCTAATCTCCGGTTAGTCTTGCCAAAACAAGTGCACGCTACATATAGGATTGAACAACAAGACTGGCTAATGGATTTGAATTCGTTTCTACTTCTTGTTAGAGACCGTCAGTAACAACTTGTTTTTAGTAAGGATATTATTTTATATTTACTTATAAAAAGGGGGGCCTGTAAAGTGAAGGAGGACCTCGTTACTAAAGTTAGGGCTGTTCACGAAGCATTAATAGACTTGAACGAACTGTGGGGGGAATTGGATTGGTCTGTTGTCCCTGAAGTAATCGCGGAATGCTACCCTTTTTATGATGACCTTGATGATATGTCAAAAAAAATGAAAAAGTGGCTTGATCTAATCATCAAAACATAATAAGGATGTTAGTTCGAAACATATTGCGCAATCGCAGGCGAGCTCTAGAAGAAGATCAATCAATTGTCATTCTCTATTGCTATCCGTAAATAATTAGCTCGAAATAAGCATTAAATTACAAATATGATTCTGGAGACACGAAGGCAGCCGGCTAGACTAACGGTTGCCTTTTCCACGCTTACTGGCCCTGTTGATTCGGAAACTTATAGAGTTGAAGCCATCCAGTGTTGGGAGATAATAAAGTATTGAAGTAATAAATAAAGTTAAAAGGAAAAAAGCGTTCACTCAACTGGTGAACGCTTTTTTCTTTTCAGAGAAAGCGAGGAAAATTTTCAAATAACTATGTATATAAATTGTGAGCATGGATAGATTTAGTATAAAAAGGGGAGATTTAGATGTTGGAGCTCAATTTTATTCCAATAATGCATGAAGATGAAGATATTAGAAGTATTGTTTACCGTTATTATGCCCTTTCTGCTCATTATAAATTGGATTTTGTGGTGAATGAGCTTTTTGGTGTAAAAAATAATCATCTATCTTTATTTCCACGTAGCATTGGATTACTTATTAGCAGAATACCTGGGAATCATGGTCAAATCGATTTTGAAGATTTTCTTTTTAACCATACTTATTATCCGATTTGTAGGTTAATCAGCAGTTCGCAAAACTTAACCGATATGAAACAATATTTATATAATGGGATCAACTATAATGTTTTTCACTCTAGATATTTGGAGTTTGTTTCCAAAGAGATTAGATACTGTGCTGAATGCCTTTGTGAGGATTATGATACAAAAGGTGAATGTTACATACATAGGCTTCACCAATTGAATCGGCTAGATATTTGCATTAAGCATAAAGTGAAATTGATTAGTCTTTGTAATGTTTGCAAAGAGAACCTTGCTGGTAAGGACGGGGAATATCAATTAGCTAAACCTATATGTACCAAATGTGGTGAAAGTATAATAAAAAGTGATCCTGAAGTAGTGTCGGAATCTGAGATAAATCTTAAATTAGAATTACTGAGTGAATTTGAAAGCTTATTGAATCTCAGGGAACCAATAAATAAGGAAATTGCAACTATGAACTATAAAGCATTTGCTTTCAAAAACGGTTTACTATTCAACAATGGAAATTTCAAAAAAAAAGAGTTCGTTGCTAAACTTAGAGAAGGATTTGCCGGGAAATGCTTGGATTTATTGAAAATCAAGCGGAATTTTGAGGATGATCATGTTATTAATGATACATTAGAATATACGCACAATTATTCTAATATATGTTTGCACATTATCATCATCAAATTGCTTTGTGGCAGTATAAAGAATTTCTTTTCTCGAAATATTCCTGAGATTGCTTCTATTATACCTTTTGGTACAGGTCCTTGGAAATGTGTTAATCATTACTGCAAAGAAGATATCTATAGCTGCATGAGGATTTATTATAGGAGTCTTAAGTTATTCTCTGGCAGATTTGAATGTCAACGATGTAAAGCAATATATAGTTTGAAATACGATCCACACATAGAAAAAATTATTGAAGACTCCATCCACATTCAAAAAAAAGGACACATGTGGGCATCTAAGATTTTAGAAGATTCGATATTAGAAAATGTTAAATTCAGTAACAGTACAATTAAGCATCACAAAAGAATCATTAACATGAGTGAAGATTACGGTCAGAAAGATCGAAAAGATAAAAAATATTATAGAAATTTGGAATGGTTTAAATTAATGGTACAGACCTATGAGGAAACTAGAAGATATACAAAAACTGCTAAAATACTAAAAGCTTCAATAGTAACAGTAAAAAAATATCTAAAAATGTACTATGATAGCAACAAATCTTTTGAAGTTTTTAATAATCTTAAGGTATCAGAATTAAATCTCAATAAGCGCATTGAGACAATCAAAGAAAAACTTATTTTAATAATTAGAAACAATCCCCAAAAGAAGAGAAATGAAATAATAGAAGAATTAGGAAGTGCTGATCATGCAGTGTTAGTAAGGCATTCAAAGCAATGGCTAGAAAGTGTATTACCAGGAAGATTGGATTATGAACCAGATTGGAGGGAGCTAGACATGTTAATTTCTAATAATATTAAAAAAGAAGTTCTAGTCATTTATTATGATGAAGACCCTGTATACCGAATTAGAAAGGAAACGATTCTTCAGAAAATACCTTTTAAATATCAAAGGAAAATAAGAAAATACCCGGATAAATTGCCGATTACTTTGAAATTATTAGAACAAAGTATCGAAACAGTAGAAGATTTTCAAATTAGAAAAATTCCTCAAGTTGCTTCATCCCTAAGAAAGACTGGTGTGAGAATCAATATAAATAATTTTCTATATAAGAATATTTATAAAAATGCTTCGGTACATGTTATTGACTGTATTAAAGAGTATTTAAAAATTAACTCCTGAAAATTAATTTACAAACCTCTGGCCGCTATTATTAGCGGCCTTTTTACTTAGGTACCATTAAGCAATGTATTTTGTTAACAAGATTGTAAACAAGTAATGCTATATTAAAATTCTTTAATTCAACCTTCTTAATGAAATTTCTAATAACTTGTATTTCATTAAACAACTTAATAAAGCATTCTAAAAAACAATCAAATGCTAAAGCTTTTATTTATTCGTAGTATGGTTAAAAATCCTTATTTCATCTCATCAAGAGAAGGATAAAAGAAACAAGCTGGCGTCCGTTCGCAAGCGGTGTCAGCTTTTCTTTTGGACACCATCTCACGTACGCAGCAGGATCATTTGATGCCCGCTCAGAGTGACGTGAAAGCACGTATAGCCAGCTTCATTCGTTTGCGTTCGGATCGGAGTCATCTCAGGCAGCAGCTGAACCTGGCTGACATGTTGATCCAATTTAACCTGGACGGAGACGTCCCTTATTGTCGGCACATCTTCGATGATTTGAGTGTCCCCCCGCAGCATGGGAACCGCATAAAGCAAGTGCAGCACATGGTCGGATGAGGACGGATCCGCTTGGCGGGTCAAGTTGATTTTGCCAGCTGATGGCAAATCCGTGATGACAGCCGGGGAGGGAAGAAACAGCTTTACGCACTGTAAAAATAAATCTCGGTAAAGCTGCATGCCGTGCCTTCGGTAAAGCCTGAATAGCGGCTGTGCGATGTAGATGATCGAGCCGTGCTTGACGACAGCGGGATAACCCGCCGGCTCTTTGGGGGGGGCGTGAAGATGCGAACAAAAATGATCGTTCGTCCGGTTAAAATAGGGCCGGTAACTGTCAGCCAGCACCTCTGCGCCATCGAGCCGAACTTTGCAGCCCGATTCGTAGTTGAGAATAGGAGACTTCACCAGCGGACCGGTTAAACGGTCTGAAACGACGGTGTAGTCGACTTCCCATTCAGACTGGCCCTCGAATTGTACGCCCATAGGGAGGGCGAAATGCTGCCGATCCGGCAAAAGTCCGCTTTCTGCGCTCATTATCAGCTTGCCGCTGCCGGCCGTATAATGTTCAAGCTTATGCTGCAGTGACGCCGAAATACGGAGACAATCAGGCAAGACGAGGATCGCATAAGGGGAGAAGTCCATCGTATCATCGACGATATCGAACAAATAGTGTCCTTCTT
>Ga0209566_100822_pt1 | contig 15779 bp, 23 predicted proteins | sample Araplavi_mTSA_r2_2_FD_184287 | JGI IMG/M metagenome (GOLD analysis project Ga0209566, IMG submission 184287) | Arabidopsis root microbial communities from North Carolina, USA - plate scrape CL_Cvi_mTSA_r2 (SPAdes) (version 2) | ecosystem: Host-associated > Plants > Roots > Endosphere | place...
GCCAGCTTGGCACGCTCAGAGACGGAGTACGACATTTGAATTCATCCCAAGTACGACATTAGAAAAAATCCCCAACACCAAGTCGACCCATAATCTATCGTATGTGAACGAAGCAAAAAAGCCCGTATTACCACGCCGGGATCAAGTCCTGGCGCGGCTTCGCGAGTAATACGAGCTTCTTAAAACCCTCTGCAATTTTTGCAGTAAGGCCCTTCTTTTTCGCTTCTTCTTCGACCAGCGCCAGGAACATGGTCGCTGCGTCCACACCGGCTTCTTTTGCCAGGACAAAGGCCGCTGTGTAGTCCGGCAAACGGTCACCGCGAACGTATCGGTTCAGCGTCGTCTGTTGCATCCCGAGCTCTTTCGCAGCTTGGTTGACGCTTCGCCCGTGAAGCGCCTTTTCTATCAATTCTCTGTAGCTCATAGCGAACCCCTATTTGCTTGCTTAGGCCGATCGAGCTAATTTCCGTCTGTTAGCTCGTTTGGCCTAAGGCCAGTCGGTGTAACGAGGCCAAATATAACGGGTTTACCTCTTCGGACGGTAAACCCTTCGACAGAGGGGTGCGGTGATGCAACACAAGGACCACAGGCAGCTGGACTTGCTCGGCGGCCTTCAGCACCCGCACCAGGCGCAGATCCTCCACGTGCTTGGCTCCTGCCGTGACATGCATCCCAGCTACTACTGCGATCGCGACGAGGCCCTGCGTCGCATGTCTGAGCTCGTGCACAGCCACGCTGGTGCCGACGCTGAGCTGCCCGATGTTCTGGCGGATCGGTACTGCTGATGCGCCTCCGTCCTTCCCCAGCTCGTCATCTTGATCCGACCAGCACCGCCTATGCGGTGCATGGCGCGTCCTCACGTAATGCCGTGGAAGAGGGCGCTCGTGCGCAGAAGGACGGAGCGTCAGCGACGGACGCGCGGCGCGCGGGCGCTTCCCCCCGTCCGGTAATACGGGGGGAAAGTGCCAAACGCGAGGCAGGGGCGATCGTTGACTGGCTGCGTTTTACGTTCCTGCCCGAAGGCGGCATCGGTGATGCCCTGGAGCTGCTGCGTCGGTACTTTCACCTGTGGTTTTCGATCCCCGTCACGATGAAGCCCAGCGTGCGCGGGTTTCGTGGCTATGAGTTCAGCCACGACTTGATGGCCTTCGTCAATGGCGAGGCGATTCGGTTGGGGATTGTTGCCTGTGGTGGTGAGAGCGTAGGCGGAACGATGCTCGTTGATCTGTCCGGGCAGGGCTGTGTTGTCGTGCAGGACTGGATGGCTGTCTTTGCGACCATGCAGGACCTGGATGCGCGTATTACGCGCTGTGACCTGGCCGTGGATTTCTGTCAGGGCGAGGTGAGCATTGAGCAGGTGGAGGAGATGTACTTTGCCGGTGAGTTCAACGCAGGTGGTCGCATCCCGAAGTATCGCCGCGTTGAGAGTGGTGTTGCGAATGCTGAGGCCTCCGGTGGCCGCACGTTCGAGATTGGCCGTCGCGTCAACGGCAAGATGTTGCGGGCCTATGAGAAGGGCCGGCAGCTGGGCAAGCAGGACAGCGACTGGTTGCGTATCGAGATTGAGTTTGGCAACAAGGATCGCGTGATCCCGCACGAGATTGTTGTGCAGCGCGACCGGTATTTCGCCGGTGCGTACAAGGCCCTGGAGGCCTTTATGGCGGCAGACCCGCAACGGGTGCCGACCGATCAGCGCGAAGCGCTGGAGAACCAGGACGCGATTGTCCGTGAGCGAAAGCTCGCCCATATGAAGCAGCAGTTCGGCCCCACGGTCGATTACGAGCTGCGGTCAACCAACGAAGACTTCGCCGCACTCGTCGTAGCGATCCGCCGTCAGGGCGTTCCGGCGCAGCTGCAAAAGACTGCCCTGGCGAGGCACGTGTATGGCACGCACGACCCTGTGCCGAGACCTGAGGAGTGAGCAATGGAAATGAAGGCACGCGTCACGGTTCGTGGCGCCAAGACGTGGGTTGGGAACATGGATGGGAAGCAGCTCGATACCGGCACGATCTATGCCGATGTGGAGCTGCGTGGTGAGGGCTCGAAGGGGTGCTTCACGCAGGCCTTGAAGTGCGAGAACTCCGAGGTGGTGAAGAAGGTGATTAGTAACCCGTTTCCGTTCCTTGCAGAGCTCAGCATGATCGTGACCAGCAACGGCAAGCAGGACGGCGATCAGCAGGTGGTGACGCAGATTGTTCCGCTGTCGCGCGTCGCTGAAGACGTGAAGAAGGGCGCGTGATGCTCGCGGTGCTCGCGTGGTGTGGTGTTCGTTGGGCGGCGCGTCGGTTGGACCGGAAACGGTTCGCCAGGCCGTACATGGTTGCCGCTAAGGCGTCGCGTCGTTATCGGGCTCGGTTGGCTTGGGCGCGAGCACTGTTTGGGTATTGAGATGGCTCAGTGCGTGCAACTCGTCAGTGGTCAGTTTCAGCTTGATAGCACTCCTGCATCGTCGTGCACTGGGTACCTGTTGCTGACCGCTGACGAGGTCACGCTGTTGCATGCGTTGCCGCCGCTGTCTGCTAGCGATGGTGCGCTGATTGGAAGCGCGATGCTCGGTCTATGGGCGCTCGCTTTCGTGTTTCGATCCGCAGTGCGGGTCATTTATCAACGTGAAGAGGAGTAGGGCAATGAAAGTGAATCTGATGAAGGTTGCTGCGGTCGCTGGCGCTGTTGGGGCTTCGGGTGCAGCGATGGCTGATACGACGGGCGTGGATGTTTCCTCGACTGTGTCGTTGCTGGGTACTGGTGTTGCCGCGATCGGTTTGATCGGTGCGGCTATTCTTGGTCTGGCTGGTGTGGTCGCGATCTACAACTGGGTTCGCAAGCCGATCAAGTGATGTTGCGGGGCATGTTCCCCGTGCCTGGCAAGACGCGGGGGCTACGGCCCCCGTTTTCATTGGAGGGTGACATGGAAGGCTACTTCGTTCTCATTGCGATAGCGGGTGCTGGATGGATTCTTTTCTCGTGAGGGTGGTGAGCTATGCCCTGGTCATTTTTCTTTCGTCCTGCGCGCAGTTGGACCGGTCTCCGCCTGGGTCGTGCATTAGTGGTCGCAGCGCTTGCCTTTGGCCCGACGTTGGCTTTTAGCCAGACAAGTGGTGGCGGGTATCAGTGGTCTGGTGGGATTGATTCGGCAAAGCCGCGGATCGTTGGTGACGATCCGACCAGTGTTTGCGGTCAGGTGATTTCGCGCGATGTGCCTTGGCAGATATTCGATCATGCGGCGGCGTTGGATGCCTCGCATTACGGTTGTTATGGTTCGACAGTTAAAGGGGGGCCGGTAGGGCTGCTAACGACGTTGAACCGTGTCTCTGGGAGTTGTGCCGCTGGTTATACGTTGCAGGCTGATGGGTCTTGCAAGGCGAATCAGCAATGCCCTGCTGCTGGTCAGTCTGCACCTGGTGGAAATACCGCTAATGGCACGAGTCCCACGCAGACGATTTTGAACCCGCAGGTGTGTGTTGGTGGATGCGCGTACACGTACGGGTCGTATTGGACTGGTGCGACGCCTGGGCAGACTGGTGGTTATGCAGCGCAGTACACGGGACTCAAGTCGACGGGTAGTACTTGCAGCGGTACAGGTACGCCTGCGGCTTCCCAGTCTTCTCCGGCTGATCCGCCGAAGCAGTGTGGTGATCGTCAGTATTCCGGAACGGTGCAAGGGGTGAGCGTTTGCATTGACTATCCGGTGCAGACGACGGGTGGGAACACGTCAACGACGACGAACGATGCGCCTGCGAGCAGCCCAGGTGCGAATTCCAATAGCACGACCACGACCAGCACGACGTGCGATGGAACGACCTGTACAACTACAACAACGACGAACACCAGCACGTCTAGTAGCAGTGGCAGTAGCAGTAGCTCGGGTGGGGCGAGTTCTCCCGCCGCGAGTGCGTGCCAGGGTGGAGCTGGTGCGAGTGCGGTTGCAGGGACGTGCACGACCACGACGACTCAGCCGCAGGTTGACTATTGCAAGGACAACCCGACCGCAGCTCAGTGTAAGAAGAGTTCTGCCAGTGGTGGTGCCGATTGTTCCGCGCCGCCGACTTGCGATGGTGATGCGATCAGCTGCGCGATTCTCAGTCAGCAGTGGAACACCCGCTGTGAGCTCCAGAAGCACGATGACTCGACCGATCTGGGCGCGAAGCTTGCCAACGGTCAGGACCCGTTGGCCGGGAAGTTGCCCACGCCTGGTGGTACCGAGCGGGTAGACATGAGCTCAAAGTTCTCGAACGTCGATGACATGGGCATCGCGGCTCAGTGCCTGGGGAACATCGACGTGCCGCTGTCGCTGCCTGGTGGTGGCTGGAACCTCCACATCGATACGACGCCGCTGTGTGACATCGGCAAGCTGCTCGGTTATCTCAACATGCTGGGCACGATGATGCTCTGCGCCTACATGCTCAAGGGGAGTTTCTGATGCCTTTCGCTGCTCTGTTGGCTTCGGCCATCGTTGGTTTTCTCGCGCAGGCCTGTGTGTCCCTGGTTGGGCGCGTGCTGGTTGCGCTCGGTATCGGCTTCGTGATGTACACCGGCGTCGACGCGATGATGTCCGGCATCAAGACGCTGTTCCTGCAGTACGTCAGCGGTATGGGGTCGTTTCCGTCTGTGAACGTCGTGGGCATTCTCGGCGTGCTGAAGGTGGGCACGTCGATGAACATGATCCTCACCACGCTGGGCGTGCGTGCTTCGCTCTCGGGCCTCAGCGGTGGCTCGGTGCGCAAGATGATCCAGAAGTGAGGTCGGCATGCTGACAGTCATTACCGGTCAACCCGGCAACGGCAAGAGCCTGTACACCATCGCCTTTGTTGAGGCCAAGCGGAAAGCGGAGAGTCGTCCGGTCTTCTATTTCGGCATTCCCGAGCTCACGCTTCCTTGGACGCCGTTGGAGGACCCGACGAAGTGGCATGAGTGCCCTGAGAAGTCGATCATCGTGATCGATGAGGTCCAGAAAATCATGCCGCCGCGTCCGTCGAGCTCGAAGCCGCCGCAGCATGTGTCGGAGCTCGAGACGCATCGTCACAAGGGTTTCGACCTGTTCTTCATGACGCAGGACCCGAGCCTGGTCGATAACCATCTGAAGAAGCTGGCCGGTGAGCATATCCACCTGATCCGCCAGTGGGGCCGGCAGAAGGCGGACCTGTACAAGATGCAGAAGGTGCAGGACCCGACCAATGCGAACCTCAAGCGCGCGTTGCACAGCACGTTCCCGTATCCGAAGCAGGTCTTCGATTGGTACAAGTCTGCCGATGCTCATACGCACAAGAAGAGCATCCCGTTCAAGTACTACCTGATGTACGCGCTGCCGGTGTTGGCGCTGGCTGCTGCGTGCTTTGGCGGCTGGAAGCTTTGGAAGATTTCGCATCCCGACCAGGTCAAGCCTGTTGCGTCAGTAGCTGGTGCACCTGGTGCAATGCCTGGTGTTCCTGGTGCACCAGGTGCGGTTGGTGGCCAGGCGCAGAGGGCTGCGCCGATGACCGCGGCCGAGTACGTTGCGAGCTATACGCCGCGCGTGCCTGGCTTGCAGTACACGGCCGCGGCCTATGACGAGCTCACGAAGCCGTCGCGCGTGCCGGTGCCAGCTGCGTGCGTACAGATTCGCGGGGGCTGCGAGTGTTGGACCCAGCAGGGCACGCGCCTGGAGACTACGCCGCAGATCTGTGACCAGGTGGTCAAGCGCGGCTTCTTTGAAGCGTTTGAGGCCAACGGTCAGATGGCCAGGAACCAGGAGCGTGTTCAGCCCGCTCCACAGCCGGTTCCTGCCCCGCCCGCGCAGCCGCAGGAGGTGAGGGTAGTGGTAGACGCTTCCAGGCCCGCGCAGACGGTCCAGGAGCCTCGCAAACGCACCGTGATAGGTTCCGGTAAGGTTCGGCGCGTTGATGAGCTTGGCGTGTTTTCTGACGATATGAACGGAGGTTGAGATGCTTGATTTGACGCGAATCAATGAGGTTCCTGGCGGTGTGCCTGATCGGTTTTCGATTTTGGCTGACACGTCGTGGGGTTCTGATGCTTGGTCTGTGACGCTTGAGGAGTTGATAGAGCGTGCGATGAAGGAGCGTGGGGTGTCGCGCCTGCGCTTGGTGATCTCGTTGCATTCGATCGATGACGTGATCGATATGGACTAGCGTCGGGAGTGTCCGCGCCCATGACCAGGCGGTAGAGGTGGGGCGTGGGCAGGATCTCCGGCGGTTGTCGCACGGCCAGTGCGGCTGGCGGGACCGAGCAGCGGGTACGACCAGGAGCGTATCCATCCCGCGCCACAAGCAAACACCGCCTCTCTTGCAGGCCCGCTTTTAGCTGCCTTTGCGTCTTTGCTGCCTGGCTTCGAGCTGGGCGATGCCGAGCTGGCGCAGCTGCATCTGTTGCTCAACGATGCGTAGGCGCAACAGTTCGGCGGCCCAGGCTGGGATCGGTCTGGCTCCGGTTTGCCAGTCGTTGATGGTTCGCGGCGTGCGCTGGAGGACCTTAGCCAGCGTCTTTACGGGGATGCCTCGGGAGTAGGCTTCGAACTCGGCTGGGTTGGCCCAGCGCTTCATTTTGTTTTTCATTGGGCGAAAAAAAACCTCCAGTTTCTTGCTGGAGGTTGCTCGTTTGGTACCCCGATTTCGGGGTATCGCTTCGATCACTTTTTCCCATAATCGGTATTATGTAAAATAAAAAACCATGTGGCTGCCACCAACGACCTGCGTGGAACGACCTAACCTAACCGTTCATGTGCAACCGGCGTAGCGGCACGGGTCGCCGCCGTGACGCCCGGCCTATTCAATCCCAACCGTCCGCTACCTACACTGCCCATGAAAAACATCGGAGCGAGCGTCGTGAAACTTTTCTACATGAACCAAGGCAGCCGCGGCGAGTATGGCACGCCCCCCTATCAGGACTACGACGTCGTTCTGATCGCGGAGAATCCCGCTGTAAAGCCTCGTTTTCATGAGGTCTGGAAAGGCGGTGTACCCACTATGTCCATACAGGCCAAGGATTCGGACGGTCGCCTCCGCGTCATCACGGACGTGTTTGACCTCGACCTAACTCTGCAACAAGTCCGCCCCATGGTGACGTTTCAGCTTGCGCGGGAGGGGATTCGAATCGTGTTCGTTCATCTCAAGTCAGGAAACGAACGCGTGGCAACCCTCGCACTGCGCGCGGCAGCGACGCGTCTAACTTCCGAGCCCCGGTTCAAGTACCAGCAGAAACAACCAACCCTATGGATTGGCGACTTCAATCGTGCCGATGATGAATACCTGGTCGAAGAGTTGAACGCAAAGTGCATCTTTGCGGGAGGAGGCTTTTCAGATTGGAAGCTCGACCGCATCTACATTTCTGGCGACTGGAAGAACTTCGACGTTGAGGTGACAGAGGCTACCCGAGCGGCGGTGGACCACAATCACATTGGCATGGTCGCCGCAATCACCAGAAAGAGTTCGTAACGCAGCAGTCAAGCATCTCGGTTAGCTAGACTTGTGGATGGTCACGCCCAGTTCAGAGATGAGCGATTGACCCGCATCCTCGGTCGCCCGCTGCGCTCGTACCGTGAGTTTGCGACGGCGCTGGCTGGCGCAGCCGCAGGAGTCAGACAACCTTGAACGGAAGCCACACCGATGACCTGGGTGTCCGGTCGGTGTGGCTGCTTACGCCTTCTTCAAAAACTCTGGCTTGAGCAGATAGCTCACGCCATCGATCTTGCAATCGATCGGGTGGTCGCCCGAGACGAAGCGGATGTTCTTGATCTTGGTGCCGGCCTTGAGCGTGCCCGAACCACCCTTGAGCTTCAGATCCTTGACGAGGGTGGCCGAGTCGCCCACGGCCAGCGGGTTGCCGTTAGCGTCTTTGATGACGGCCTCGGCTTCCACTTCTTCGTTTTGCGCGGCCGGGTTCCACTCGTGCATGCAATCCGGGCAGATGTAGAGGTCGCCGTCTGGGTAGGTGTTTTCAGAGCCGCATTGCGGGCAAGCAGGAATGGTCGGCATGGCGTACGGGAAAGCAGATAGCGGATAAGGGGGCGCACTATACCAGCCGGGTCGCCCCAGCCGGTTGACGAGCGTCACGCTGAGACCGCTTGAGCGCGTGCTGCCACGCCAGTTCGGTATGATCCCCTCCTCCACCTCTGAACACGGGAAGACCACCATGGGCGAAGCCAAACGACGCGGCACGCAAGCCGAACGCATTTCTCAGGCGCAAAGCCGGCTGGAGGCATTGCGCCCAGAAAAGCTGGTCTGCGGCGCCTGCCAGACCGCCTTTACCGAATTTGAAGGCATGGAGCCGCGCGATATGCCCGGTATCCACGCCATCTTCGGCGGCGAATGCCCGAACTGCGGCGAAAGCGTGATCTCCTTCAATGGCGAGCCCGAAGCCGTGGCCGCTGCCATGCTGGCGTATCAAGACGCCATGGAGAACGCCAAACTCGGCGCGCAAACGCAAGAGGGCAAGCACACGCCCTATGTCGATGACGAAGACAAGCCCACGCAGCACTGAGGCGGCCATGCAGAACACCCCGGCACGCCGCTACCGCCACTACAAGGGCGGCGAATACGAATGGCTGTGCGAGGCCACGTACGAACCCGATCCCACCATCAAGATGACGGTGTACCGTGCCGCCAACGGCACGATCTGGACGCGCCCCTCCACCATGTTTCATGAGATGGTCGAGGTCGACGGCCGGCAGGTGCCACGCTTTGCCTTGATTGATTGAGTAATTGTCGGAACGGATGACGCCACAGTGCAGAGCGTCCAGACGTTCCGGTTCGAGCGATGAATTGGCAGCGGAACTACGTGATGGTGATGCCCATCAACCGGTTGCGGCCCCGTGGCGTCGCCTGAACCCTGCATGCTCACCGGGCATCCGATCTCGTAGCTCAAAGGTGACCCGCACGCGCCGAGACACCTGCAGATAAACACCGCAAGTGCAAAGGAGCGCCACTGCCACACCGATGCCCAGGATGAGCGTGGACTGTGCGCCCGGCACACCGCCAGCCATCAGCGTCAACCCGATCATCGGCGGCAACAGCGCCATATGCACAATCATGGCGCGTCGGAACGCACTGTCATGCGTGGTGGCCAGGACCAGCACCGTCACGCAAGAGATGAGATACAAGAGCATGGTCAGGTTGATGGCCCCGCTGCCCGGCGTGTCGGCATTGAAAAGATCGGCGCCCGCTGTCTGCAAGGCGTCGACCGACAAGCCCTGCCAGAACACCCACGTTGGCCCGGCAATGGCCACGGCGACTACCCACGGCAGCCAGCCGGCCATGCCGTAGAGCGGATGGCGCTCCGCTTCAAGCGGGTCGATGTCGACCCAGTGATGCGTCAGCATGATGCACCCCCAACGATGCGCCCGTTCTCATGACGGGTTGCTGTCGACCAACGCCAGCGGCGTCTGCCTCCCCTGCTCTCTAGCTTAGGTCGCGCGGCCAAGCGCGCAACGCAGGAGGAACCCTGAGCGCACAAGCCGCTTGTGCCACATCAACTACCGGCGGAAGAGCCGTGGGCGGTCTGGGTCGTACAGCGGGTCGGGCGTGATTTGCGTGAGTTGCAGCACGCCGGCGGGGTCGAAGTAGAAGTGCATCAATGATGGCCAGACATCGTCCGCCTTGAAGCGGTACGACCAGACCAGCCGATCCATACGGGGGAAGTACGCCGTCTCGACCGGTTGGCCGAAATGCCGCAGTACATCGTCCTTGGTCCAGACGCCGACCTTGGCCTGGGCAAATTCCAGGCTGCGCAGTACTTGCTTGAAGTCGATGAGCTTGCCGCTCGCGTCAAAGTCCGCCGCGTAGGTGAACTGGCCGTAGGGCTTGGTGGGATACAACCAGCGCGTGCCACCGTCCAGCGGATACGTCTCGCGCGGGGGGCCGAACTGCGCCTGCACGGCCGATTCGTCGGCGCCAACGAGCCGCTGCCCCTTGGTGACCGGAGATTCCAATGCTGCACATCCGGCCGTTGCCACGGCCACCACCATCACACTTACTACCGTCAGCCAACGCATTGCGCGCATGACAGCTGTCTCCATCGCGTCCATTCAAGCGGAACAGTGTAGCGCTGCGTCATCCTTCAGCGAGCGAGCAACGGGGCGATGTCGAGATGCGCGGCGGCAAGGTGCGCATCCGCGCGTGGCAGGCGCGGGATCGTGCCCAGATGCGGCGCGCTGATCCATCGGCGCAGGGTGGCCACGTTGTCATCCAAGCCCGCCATGGACGCATCGACCACATTGCCGACCCAGCCAGCCAGGTGCAGCCCACGCGCCGCAATGGCCTCGGCGGTCAGTGCGGCGTGGTTCAGGCAGCCCAGGCGTAGGCCGATCACCAGTACGATGGGCAAGCCGAGCGCCACCGCCATCTCCGCCGTATCAAAGTCGTCCGACAGCGGTACGCGAAAGCCCCCCACGCCCTCCACCACCACGGCATCCGACAAGGTTTTGGCGTGCGCGAAGGCGTCGAGAATCGGCGGCAGCGTGATCGTCAAGCCCTCGCGCGCAGCGGCCAGGTGTGGCGACATCGGAGCGTCCAGCAACCACGGGCAGATCGTTGTGACCGGCAGGTCGACAGAGGCAGCTGCACGCAACTGCTCAATGTCTTCGTTGGATCGCTCAGCTTGGTCAGGCAAGGTACCGGCAGCAATTGGCTTGAGCCCGGCCGTGCGATAACCGGCATTGGCCAACTTGGTCAGCAATGCCGCGCTGACCAGCGTTTTGCCGATCTCCGTATCCGTGCCGGTGACGAAGCAATCAAAGCGGGTTGGCATCTCAAGCGGCCTTTGCCGGTTGCAGCGATTGGCCGGCCGCTTCCAAGGCATGCGCCAACCGCTCGATGTCCGCATCCGTATGCGCCGCCGACAGCGTGATGCGCAGCCGCGCCGTGCCCACCGGCACCGTGGGCGGGCGGATGGCGGCGATGCGGATGCCTTCGCGTTCCAGCGCGGCGGCCAGGGCCAGTGCGGGGGCGTTTTCGCCAATCACGATCGGCTGGATGGCCGTGGGCGACGGCATCCATTGCCAGCCAAAGCGTGCCGACAGGCGTTGCGCATGCGCACTCCACACGGCGATGTGGCGGGTCAGGCGGGCACGACGTTCAGCGCCATCCTCGCTCGCAATCACATCCAGTGCCGCCTCGACGGCGCACGCGATCGCCGGCGGCGTGGCCGTCGTAAAGATATAGGTGCGCGCACGCTGGATGAGCCAGTCGATCACCATGCGGTGCGCCACGATGGCCGCGCCCGAACCGCCCGCCGCCTTGCCAAAGGTACCGACATAAACCAAGCGCTCAGAACGCAACCCAAAGTGCGACAACACACCTGCGCCGTTCTTTCCCACCACACCCAGGCCGTGGGCGTCGTCCACGATCAGCCAGGCGTCGTAACGCTCGGCCAGCGCGAGCAGTTCGGGCAGCGGCGCGATGTCACCGTCCATGCTGAACACGCCATCGGTGACGATCAGCTTGTTGCGGCTCGTGCTGGCGGCCAGCAGCGCGTCCAACGCAGCCACGTCAGCGTGCGGATAAACCTTGACCGGTGCCCGCGACAACCGCGCGCCATCAATGAGCGAAGCGTGGTTCAGTGCATCGGAAAACACCGTGCAGTCCTGCGAGGGCTGGATGCCGCCGGCCTGTGCCACCGCACTCACCACGGCCAGGTTGGCCATGTAGCCGGTGCAGAAGAACAGTGCATCTGCCTCAGGGATGTGCGGCGCCTGCAGCGCAGCCATGCGCGTTTCCAATTGCGTGTGGGCAATCGAATGGCCGCTCACCAAGTGCGACCCGCCGCTACCGAAGCCGTACTGCCGCACGCCCGCCGTCGCGGCCTCAGCCAATGCCGGATGCGCAGCGAGGCCAAGGTAGTCATTGCCGCAAAAGCCGAGGATGTCGCGCGGCTCACCGCCCGGCATGCTGGTGCGCTGGCTGCGGTCGGTGGGGCTGTAGGCGGTACGGCGCACGCGGCGCAAGTGTGCGGCGTCAATGGCATCAAGGCCGGCCCGCAGGTCGTCAAGCAATCGCATAGGTGTGTCCTTCCGTTTCGCCAGTGGCCTGGGCAAGCGTATCTTCCAGCGTCTGCAGCGTGCGTTCGACCAACGTGTCGGTCTCTTCGTCGCTCAGCACATAGGGGGGCAGCAGATAGACGGTGTTGCCGATCGGGCGCAGCAGCAGCCCATGCGTGCGCGCCGTCAGTGCAAAGCGCTCGGCAAAGCGCGCACCGGCCACCTCGGGGTGGACGTCGAACGCAGTGATCATTCCCGTCTGCCGCAGATGCGCGAAGCGCGCGTCGTGCGACAACGGTGCCAGCCCCTGGGCGATGCGTGCGGCAGTCACGCGGTTGCGCGCGAACACGTCTTCCTCCGCAAACAAATCCAGCGTGGCCAGCGCCGCACGGCATGCCAGCGGGTTGCCTGTATACGAATGCGAATGCAGGAAGCTGCGCACGGGCGCATCGTCGTTGAAGGCGTTGTAGATGGCATCGCGCGACAGCACGATCGACAGCGGCAGATACCCCCCGCTGATGCCCTTGGACAGACACAGCAAGTCGGGCCACACGCCGGCCTGCTCGCATGCGAAGAAGGTGCCGGTGCGACCACAGCCCACGGCAATCTCGTCGGCAATCCAGTGCACGCCAAACTCGTCGCACAGCGCACGCACACCGCGCAGGTAGCTCACGTCGTGCATGGCCATGCCGGCGGCGCACTGCACCAGCGGCTCGATGATGACGGCGGCGATGGTGCCGGAGTTGCTGGCAAGGCAATCGCGCAAAGCCGCCAGGGCGCGTTCGGCAACGTCGGCGGCGGTCTCGCCCGGGCCGGCCAGGCGAGCGTCGGGTGACGGCACGCGGTGCGATTGCAGGATCAGCGGGTCATACGCATCGCGGAAGATCGCCACGTCGGTCACGCCCAGCGCGCCGAGCGTTTCACCGTGGTAGCCGTGTTCCAGGCAGACGAAGCGGCTGCGGGCACCCTGCCCGGCATTCCGATGCGCATGGAAGCTCATCTTGAGCGCGATTTCCACGGCGGAGGCGCCATCCGAGCCGAAGAAGCTGTGACCGAGCACGCCCCCCGTCAGGTCGACCAGGCGCTCGGCCAGTTCAACCGCCGGGCGATGCGTGGCGCCGGCCAGCATCACGTGTTCAAGCGAATCGAGCTGCGTTTTGAGCGCCGCATTGATATGCGGATTCGCGTGGCCGAACAGGTTCACCCACCATGAGCTCGTGCCGTCCAGATAGCGCTTGCCATCAAAGTCGATCAACCATGGGCCCTGGCCGCGCGCAATGGGCAACGGCGGCATGGCATCAAGCCGCGCGTTTTGCGTGCACGGATGCCAGACCGCCGCACGGCTGCGCGCCTGCCACGCCGCGTTGGCCGAGCGGGCACCTTGCGCGCCGTCAACTGAGACAGGGATGGGGGGATACGCCATACGAACCTCCAAGTAGCAACGCCGGCCCCGCGATGCAGCAGAACGGGGCCGGCACATGGCGGCGTATGGTAGGCGGCTTGCCGGTCAATCAACAAGCGGACAAATCAGCGCTTTTTGCGATAAAAATTACCGATAAAGCACGATGAAGCAATGTTTTTCGGCAAAACGTCGGCGGTCTTGTGGCGATCTTTGCGCAAAAAAAAATTTCGGGAAATGCGGCGAAGCGCCTTTTTCGTCATCTGCCGGGACTGGCTGCCCATCAGGAGCGGGTGATATTCAGAATGTACTGAAAGTATGGCGCCGGACATTGCCGCCTCCTAGGGATAACCCTATACTCGGGAAAACCCTAGAGAGAACAACATCATGATCCAGCAAGCCTATTACACCCCGAAGTTCGCCGCCGAAGCGCAGGCACAAGCCGCCGACAGCAAGCCGCTGGCGCTGATGCGCGCCGTGTTCAACTACTTCCGCAACGGTTGGGATAACAACCTGGAAAACGCCGAAGTGGTTGGCAAGTCCGGCTCGTATATCGGCTAATCCCCGCTCCAGCAGTACATAAGGAAAAACGGCGCATCGGCGCCGTTTTTGTTTTGGGGCGTACGACCAGCGTGGTCAGCCCAGATCCCCGCCTCCCACCGGCAACACCGTCCCCGTGATGTACGAGGCTTCATCCGAAGCCAGGAACAGGATCGCCCTTACCTGCTCGTCGATCGTGCCGTAGCGGTGCATCAGGCTGCTGGCAATGGTCTGGTTGACGATGCCCTGGTACCAGACGGTTTCCTGCTCCGACAGCGGCGCCGCGTTGCGCGGGATCTTGCGCGGCGGCGCCTCCGTGCCGCCCGTGGCGACAGCGTTGACGCGGATGTTGTCGTCCGCATGCTCGAGCGCCAGGCTGGCCGTGAGCGCGTTGACACCGCCCTTGGCCGCCGAATACGGAATCCTGTAGATGCCGCGCGTGGCGATGGATGACACGTTGACGATCACGCCCTGCCTGCGCTCCACCATGTGCGGCAGCACCGCACGGCAGCACCACAGCGTTGGAAACAGCGAGCGGCGGATCTCCGCCTCGATCTGCGCCTCTTCATAGTGCTGATACGGCATGGCCCAGATCGTGCCGCCGACGTTGTTGATGAGCACATCAATGCGGCTGAAGGTGTCGAGTGCGGTCTGCACGGCATGCTGGGCGCCTGCGTAGGTTTCCAGATCGGCGGTGACGGCGTGGGCCTGGCCGCCCGCTGCGGCAATCTCAGCCTGCACTTCGTAGACTAGCTCCGCGCGGTCCACCAGCAGCACCTGGGCGCCCTCTTCCGCTGCGGCCATCGCAACGCCGCGCCCGATGCCTTGCGCCGCGCCGGTCACGACAACGGCCCTGCCTGAGAATCGTTGCATGCTCATGCCGCCTTCGCGTTCGGTGTGGCGTTGGGCGTGAACTTCTCGTAGTGGAAGCTGTTGGGCTTCACGCCTGCGTCGTCAAAGTAGGTGCGCACGGCATCCACCATTGGCGGCGGCCCGCACAGGTAGACGTCCACATCGCCATCGTTCAGCGCGTCGGCCGGGATGTGCTGCGTCACCCAACCCTTGCGCGGATGATTCGAAGCAGCGTCGGCCACGACGGTGGCGTAGCTGAAGTTCAGCAGCCGCGCCGCATAGGCCTCGATCGCATCGACCTGCACCAGGTCGAGATCACGCGTCACGCCGTAGATCAGATGCACCTTTTGCTGCGAATGGCTGCGCGCCAGCACTTCGAGCATCGACAGGAACGGCGCGAGGCCCGTGCCGCCAGCCAAGAACAACAGCGGCCGCTGCACGTCGCGCAGATAGAAGCTGCCCAGCGGGCCTTGCAGATCGAGCTTGTCGCCCGGCTGCGCGGCTTCGAGCCAGTGGCTCATCACGCCACCAGGAATCTTCTTGATCAGGAAGCTGACCTTGGCCTCTCCTGGCGCCGACGAGAATGAATACGAGCGGTGCTGGCCGCTCCCGGGCACGCCGATGTTGACGTACTGTCCCGGCAGGAACACCGGCGCCGTGGCATCCACATCTAGTTCGAGCACGACGGCCGCATCGTTGTGCAACTCGACTTTCGACAGGGTTGCGCCGAAGCTGCTCTGCCCGGTCTTGCATGTGGTCGAGGTGGTCGGCACTGCGATCACGCAATCGCTTTGCGGCACCATCTGGCACGTCAGCACGAGGCCGGTGTTCTTCTCGTCTTCGGTCAGGGCGTCCTCGATGTAATCGTCACCGAGGTCGTAGCTGCCGCTCTCGGCGCGGCACTTGCAGGTTCCGCAGACGCCATCGGAGCAGTCCATCGGCAGGTTGATCTTGGCGCGGAAGGCGGCATCGAGCACCTTTTCCCCCGCTTTGCAGTCGATGAAACGGGTGACGCCGTCCTCG
>Ga0209566_100825_pt1 | contig 15721 bp, 16 predicted proteins | sample Araplavi_mTSA_r2_2_FD_184287 | JGI IMG/M metagenome (GOLD analysis project Ga0209566, IMG submission 184287) | Arabidopsis root microbial communities from North Carolina, USA - plate scrape CL_Cvi_mTSA_r2 (SPAdes) (version 2) | ecosystem: Host-associated > Plants > Roots > Endosphere | place...
TCGCAGGGCGCCGCCACGCCGCTCACACCGTCAGCAAACCCTTCTTCTCGATGAACGCGATCACGTCCGCGACGCCTTCGAGCGCCTTCAGGTTCGTCATCACGTAGGGCCGCTCGCCGCGCATCTTCTTCGTGTCGGACGCCATCACGTCGAGGTTCGCGCCGACCAGCGGCGCGAGGTCCGTCTTGTTGATCACGAGCAGGTCGGACTTCGTGATGCCGGGGCCGCCCTTGCGTGGAATCTTCTCGCCGCCCGCGACGTCGATCACGTAGATCGTCAGGTCCGACAGTTCGGGGCTGAAGGTCGCCGCGAGATTGTCGCCGCCCGATTCGATGAACACGATGTCGGCGTCGGGAAAGCGCGACAGCATCCGGTCGACGGCCTCGAGGTTGATCGACGCATCCTCGCGGATCGCCGTGTGCGGGCAGCCGCCCGTCTCGACGCCCATGATGCGCTCCTCGGGCAGCGCGCCGGCAACCGTCAGCAGCCGCTGGTCTTCCTTCGTATAGATGTCGTTGGTGATCGCGACGAGGTCGTAGCGCTCGCGCATCGCCTTGCACAGCATTTCGAGCAGCGTGGTCTTGCCGGAGCCGACGGGGCCGCCGATGCCGACGCGCAGCGGCGGCAGTTTCTTCGTGCGGCGGGCGGGGGACGGAGCGGGTGCGTTCATGGCGTGTGTCGTGTTCAGGAGCGGAACAACCGCGAATACTGGGTTTCGTGCCGTGCGGACAGGATGCCGAGCTGCGGCGCGAACGTGTTGACGGCGTCGGGCGGCGTCGCGAGCGCGCGGCGTACGGCCGCGTCGATCGCGCCGCGCAGCGCGACGATGATGCGTTGCCCGGCGAGCTGGCCGAGCGGCACGGCCTTCAGCGCGGCGGACGTCTGGTTCTCGACCCAGCCGAATGCGTACGCGGCGAGCACGGCGTCGGCGCTCGCGTCGTGCGCGGCGGCCGCGTAGGCGAATGCGGTCGGCAGCGCGATCGGCGACATCGCCGCGAGCGTTGCGCGGCGCGCGGCATCGCCCCATTCGAGCGACGCGCACAGTTGCGCGAGCGACCAGCCCATCTGTTCGGTTTCGCGGCGCAGTTCCGCCGATTCGCGGCTCGCGACGAACCATGCATTTTCGGCGACGAGCGCGTGCGTGTCGTGCGCGTGCCAGCGTGCGAGCTGGTGCGCGAGGAACGGCAGCTCGCCGTGCGCGAGCACGTCGGTCAGGCCGCTGGCGATCCAGTCGCGCGCGGAATCGGCGTCGTGGATCAGGTTCGCGTCGAGCGCGGCTTCGAGGCCCTGCGAATAGCTGTACGCGCCGATCGGCAGCGCCGGCGACGCGAGATGCAGCAGCGCGACGAGTTCAGTGGTGGTCATGGCCGTGGCCGTGCGTGCATCCGGGACCATGCTGATGATCGTGATCGTGATCGTGATCGTGCGAGTGCGAGTGTGAGTGTGAGTGTGAGTGTGAGTGTGAGTGTGAGTGTGAGTGTGAGTGTGAGTGTGAGTGGCCGTGATGCTCGCCGAACACCTGCTGCGCGAGCGCGTAATCCTCGGCGAACGTCGCATCGTGCCCGTGCTTGTGTCCGCCGCCGTACGCGCCGGCTTCCGGCTGGAACGGCGCTTGCGTTTCCTCGACCTGCGTGCCGAGCCGGCGCAGCATGTCCGCGAGCACCGGGTCGGCCTCGAGCTTCAGGTAGCCGTCGCCGATCTCGACCGGCGTATGACGGTTGCCGAGGTGATACGCGGCACGCATCAGCGTGAGCGGATCGGCCGCGCGCACGCGCAGCACGGTTTCGGCGGCCGCGGCGATGCGCACGAGCGCGCCGTCGTCGGCGACGAGCACGTCGCCGTCGCGCAGGATCGTGCCGCGCGGCAGCAGCACGGCGACATCTTCGCCGGTGTCGAGCGTCGCCGCGAGGCGGCTCTTGCAGCGGGCGTCATAGGCGAGCGTGAGCGTCGGCGCGCGCGCGACGAGCGACGCGGCGAGTTTCACGTTCGGGGCAATACGTTTGTCGAGGGTGCGCATGAAACAGGAACCGGAAACCGGCAATCAGAACAGGAAATAACGCTGCGCCATCGGCAGCACCGTGGCCGGCTCGCAGGTGAGCAGCTGGCCGTCGGCGATCACGTCGTAGGTTTCGGGATCGACGCTGATCGACGGGCGCCATGCGTTGTGGATCATGTCGGCCTTCGTCACGTTGCGGCAGTTGCGCACGGGCACGATCCGCTTCGCGAGGCCGTAGCGTTCCGCGATACCGGCATCGGCCGCCATCTGCGACACGAAGGTCAGCGACGTGCGCGCGAGCGCACCGCCGCGCGTCGCGAACATCTCGCGATAGTGGACCGGCTGCGGCGTCGGGATCGACGCGTTCGGGTCGCCCATCTGCGCCATGGCGATCATCCCGCCCTTCAGGATCATCGACGGCTTGATCCCGAAGAACGCCGGCTCCCACAGCACGAGGTCGGCCCACTTGCCGGGTTCGATCGAACCGACTTCGTGCGCGATGCCGTGCGTGAGCGCAGGGTTGATCGTGTACTTCGCGACGTAGCGCTTCGCGCGGAAGTTGTCGTTGCGTGTGCCGTCTTCCGGCAGCGCGCCGCGCTGCACCTTCATCTTGTGCGCGGTCTGCCAGGTGCGGATGATCACTTCGCCGACGCGGCCCATCGCCTGCGAGTCGGACGACAGCATCGACAGCGCGCCGAGATCGTGCAGGATGTCCTCGGCCGCGATCGTCTCGCGGCGGATCCGCGATTCGGCGAACGCGAGATCCTCGGCGATCGACGGATCGAGGTGATGGCACACCATCAGCATGTCGAGATGCTCGTCGAGCGTGTTGATCGTGTACGGGCGCGTCGGGTTGGTCGACGACGGCAGCACGTTCATCTCACCGCACACCTTCAGGATGTCGGGCGCATGGCCGCCGCCCGCGCCTTCGGTGTGGTACGTGTGGATCGTGCGGCCCTTGAACGCGGCGACCGTCGATTCGACGAAGCCGCCTTCGTTCAGCGTGTCGGTGTGGATCGCGACCTGCGTGTCGGTGTCGTCGGCCACCGACAGGCAGTTGTCGATCGCGGCGGGTGTCGTGCCCCAGTCCTCGTGCAGCTTCAGCCCGATCGCGCCGGCCGCGATCTGCTCGACGAGCGGCTGCGGCAGGCTCGCGTTGCCCTTGCCGAGGAAGCCGAGGTTGATCGGCCAGCCGTCGGCGGCCTGCAGCATCCGCTCCATGTGCCACGGGCCCGGCGTGCAGGTCGTCGCGTTGGTGCCGGTGGCCGGCCCCGTGCCGCCGCCGAGCATCGTCGTCACGCCCGACGCGAGCGCCTCGTCGATCTGCTGCGGGCTGATGAAGTGGATGTGCGTGTCGATGCCGCCGGCCGTCACGATCAGCCCTTCGCCGGCGATCACCTCGGTGGCCGCGCCGATCGCGATCGTCACGCCCGGCTGGATGTCGGGATTGCCGGCCTTGCCGATCGCGGCGATGCGGCCGTGCTTGATCGCGATGTCGGCCTTCACGATGCCCCAGTGATCGAGGATCACCGCGTTCGTGATGATCGTGTCGGGCACGTCGGCGGCCACGCGCTGCGACTGGCCCATCCCGTCGCGGATCACCTTCCCGCCGCCGAATTTCACTTCCTCGCCGTAGGTCGTGTAATCGCGTTCGATCTCGATCAGCAGTTCGGTATCGGCCAGCCGGACGCGGTCGCCCGTCGTCGGCCCGAACATTTCCGCGTACGCGCGGCGGCTCAAGCGTAATGTCATGTGCTGTTCCTGAAGAGCGGGGCGCGGCTTACAGCGGCCCCATCACCTTGCCCTGAAAACCGTAGACGGCACGATCGCCCGCGAGTGCGACCAGCTCGACGGTGCGCGTCTGGCCCGGCTCGAAGCGCACGGCGGTGCCGGCCGCGATGTTCAGGCGGAAGCCGCGCGCGGCCGCGCGATCGAACGACAGCGCGTCGTTGACTTCGAAGAAGTGGTAGTGCGAGCCGACCTGCACCGGGCGGTCGCCGGTGTTCGCGACGACGAGCGCGAGCGTCGCGCGGCCTGCGTTCAGTTCGTGTTCGCCGTCGTCGGTGAGGATTTCGCCGGGGATCATGCGGGGCCTCACGGAATCGGGTGATGGACGGTCACGAGCTTCGTGCCGTCGGGGAAGGTCGCCTCGACCTGGATGTCGGGAATCATCTCCGGCACGCCGTCCATCACGTCGTCGCGCGTGAGCAGCGTCGTGCCGTAATGCATCACCTCGGCGACCGTCCTGCCGTCGCGCGCGGCTTCCATCAGCGCGGCGGTGATGAAGGCGACTGCCTCCGGGTAGTTGAGCTTCAGGCCGCGTGCGCGACGGCGCTCGGCCAGCAGCGCCGCCGTGAAGATCAGCAGCTTGTCCTTCTCTCGGGGAGTCAGTTTCATGAAGGCAAACGTTCAGTAAAACGTAATTTTTATCGGTGCGTGGGCGACGGGGCGAACGCGCGGGTCATCGTAGCACCGCGCCGTTTTGCGTGCGTCGTGTATCGGTTATGTAAGCAGCAAGGCGCGTGCCATGTGCATGGAACGCGGCGCGATGCGCGTTCCTGGTGCGCAATGCATGGGCAACGTGCAGCGCCGGCCGCGGCGCTGCATCGAAACGGTGCGTGGTGCGACCGTGCTCAGGTTTGCCAGAGGCGCAGCGGCCGTGCGTCGACGCCGTGCACGATCGGCCGCAGATGCAGCCAGCAGTCGGTGAAGTGGCGTTGCAGCGCTTCCATCGACGTCGACAGCGCGCGCACCAGCACGACGCCGGGCGTCACGCAGGTCGCGCTCGCGCGCAGCGTGGCATCGAACGGCATCCGCGCGGCGAGCGATTCGGCGAGCGCGGCGTCGCATGCGGCACCGGCGGCCCACAACGTGCCGTATACCGGAAAGCCGGCGAGGCCCTGCAGCGCACCGCGCAGCGGATCGTGCGCGTCGAGCAGCGCGCGTTCGGTCCACAGCGGCCGACCGTCGGCATCGACGAGCGCCGCGCTCGACACGATGCGGCCGGCCGACCAGGTTTCGCCGGCCGCCTGCCGGCCGAGCTGCGTCGCGTCCCAGCCGATCGCGCTTGCCCCCGTGCCGAGCTTCACCGTGAAAGCGAGCGACGCATGCGCCGCGTCGAAGAACAGGTTGTTCTGCGGCAGCCAGTCGAGTTTCGCGTGGTCGCCGACCGTGATGCCGATGCGCTGCGTTGCGTCGAGGCCGTTCGACTTGTACCACTTGGTCGCGCCGGGCGTCGTCAGCACCGCGTGCGTGCCGCTGCCGAGCGCGATGTCGATGTCGAGCCGGTCGCCGCCCGCGACGCCGCCCGGCGGGTGGACGATCACCGCATGGCAGATCGCGTCGCCTTCCGGATACAGCGGCCGCTGCACGCGCAGCGGGCCGTCGTGCAGCCGGTGGGCGAGCGTCGTGCGTGCGCCGTGCCGCTCGAAGCCGAGTTCGAGGCGGCCGCGCCACGACTTGGCGACGGCAGGGCGGGACAGCGGGGCGTGGGAATCGGGGGCAGACATCGGCGGGAAGCAGGGGACGGGCGCAGGGATCGAGGATGCTACCGCAACACTATACGCCTGGGTGTTCCGGTTGCTGGACGCGGTGAAGCGGAGAGGCGATGACGCCGGCGATCGCATGACGTGCATCGATCGCCGACACCGCGCAGCGGCGCAATCGTGCGCCGCGTGCGTCTCTACACGGCGATCAGCTCGCGCACGCCGTTCGCTTCCATGTCCCGCGCGTCGCCGCCCGCGACGATCTCGCCGCGGCTCATCACCCAGTAGCGGTCGGCGATCGACTGGGCGAAGTCGTAATACTGCTCGACGAGCAGCACGGTCATCTTCGCTTCGTCGACGAGCTGGCGCAGCGTGCGGCCGATATCCTGGATGATCGACGGCTGGATGCCTTCGGTCGGCTCGTCGAGGATCAGCAACTGCGGCTCGCTCATCAGCGCGCGGCCGATCGCGAGCTGCTGCTGCTGGCCGCCCGACAGGTCGCCGCCGCGCCGCGTGCGCATGTCCTTCAGCACCGGGAACAGGTCGTAGATGCGGTCGGGCACCTTCGACGGTGCTTTCCGGCTCGCCGCGCCGACGAGCAGGTTCTCCTCGACGGTGAGCCGCGGAAAGATGTCGCGCCCCTGCGGCACGTACGCGAGCCCGGCCGCGACGCGCGCGTACGGCGGCATTGCGCCGAGCGCGGTGCCGCGCCACGACACGCTGCCGCTTTTCGCGGCGACGACGCCCATCAGGCAGCGCAGCAGCGTGCTCTTGCCGACGCCGTTGCGGCCGAGCAGCACGGTGAGCTTGCCGTCGTCGGCGGCGAGGCTCACGTTGCGCAGGATATGGCTGCCGCCGTAGTACTGGTTCAGTGCTTCGATCTTCAGCATTGCATCAACGTCCGAGATAAGACTCGATCACCGCGTCGTCGCGCTTGACCTGGTCGAGGGTGCCTTGCGCGAGGACCGCGCCTTCGGCCATCACCGTCACGCGGCCCGTGTCGCCGGCGAGCGCCGCGACGAATTCCATGTCGTGCTCGACGACCATCATCGAGCAGGTGCCGCGCAGCGTGTTCAGCAGCTCGGCGAGCTCCATCGTCTCGTGGTCGGTCATCCCGGCCGCCGGTTCGTCGAGCAGCAACAGCGCAGGGCGCTGCATCAGCAGCATGCCGATCTCGAGCCGCTGCTTCTGCCCGTGCGACAGTTCGCCCGCCGCGCGATACGCGTCGCTTTCGAGGCCGATCAGCGCGAGCGTCTCCTCGATCTTCGCCTGCGCGGTGCGGTCGAGCCGCGCGCGCAGCGACGCGAGCCAGCCCTTGTCGGTCTGCATCGCGAGTTCGAGGTTTTCCCACACCGGATGCTGCTCGAACACGGTCGGCTTCTGGAACTTGCGGCCGATGCCCGCGCGCGCGATCTCCGGCTCGTTCATTCGCGCGAGGTCGATGGTCTGGCCGAGAAACACCTTGCCCGCATCGGGGCGCGTCTTGCCGGTGATCACGTCCATCATCGTCGTCTTGCCCGCACCGTTCGGGCCGATCACGCAGCGCAGCTCGCCCGCGTCGATCGCGAGCGACAGCTTCTTCAGCGCGCGGAAGCCGTCGAAGCTCACCTCGATGTCCTCGAGGTAGAGGATCGTGCCGTGCGACGTGTCGATGCCCGGCGGCACCACGCGCCCCATCGATGCGGTGCCGCTGACGGCGAGCAGCTCGTCCTCGGGCGGCGGCGTGAACTGGTAGAGGGCCGTTCCGTTCATGCGCGTTTCCCCTTCGCGAGCACGGTTTCGACGAGGCCCATGATCCCGCGCGGCAGCAGCAGCGGCACGAGCACGAAGATCAGGCCGAGGAAGAACAGCCAGTATTCGGCGAAGTAGGCGGTAAACAGGCTCTTCGCGCCGTTCACCGCGAACGCGCCGACGATCGGCCCGATCAGCGTGCCGCGGCCGCCCACCGCGACCCAGATCGCCATCTCGATCGAGTTGCCGGGCGACATCTCGCCGGGATTGATGATGCCGACCTGCGGCACGTACAACGCGCCCGCGATGCCGCACAGCACGGCCGACACGGTCCACACGAACAGCTTGTACGCGAGCGGGCTGTAGCCGAGGAACATCAGCCGCGTTTCGCCGTCGCGCACCGCGGTGACCACGCGCCCGAGCTTGCTGGTGACGATCGCGCGCGCGGCGATGAACGCGAGCACGAGCGTCGCGAACGTCAGCAGCAACAGCACCGTGCGCGTACCGGGCGACGTGATCGCGAAGCCCGCGATGCGCTTGAAGTCGGTGAAGCCGTTGTTGCCGCCGAAGCCCGTCTCGTTGCGAAAGAACAGCAGCATCGCGGCGAACGTCAGCGCCTGCGTGATGATCGACAGGTACACGCCTTTCACGCGCGAGCGGAACGTGAAGAAGCCGAACACCCAGGCGAGCACGGCCGGCACGAGCACGACGAGCGCGAGCGCCCACGCGAGATGCTGCGTGCCGCTCCAGTACCACGGCAACTGGTGCCAGTCGAGAAACACCATGAAGTCGGGCAGGTCGCTGCCGTACTTGCCGTCGCGGCCGATCTCGCGCATCAGGTACATGCCGATCGCATAACCGCCGAGCGCGAAGAACAGCCCGTGGCCGAGGCTCAGGATGCCGCAGTAGCCCCACACGAGATCGAGCGCGAGCGCGGCGATCGCGTAGCACATCAGCTTGCCGGCAAGCGTCATCGCATACGCGGACAGATGGAACGCGCTCGACTCGGGCGCGACCAGCGCGGCGAGCGGCACGCCGATGCCGATCGCGATGCACAGCGCGATCAGCGCGAGCCACGCGCGGCGCGACAGCAGTGCGGGGCGGGGCGGCAGGCCGAGCGCGAAACCGTTCTCCGCACGCGCGGCGGCAGCGGGCTTCGGCGCGTCGGCGAGCGGCTTCGACAACGAATCGGTGATTGAAGTCATGTCACGCCTCCGCGCTGCGGCCCTTCGGGGCGAACATGCCCTGCGGACGCTTCTGGATGAACAGCACGATCATCACGAGCACCGCGATCTTCGCGAGCACGGCGCCCCAGAACGGCTCGATCGCCTTGCTGACGAGGCCGAGCCCGAAGCCGCCGAGCACGGTGCCGGCGATCTGCCCGACACCGCCGAGCACGACGGCCATGAACGAATCGATGATGTAGTTCTGGCCGAGATCCGGGCCGACATTGCCGATCTGCGACAGCGCGCAGCCGCCGAGGCCCGCGATGCCGGCGCCGAACGCGAATGCGTACGCGTCGACGCGTGCGGTCTTCACGCCGACGCACGCAGCCATCCGGCGGTTCTGCGTGACCGCGCGCACGAACAGGCCAAGGCGCGTCTTCGTCAGCACGGCCCACGCGACGAACACCACGGCGAGCGCGAACGCGAGGATCACGAGGCGGTTGTACGGCAGGATCAGGTTCTGCATCACCGTCACGCCGCCGCTCATCCACGACGGGTTCACGACCTGCACGTTCTGCGCGCCGAACAGCATCCGCGTCGCCTGGATCAGGATCAGGCTCACGCCGAAGGTGGCGAGCAGGGTCTCGAGCGGGCGGCCGTACAGGTGCCGCAGCACGAGCCGTTCGAGCACGATGCCGACGAGCGCGGCCGTCGCGAACGACACCGGCACGGCGACGAGCGGATACCAGTCGAACGCGCCGGGTGCGTAGCGCTGGATCAGCGTCTGTACGACATAGGTTGCGTACGCACCGATCATCAGGAATTCGCCGTGCGCCATGTTGATCACGCCGATCAGCCCGTACGTGATCGCGAGGCCGAGCGCGGCGAGCAGCAGCACGCTGCCGAGCGACAGCCCCGCGAACAGCGTGCCCGCGATCTCGCCGCGGCGCTGCAGCGAGTGCAATGCGTCGAGCCCTTGCTGGGCGGCGTCGCGCACACGCGCGTCGGGCTCCGCGTAGCTGCCGTCGGCATTCTTCGCGACGAGCGGGCGCAACTGCTCGATCATGTCGAGATCGCGGCGCGCGGCCACCACCTGCACGGCTTCGAGGCGCTTCGCCGGATCGGCGTCGTGCAGCGCGGCGATCGCCCACAATGCATCGAGGCGGCGCTTCAGCGTGGGATCCGTTTCCTTTGCGCGCGCTCGGTCGATCATCGGCTTGAGTGCCGGGTCGGGCGACTTCAGCAGCGCATCGATCGCGTCGCGGCGCGCGGCGACGTCGGGCGACGCGAGCGCGAGCCCCGACAGCGCGCCCGCGATTTTCGTGCGCAGCAGGTTGTTCAGCATCACGGGCTGCGCGTCGCCGGCCGGCGTCGCGGCCTGCGAGAGCGCGTCGTGTGCGGTGTCGCCGGTCTGGATCAGCAGGCGGCCGTCGCCGGTCGCGAGCGCGTCGCCGTTCGACAGCGCGTTGAGCAACGCGACGGCACGCGGATCGGGATCGGCGGCGAGCCGTTCGACCGCGGCCGTCTTCGCGTCGAAGTCGTCGCCGGCGAGCGCGGCGGTATCGGCAGCCGTCAGCGCGAATGCGGCGCGCGGCAGTCCGCCCGCGAGGGCGGCGCACGCGACGATCGCGACGGCGGCTCGGCGAAAGCGTGTAGGCATCGGGAAATCCTGTCGGACGTGGAAGGCGGATGCGGGCGGCGATGCGCGGGCGCTTGCGGTGCGTCGGCAAGCGTGCCCGGTACGGCGGCGCCTGCAAGCGGGCGGAGCATCGCGCCGGTGCGCGACGCCCCGCGTCGCGTCAGGCGAGCGCCGTGCGCTGCCGGCGCAGGAACGCCGGGATCGACGTGACGATGTCCGGCTTGCCCTGGTTACCCGCGATGTACGGGCTCCACGGTTGCGCGCGCACGGCCGTCTTCGTCTTCCACACGACGTTGAACTGCCCGTCGCCGCGGATCTCGCCGATCATCACCGGCTTGTGCAGGTGATGGTTGCCGTCCATCGCGAGCGTGAAGCCCGACGGCGCGGCGACCGTCTGGCCGATCATCGCGACGCGCACCTTGTCGACGTCGGTGCTCTTCGCCTTCTCGACGGCCTGCTTCCACATGTGGATGCCCACATAGGTCGCCTCCATCGGGTCGTTGGTCACGCGCTTCGCGCCGCCCGGCAGGTTGTTCGCCTTCACCCATGCGGCGAACTGGTCCTTGAACTTCGTGTTGGTCGGGTTCTTCACCGACATGAAGTAATTCCACGCGGCGAGGTGGCCGACCAGCGGCTTCGTGTCGATCCCGCGCAGTTCCTCCTCGCCGACCGAGAACGCGACGACCGGCACGTCGGTCGCCTTGATCCCCTGGTTGCCGAGCTCCTTGTAGAACGGCACGTTCGAGTCGCCGTTGATCGTCGAGATCACGGTCGTCTTGCCGCCCTGCGAGAAGTTCTTGATGTTCGCGACGATGGTCTGGTAATCGCTGTGGCCGAACGGCGTGTAGACCTCCTGAATGTCGGCGTCCTTCACGCCCTTCGATTTCAGGAACGCGCGCAGGATCTTGTTGGTCGTGCGCGGATACACGTAGTCGGTGCCGAGCAGGAAGAAGCGCTTCGCGCTGCCGCCTTCCGCGCTCATCAGGTACTCGACGGCCGGGATCGCCTGCTGGTTCGGCGCGGCACCCGTATAGAACACGTTGCGGGACATTTCCTCGCCTTCGTACTGCACCGGGTAGTAGAGCAGCCCGTTCAGCTCCTCGAACACCGGCAGCACCGACTTGCGCGACACCGACGTCCAGCAGCCGAATACGCACGCGACCTTGTCCTGCGTGAGCAGCTGGCGCGCCTTCTCGGCGAACAGCGGCCAGTTCGACGCGGGATCGACCACCACGGGCTCGAGCTTGCGGCCCATCACGCCGCCGCTCTTGTTGATGTCGGCGATCGTCATCAGCGCGGTGTCCTTCAGCGACGTCTCCGAGATCGCCATCGTGCCCGACAGCGAGTGCAGGATGCCGACCTTGATCGGGCCGGTGCCCGCATCGGCCGCGTGCGCGAACGGGCTCTTGCCCGCGAGCGCAAGCGCGCCGGCCATCGAACCGAACTTCAACAGACTGCGACGTTTCATCGGGTTCCCCTTGACGTGTTGGATATGCGTGCGCCTTGACGGCGTCGGCCAACGGATAACGCAAGGCATGTGCCAGTCGTGCGGATGCACGCCCGGCGTGCCTGCGCGGGGCAGGGCGGGGCGTCGCGACGGGGCGCATGACGCGTCGTGCAGCATGCGCGGTCCGTCGCGGTGCAGGGGCGCGGGCGGAAATGGTGCACGGTCGGGGTTCCCCGTTCCGGTGCCCGCGTGCGGTGCGGGAACGGTCGTGCACCATGACTTCGCGGCAAGCGGGGTGGGGCGGGCGCGGCGCGGTGCCGTCGCAGGTCGGATGACGCCGAGACGAACCGGCGCGGGAATGAAAAACGGGCGCGCCATGCGCGCCCGTTCGGCGGGTCGGTATGACCGGCGGCGATGTGCCGGCCGGTGCGGCGGCGCGCGATGCGCCACCGGCGGGATCAGTAGCGCGGTACGGACGGATCGACGTCGCGCGACCACGCGTCGATCCCGCCTTGCAGGTTGTACAGCTTCGTGAAGCCGCGCGACTCGAGGAACATCGCGACCTGCGCGCTGCGCATCCCGTGATGGCACACGCAGACGATTTCCGCTTCGTCGTCGAGTTCTTCGCTGCGCGCGGGAATCTGCTGCATCGGGATCGACACGCTGCCGGCGATGTGCGCGGTCGCGATTTCCCATGGTTCGCGCACGTCGAGCACGACCGGCGCGGGGCGCGCCTTGTCGCCGAGCCATTCCGCGAGCATCGCGGCGGTCAGGATCTGCATGGAGGCTCCGCCGCTCAGAACTTGAAGCGCGACGGCTCGATCGCGTTGACGAGGTGGTCGATGTAGGTTTCGAACACGTCGGCGACGCGGTACTGCTTGTCGTCGATGCGCGTGATGATCTGCGCCTTCATCACCGGACGGCCGCCGACGAATGCCGAGAGGCGGCCGCCGACCTTCAGTTGCTCGAGCATTTCCTGCGGCACGACGGGCAGGCCGCCCGCGACGCAGATCACGTCGTACGGCGCCTTGCCGGCCCAGCCGCGCGAACCGTCGCCGAGGACGACTTCCGCGTTGGTCACGCCGTCGTTGCGCAGGTTGTCTTCCGCGAATTTCGCGATGGCCGGATCGATCTCGACGGCCGTCACGTGCCGGGCGCGATGTGCGAACAGCGCGGCCAGGTAGCCCGAACCGGCGCCGATCACGAGCACGTTCTCGTGCTTCTTGACGGCCAGCTCCTGCAGCACACGCGCTTCGACGCGCGGGAACAGCATCTTGCTGGTGCCGCCCGGCAGCGGCAGTTCGAGGTCGGCGAACGCGAGATCGCGGTATTCGGCCGGAACGTAGTTTTCACGCTTGACGATCGACAGCAGGCCCAGGACGTCGAGATCCAGCACGTCCCACGGCCGGATCTGTTGTTCGATCATGTTGAAACGCGCGTTTTCGATATTCATGGTGTGGTCACGCAGCCTGGTCGGCCATCAGCGGGGATAGAGAAACTTCGTGATTGTACCAAACGGGGCGGCTGCAAAGCCTTCAGGCGGCCTGCAACAGACCTTTACCCCTTGCTCTTCCTGATCTGCGCCTCGAATGCGAGGTCGAGCTTGCTCGCCTTGCGCGGCTTTTTGGGGCCGAATTCGTCGACGAACTTGACGAACTCGTCGAGCGGCAGCGGCTCGCAGCGCTTCTCGGCGGTGCCGCCCGAGCGGTCGACGAGATAGAACAGGCCGCCCGCCATCGCGACGGCCGCGAAATGCGGGTTGCCGGAGCGGGTCTTCAGGCGTTCGACCGCGTGGGTTGCTTTGGTGGTGCGCATCGTGCGGATTCTGGCGGGGCGTAAGCCCCACACTGTATCAAACCGGCCGTCCGCATGCGCCCGGCCGACCCTAGACCGTGCGTGAATACCGCTGCTGCTGCGTTTGCCCGAGGTACGCGTCGAACGCCATCGCGATGTTGCGCACGACCATCCGGCCGGCCGGATGGATCGTCAGGCGGTCGCCCGCGATCGTCAGCAGCCCGTCGCGCTCGAACGGGCGCAGCGCGTCGAGCTCGCGCGCGAAATGATCGGCGAAGCGGATGCCGTGTGCGGCCTCGACATGCGAGAACGGCAGTTCGAGGTTGCACATCAGCTGCGTGATCACGTCGCGGCGCAGCCGGTCGTCGGGCGTGAGCCGCACGCCGCGCGCGATCGGCAGCCGGCCCGCGTCGAGCGCGGCGCCGTAGGCGGGCAGGTCCTTCGCGTTCTGCGCGTAGACGTCGCCGACCTTGCCGATCGACGACACGCCGAAACCGACGAGGTCGGTATCCGCGCGCGTGCTGTAGCCCTGGAAATTGCGTTGCAGCGTGCCGTTGCGCTGCGCGCGCACGAGCTCGTCGGACGGCCGCGCGAAGTGATCCATCCCGATGTACACGTAGCCGGCCGACGTCAGCATGTCGATCGCGAGGCCGAGCAGCGCGATGCGCGTTTCCGGCGGCGGCAGCGTCGCATCGTCGATCTGCCGCTGCATCTTGAACAGGTGCGGCATGTGCGCGTAGCCGAACACCGACAGCCGGTCGGGCGCGAGTTCGATGATCGTTTCCAGCGTGCGCGCGAAGACGGCAACGGTCTGGTGCGGCAGCCCGTAGATCAGGTCGACGCTCACCGAATGAAACCCCGTCGTGCGCGCGGCGGAGAGCAGGTCGGCCGTCATTGCGCGCGGCTGGACACGGTTGATCGCCTGTTGCACGGCCGGGTCGAAATCCTGCACGCCGAGGCTCAGCCGGTTGAAGCCGATATTGCGCAGGTGGACGAGCGTGGCGGGCGTGACCGTGCGCGGATCGATCTCGATCGAGAATTCGGCGTCGGCATCCGGCGCGAGCGCGAAGTGCTCGCGCGTGGCCGCCATCAGCTCGGCCGTTTCGTCGTCGGACAGGAAGGTGGGCGTGCCGCCGCCCCAGTGCAGCTGCGTGACCGGGCGCGCGGGATCGAACAGCGCGGCCTGCAGCGCCATCTCGCGCTTGAGCTGCTCGAGATACGGGCGCGCGCGGCGGCGGTTGTTGGTCGCGATCTTGTTGCAGCCGCAGTAGAAGCACGCGGTGTTGCAGAACGGGATGTGGAAGTACAGCGACAGCTCGCTCGACGAGGCGCCGGGGTCGCTTGCCGCGCGCAGGTAGTCGGCCGGGTCGAAATCGTCGCGGAACTGCAGCGCGGTGGGGTACGACGTATAGCGCGGCCCGTTCGCGCCGTATTTCGCGAGCAAATCGGGACGGAACATTGAGTCGGCAGAACCGGAACGCATGATGGTCTCGCGCTTTTTAGATGCTTTCGAGTATATAAACGCGCGATTGGGCTGCATTGTGTAATAACGTCGCAGCCGGCGATGGCACAATGCGGGGTGGGCTGCCGGCACCGCGTCCGGTTGCCGCACCGTTTTTTGTTGTTCGTTCGAGAGAGCCGAGTGTCCGTCGAAATGCCTGTCCGCCCGGCGCCTGCCGATGTCCCGCCGCCGCATGCGTGCCGCGAGGGCTGCGGCGCGTGCTGCATCGCGCCGTCGATTTCCAGCCCGATTCCGGGCATGCCCGACGGCAAGCCGGCCGGTGTGCGCTGCGTGCAGCTCGGCGACGACCTGCGCTGCCGGATCTTCGGCCGCCCCGAGCGGCCCGCGTGCTGTTCCGGGCTGCAGCCGGCTGCCGACATGTGCGGCGCGTCGCGCGACGACGCGCTCGCGTGGCTCACGCGTCTCGAGGCCGCGACGCGGCCGTCGCAACCAGGAGAGTGTTCAGCATGACCGCACCTTGCGCGCCGGGCCGGCGCCGTTTCCTCGCCGCAACCGTCGGCGCCGTCGGCGTGACGCTGTCGCTCGCCGCGTGCGCGTCGACCTTCCCGTTCATCCCCGATCACTACACGTTCTCGCGCGGCGACGTGCAGAAGGCTGTCGCCCGCAAGTTCCCGTACCAGAAGACGGTCGCGCAGGTCGTCGACGTGTCGCTCGCGAACCCGGCCGTCAACCTGCTGCCCGACCAGAACCGCGTCGCCGTGCAGCTCGACGCGCATTTCGCGAGCCCGTTCCTGCGCGCGCCCGTCAGCGGCAAGTTCACCGTGTCGGGCCAGCTTGCTTACGACGCACCGAGCCGTTCGGTGGTGCTGAAGTCGCCGGCCGTCGACAGCCTCGCGCTCGACGGCGACGCGCAGATGTACGCGCAACAGGTCGGCGCGGCCGCGGGCCTGCTCGCGACGCAGTTGCTGACCAACTATCCGATCTACACGTTCAAGCCCGAA
>Ga0209566_100826_pt1 | contig 15688 bp, 17 predicted proteins | sample Araplavi_mTSA_r2_2_FD_184287 | JGI IMG/M metagenome (GOLD analysis project Ga0209566, IMG submission 184287) | Arabidopsis root microbial communities from North Carolina, USA - plate scrape CL_Cvi_mTSA_r2 (SPAdes) (version 2) | ecosystem: Host-associated > Plants > Roots > Endosphere | place...
CTTGGTCAACAGCAACAGGAGAAGGATTTAGCCAAACTACTGCGACAACAACAGCAACGGGTTCTGTAACAGGTAAGATCGTTCTGACTGACGATGCAAGTCCAGCAAACACGGCAACTGTAGATGTGAGCTTAACAATCGCGAAGTTGGCAGCGCCATCCACAGATGCAGACAAAGTAGCAGCAGCTAAAGCTGAAATTATTGATGGCACCGTCGATGTAGCACATGGAGCGGATGCGGCTGCGAAATTAGCTGCAGTACAAAGATACGTAAATGGTTTGATCACCAATGGTGTGACAGCAATCGTTACAGCAAATCAAGAAACTGGAAAATACGACGTAGCCCTGTCTTCGGGTACGGAATCTGATAACGTAACGATCACAATTACGTTCAATGAGGCGCCAGCGCCAGTAGCCCCAAAACCATTCTCCATCACAGGCTCAATTGATCGTTCCGATGGCATCATAGCTTCTGTAATCGTTACACCAGATACAGATTCTACTGTGCCTGCAGGCGACAAGGTTGTTATTTTCCAATTGATGAACGGATCAACTCCTGTAAGTATCGTTGCACTGAAGAAGGATATCCAGTCTGCAGAAAATCTCACAGCCTACTTTAACGTACAAGGCACTGGCTACACAGTTAATGTATTCGTAGCGAGTGAATTCAGCACCAGCCTTGAGAACAACGGCGACAGCTTAGCTACTCCAGTACAGCTGCAATAATAAATTATTGATATCGAGCCTGGCTCTGGCCAGGCCCGATCCTAACAAGAAAGCGAGGATATCAAGTGAAGAAACGGTTATTAAGTATTGCAGCAGCAGGCTCTCTCGTCCTCACATTATTACCGTCGGCGATGCTGGCCGCAACTCCAGTTACATTAACGGATATTACGAGTAAATATCAGGGAGAAACGGTAACAATCTCTGGGACATCCGGTGATAATGATGTGATTATTAAAGTCCTTCGCCCGGACAACACGGTGCTTTATTATGATGATATACCAACGAACATGGGAAATTACTCCAAAAGCTTCACTTTACCCGCAGATGCAGCTGTCGGTACATATAAAGTTGTCGCAGGCATTGGCACGGATGTGGTCACAGATGATTTTACTGTCTTAAGCAAGAGTAGTGGGTCTGGTGGTAGTGGTGGTGGGTCTAGTGGTAATGGAGGAAGCAGCGGCGGTACTACATCTACGAATTCTAGCACCATCTCCATCTCCAACGGAGGTACTGTCAAGCTAAATGGGGCTACGATTGTCATTCCGGCTGGAGCCCTGGATGGCACTAACTTAACGATTACTGTGAATAAGTTGTCTAATCCATCCGGATTGCCGATGAACGCAGGATCCCTACTCGTGAGTGATGTATTCGATATCACCAAAAATATACCTGGCCTTTTCACTAAAGCCGTTAGAATTACACTGCCTTTTGATGCAAGTAAAATCGATCAAGATCACGCCAATGTTGGCATTTACTGGCTGAACGAAACTTTTAATACATGGATCAAACTCGACGACAATCAAGTCGACCTGACGAATGGTACCGTCAGTGCATCTGTCAATCATTTTACGAAGTTTGCCGTACTGGCTTCCAAGCCGGAAGGTCAATCGACTGCTATGAAATTCTCCGACTTAAACGGACACTGGGCTGAACAAAATATTAAGAAGCTGGTAGAGATGGGCGTTATTGACGGGTATTCCGATGGCACCTTCAAGCCGGATAACAACATGACGAGGGCAGAATTCGTTTCAATCATTGTGAAAGCCTTCAAACTCCAGACGCAAGACGGCAAGATTTTTGCAGACACGAATAACCATTGGGCCAAATCTTTAATCGCAACAGCTGCTGCGAACGGAATTATTAGCGGCTACAGCGATAGCGAATTCGCTCCTAATGACTTGGTTACCCGCGAGCAAATGGCCTCCATGCTGGTTAAAGCGGCGCATATGGATGTAGCTGCATCCAACCTGACGTTCAAGGACCAGAACGACATTTCCGTCTGGGCACAAGATGCTATGGCTACAGTAACGGCGAAAAGCCTGATGGACGGATATCAGGACGGCACGCTGAAACCGCAAGGTTACGCGACTCGTGCAGAAGCGGCAACCCTGCTTTTGAGAATATTACAGCAACCTAAATAAATAAGCGAAAGAACCATTTCTTCTCTGTGGAAATTGAGGGGGGAAATGGTTCTTTTTTCGCACCGAATCTATTAATCTTTCATATACTATTCCAAATTATAATGAGGGAGGTGCGTAAGATGGGGTTAGGAAACTATTTGAAAAAAATAGGATCGATTTTATTATTTCTTGTTAGTTTTCTGGCTTATATGATGACTTGGCAGATGGGGCGTTTAACAATTTTGGGGGGGATTATCATTATTACGGTTAGCCTTGTCGGGGCCATTCTCATGTGGCGAGATGCTGAAGAAGGTTTGAACCACCCGGAGAAGCAGAATGACGGCAGAGCAAAAATCGACCAGTGACCCACCCGAGGACAATTCCCCCCAGAAACGTTCCAAACAGCCGACTAAAGGGTCAGATCTATTCGGTTTTGGCAAATTGATGGAGATGCTTCCGCTTCAAAAGCTCTCTGCTCGAATGGCTTACTGCATGTATTTTGATCTGGTCTTATTATTGTTCATTCTCATACTTCGAGCGTCTGGGACCCGCTTGAATGATTTTCCGAATGCGTGGGATTTGCGTTTTATCGTGGTGATGAGCATTGTTATCTTTTTTGTCGGGCTTGGGGATATGTGCAGGCCCCGGAAGTAAGCGAGGATAAGCCTAATTTCCGCTAAGTCATTCACCCTCTAGGCAGGCACATACTGTAAAATAGGCAAATAAAACTACAGAATGTGAGTGATTCTGTAATGGCGAATAACGACGAGCAAGAATGGAGACCGCCTGTCGGCGGTTTTCACAGCGGTGCGGGACTCGGCGAAGGCTTTCATGGGGGCGGCTTTCACGGTCCTGGTTTTGGACCTTATCCATACCCGTATGTGGATGGCGCTTACCCGCCTGTCATTTTCTAAGCTTCAGATAAACGGCACCGAAAGAAAAAATGACCACGCTTAGGCGATGTGGTCATTTTTTTGTTGAACCTGCGGTCGTTTTCTTTTCTCGATACACCGTTCTAAAATTGTGGCTAGCAGCTCTAACTGCTCGAGGCTGGCAACTTTTAAGAAATGTCGCATCATTCTTCGGATATGAATATTGTGTATCGCCTCTTTTTTCACAACAGATCAGACCTCCCCAAGGATTGACGTTTATATTGTACAACTATGCCCTTGTTGGCGTATGTTGGATCGTGTCGAGGCATTCTAAAGAATACATCAAATGATGCTTCGCCGCCGTAGTAGCAGTAGCAGTAGCAGTAGCAGTAGTAGTAGTAGTCTTCTTAGTACGACGACAGGATAAACCCGCTTTAGAACCTTGATATATCAGGTTTTTTTTCTGTTTGGGGGAATTTCTTGTCTTTTTTTTGCGACAAGAAATTCCCCCAAATAAATACTTGCGACATGAAAATTCCATCAAAACGTGAGAAAATACAAACCCACGAGGAGTTAGTGAAAAAACGAATCATACACAATGTTTTTTTTAATGATTGGCCTGATATTACGCGTGATAGCGGTAGCTAAGACGCATCCAGATCAATGTTATATGCTGGTAGTGGAGCAGCACCTTGGGGAAAATACGGCCTTCAAACAGGAGGTCGTTTTTGTTTGTCTCAGATATGGCCGAGCAGTCGTGGAACTATGATACGACGTGTGATAGCATCAGCCTCCCCAAAAAGTAAGAGGCGGCATTAGACGCTCCTATTTGGGTTAATTACGTAATACGTTCGTCCAAGCAAGGATTTTGTATCGGACGTATTTTATACCGTAGTGAAAAACCACTGAGAGGGATGTGTAGATATGAGCGGAGTATGTGGCGGTGTAGGTACAAGTATGGCTGCGGTCTTGGTTCTTTTCATTCTTTTGGTAATTATTACGTCAGCTTTCTTTGTAATCTAATATTCCTTAATCCAACACAAAGTATATCGGGAAAAACAAAACGACCCTATCGCGAATGCGAACACACGGGTCGTTTTTTCTATCTGTGGCGGAAGTGCTAATAAGGAAAGGTTGGCAGAACTATGGACAGTTGGCTCAGAGTACAAACTGCGTGATAAAGATCCCATTGATTCGGAGGGGCATCAGGAAGAGCCACCTCCTCCTGGAAGTGGTGGTAGTTTTACTCGTAAATATATTCTTCTACGATGCTGAATTTCTGCCCCTGAATCAACCCGGTTAAGGTATAATTTCTCTGTCTTGAGATGCGAAAAGAAGGATTCGATGCATACGTTATCAAGGCAGGCAGCTCATTATCGAAAACCAAATAAATACCTCGCGTAAAAGGGGGATTTTTAAAATGAGGGTAGTGAATGAGTTATGTATGGCAATATCAATATACGATCAAGTTGATGGTTCCACACTAGGTCGATACCCATTACGATCCCCATTCTTTACAAACCCATTATTAGGCAAATAATAGTGGCACTGTGATACAGAAAAGTTGAAGTACAAAGTTAACCTTTGGTGCCGTCCTAATATCGACCGCGTGGACGTAGTTTGTCCATAACTATTCCGACCATTAAACAATCCATCGTTCCTGGGCGTAACAAATTACGGATACCTAAAGGCATTAATCCTCAGCGTTTGCCTTCCAATGGCATATGCGCAAGCAGACAATATGTACCGAACATATATTTATACCGAAGTGAAAAATCACCGGAGAGGAATGAGTAAATATGGGAGCAGTTGGTAGTTGCGCCGGTTACGGCATGGGTACAAGCGCCGCGATTGTTTTGGTTCTTTTTATTCTCTTGGTAATCGTCTTAGCAACTTTTGCAATTTAATATTCGATAAACCAACACAAAGAATATCGAGATTGATAAAAACGGTCCTATCTCGAAATAGATGCGAACACGGGCCGTTTTTTCTCTTGGTTTTTATAAAAAAAAGCCACCCTTAATCTTAATCCTCAGGGTGACTTGATTGGTAAATGAAGGGTGAAACTTGAGATGAGTAGCTGGTTGGCCATACTTACTGCATACAATAGCGGTATTTCCATGTCATGTTGTTTGCATTAGCGGTATTTTCATGTCCCGAAAAATTCACCTGATGTAGGGATTTTTTTGTCGTTGTACTTCTCCTCCTCCTTTATTTATAATAATTATAAAAAAAGATTGACTTTAATCTATTATTTTTTATAATAATTATTATCTGATATGTATTCTCACTTGATGGTTCAGGTGGAGAGTTGAGAGGAGCATTCATAGAATCATGTATGATGTTATCATTGTTGGCGCAGGTCCTGCCGGCGCTTCAGCTGCGATCTATACAGCCAGAGGGAATTTGAAGACATTGGTTATTGATAAGGCTCCGAATACAGGGGCTTTGGCTATTACACATAAAATTGCCAACTACCCGGGAGTGGTCGGTGAGCTCTCCGGTAAGGAGCTGCTCGATACGATGCGCGAGCAAGCCAAAGGTTTCGGCGCGGAGTTCATCCAGACAACGATTACGGACGTGGATGTCGAAGGCGAGACGAAGTACGTGTTTACGGCCGACGGCATGTTCGAGGGCAAAGCGATTATTATCGCCACAGGCTCCAAGGGACGGAACCGGATGCTGCCTGGCGAAGAGGACTTGCTGGGCCGGGGTGTCAGCACGTGCGCGACGTGTGACGGTGCTTTTTTCGTGGGCAAAACGGTAGCGGTGATCGGCGATAATGAGGAAGCCTTGGAAGAAGCGCACGCGTTAACCAAGTTTACGGACAAGATCTATTTCGTCGTTCCGCGGCCTGAGCTGCAAGGCGTTCATCAGATGCCGGAGCTGCCGAATACGGAGCTCCTTTACAAGACGAAGGCGCTAGAAGTCCTTGGCGATAAGAAAGTGCAAGGCTTGAAGGTGCGGACAGCGGCGGGCGCCGAAGAAGTGCTGGACGTTGACGGGGTATTCGTCTTCCAGTCCGGCAGCAAGCCGGGGACGGATTTCCTGCAAGGCCAGGTTCCGCTCGATGAAGAGGGCTTCATGGTGCTCGACAGCTTCATGCAGTCGCCTGTAGACGGCGTATTCGGCGCGGGTGAAGTCCGTCGGACTCCGGTTAAGCAAGCGGTCGTTGCTGCTGCCGACGGTGCCATTGCCGCTATGGCGGTGGACAAGTTTATCAATAAGCGGGCGCAGTTGATTCCGCAGTACAAATAACGATATGATAGAAGAATAGGGAGATGATCGTAGATGTCTAATGTTATTGTTTATTCCAGCACGAATTGCCCATATTGCCAACAAGTGAAAAAGTATTTGAGCGATCAGAATGTCGCTTTTGAAGAGAGAAATATTGATCTGAACGATCAATACGGACAAGAAGTGCACGACATGGGGCTGATGTCGCTGCCTGTGACCGTGATCGGAGAGCACAAAATTTTGGGACTCAACGTAACCAAATTGAAAAAAGCGTTAGCTGAAATTGCAGGCTAACTGAATAAGCATCTGGCCAAGCAAGCCTCAGCCGGTCGTTACCCGGTTTGAGGCTTCTTTTGTTGTTTCGGCGCTTTTTAAGTATAATAAGATCGACATCAGTTATTTGGGACAGAGAGGAACGTCGCGTCATGATGCAAGCCATATCAGACAAGCTATTCATGGGATCTTTAATCTTGCTGATGATCTCCGTCGTCATTAGCGGAATCGGATTCCAATTTATAAATTGGCGTACGCAGGTGCAGGAAGATGAGGAAGGCGTCACCAAAGGAAACAGTGCGCGAAAGAAAGCCGTCATGGAAGCGCAGGACAAGAGCTTGAAGCGCGTATTCCGCTCCTACTTGCTGTGGATTGCGGTCGCGGGCATGCTGATTTCCATTGTGCTCTCCTATTTGTGAGCCAAACAAAACCAAAGCCTCCAGTCATGAGCATTGCTGCTGATGATGGAGGCTTTGTGCTTAACCTGCTTCATTCATACACTTGTCGCAGACCAATTTTCCTTTGAAATACGTCATATTCTCAAAGTTGCCGCAAAAAATGCAGGCCGGATTATACTTTCTGAGCGTAATGCGCTCCGGGTCCACGTATACTTCAATCGCATCCCCGATTTCAATGTGCAGCGTGCGTCTAAGCTCGATGGGGAGGACAATGCGCCCCAACTCGTCTACTTTTCTAACAATTCCCGTCGATTTCATTTTGAGATTCCCCCTATGGATATATTCGAACATACAATTGAGTCATATTCTCAAATATATTCCACATATGAGTCCAAATTCCTTTTATTTACTTAATGTGATTTTATTCTTTTTTATATAAACCGATGAATCAAATCCAGCCAGCCGAGCACGGAGACGATAAGCGCTGTCCAAAGAAGGGCGCCGAGAGCCACTCCCCAGATTAGTCCTTTAAAAAGTCCGCCAGCGCTATGCTCCTGTTCCTGTTCATGTTTGTTCAACGTTGCCCTCTCCTCACTACCCTTTTAGTGAGAAGTATGGTCAACAACCGTTTTTTTAAACCTATTTCATTCGCATGTTCGCCTACCTGTCGCGCATACAATGGTAATGTTGCGTGAGTCAGCTCATTACGAAGGAGGAAGTCGAATGGAATACCGTTTGAGCATTCAAACGAATAGGGAGGATGCAGGACAGGGGGCGTCCTTCCCGGCGATTGTAGCCAGGTGGAAGGAAGAACATCAGCAGATGCGCGGCCAGCTCACGGAAATCCGGAAGACGGCGGCCACCCTGTACTCCCTTGAGGATTGCTCAATAGGAATGTGCAGGCTCATCGAGCTGCAGGACAGTATCTTGCTGCTGATCGAGGACTTGGAGCAGCACTCCGAATGGGAGGAGCAGGAGCTGTTTCCGCGGCTATATACGTATGTCCATCCCACTACGGCGCTGTCCATGACGCGTTCGATTACGGTGCTGGAGCAGGATCACGATCTGGCCAAGAGAGTTGTGCAGTCCTATGTGGATGGCGTCAATAACATGAAGGTGCCGATAGATGTGGAGTTTTTGCAGCTGATGACCAGTGAGCTGGTGACGGCGTGTCTCATTTTGCTAAAGCATATTACGTTAGAGGAGGAACTGGTGTATCCGCTGACGGATCAAATTTTGAAAAATTTGGCGTGAAATAGGAAAGGCCGTCCCTTGCCGGCGTTATGGCATCGGGACAGCCTTTTTTTATGCTTCTAAGCGAGCCAAAGTCTCTTCTTCGCATTCCTTGGAGCAGAAGCGATTGTGCTCCTCTTCGCATTCTTCGCAGACAATGTGCTGCAGATGGCAATAATCGTTCGCGCAGTTGATGTAGCGGTCTTCCGATTTGCCGCAGTGGTGGCATTTGCCGACGACGACGTCTTCATTCGTGTGATTAATCGGCACGGAGATGCGCTCGTCGAAGACGTAACATTTGCCGTCAAAGAGGCGGCCCTGAACTTCAGGGTCTTGACCGTACGTGACGATTCCGCCGTCAAGCTGATACACTTCCGTGAAGCCTTCCTTGATCAGGAGGCCGGACAATTTCTCACAACGGATGCCGCCTGTGCAATAGGTCAGGATCGGCTTATCCTTGTACTCCTGCAGGTTATTGCGAATCCATTCCGGGAACTCCTTCGTCGTTTCCACCTCCGGACGGATTGCGCCGCGGAAATGGCCGATATCGAATTCGTAATTGTTGCGCCCGTCGAGGACAATCACGTCCTCCTGCTGCAGCTTCTCATAGAAATCCTTCGGCTTCAGATGGGTGCCGGTCAGATCGTTCGGATTCACATCTTCTTCCAGACGGAACGTAACCAGTTCTTTTTTGGGACGGACAAAAATTTTCTGGAAAGCATGCTTGTCGCTCTCATCGATTTTGAAGACGATATCTTTGAAGAGCGGCATTTGGCGCATCATTTTCATATAAGCATCGGTCTGTTCCACCGTACCTGACAACGTGCCGTTGATGCCTTCGCGGGCAATGAGAATGCGGCCCTTGACGCCGAGCTTTTTGCAGAACGCCAAGTGTTCTTTGGCCAAAGCTTCCGGGTCTTCAACGGTTACAAATTTATAGTATAGCAGAATGCGGTATGGAGCTTCTGAAGCGGTCGTCGTAGTCATCTAAATTAAGGACTTTGGAGCGGGGCTCCAAGTCTCTCCTTTCTAAGTATAAAAATCGCCTACCTCTTATAGTGACATAAATCGACGTAACTTTCAATCAAACCGGGGCTTTTCAATCATGTGAAAAAATTCCTGTAACGCTTCCGACACAGCTGCAAGCGCTTGAGCGAGCTGATGATCGCCGGCGGCGTCTTCGGCGCCGTTCAAACGGCTTTGCAGCATCTCTTCCAGATCCGTTGCGGCTTCATAGACGCGATCGGCGGACAGGCTGCTGGACGTTCCGCGCAGCGTATGCACATAGTGGACGGCTGCGTCGTACTGTTTGCGGGCAATGAACGATTCGAGCTGCCCGCTGGTCTGCTCATACTGGGCGTGGAACTTCAGCAGTAATTGCTGATACTGCTGCGGGCCGATGCCCAGACGGGCCAGCGCGCCAGCGGGTGCAAACCCGTGCGCTTCGGTCATGTCCTTATCGTGCAGATGGCGGCCGAGCACGCTGCAAGCCCAGTCCGTGACTTTGACCGATTTGTTGGGCGACAGCTATAAGGACCTGGTCAATGCGGGTGTGAAAGCGAAGATGGCGGAGGAGCCGCAAAATTATTTCCCGGATCAATTCAAAGGCATCGGTGATGATCAAAGCTTTTATGTGGAACAAGGCGAGGCAGTCGTCCTCTTCCCGAAATACAGTATAGCGCCAGGTGTCATGAACACACCGGAATTCCGCTTTAAGCTGGCGGATGGTTGGACCGTGAAACCTGGGTCGGCAGAGCCTTCTGCTCCTGTTGAGACGGTGAAGCTGGATGTGAGGGCTGCAGATACATTCGAGAACGCAGACGGTTTAACCATGGTGCCGTTCCGCCAGGTGGCCGAAGGCTTGGGGTACAAAGTCTCGTGGAATCAAGAGGCGTACTCCGCTGAATTACTTAGAGGCGCGCAATGGACGAGTGTTTCCGTTGGCAAAGATGCATACTTCTTTGCCCGCATGGCGCCGGTTACGCTGGGTACAGCCCCTGTCATTCAGCATGACAAGCTGTATGTGCCTGTGAAGTTTGTAACGGATATTTTGCATGCGGATGTGACCAACCGTGACAACGGCGATCTGCATATCGAGCAAAAATAAGCAGTGAACCGCCAGGACGGCGAGGGCACTTGCTTTTAGATGAAAGCGAACCCCTGGTTTGTGCATGAATGCCCATGCGTGCAGCCAGGGGTTTATCTATTTCACTATGGAATTAACACATAGCTGTAAGCGATTGCATAGAATATACCATCAAGCAAATAGGGGGTGCAGCGGCATGACGCCAAAAAATCTTTTGTCCGCTTGCTTGGGGGTTTGGTTCTTATTGACGCCGTGGGTATTCGCTTTTACCCATGAATCCAATGCTTTCTGGCTTTGTGTCATTCTAGGCGGCCTGCAAGTGGTATGCTCCTTGCTCGCGCTAGGTAAGTCCGGCAGGAACGTTTGGCAGAATTGGGCGTGTTTTTTCATCGGCGCTGTGTTTATCGTGATCCCGAATCTGTTTCACTGGGGATTGCTGGCTTTCTTCTTATTCGTGGCACTGGGCTTTTTGACGATGCTTCTCAACTATTCCAATTTGTATGCTGAGTAAAAAGAATAATCAATTGTGAGAGGTGTCGCCATCAAGATGGCGGCTCTTTTTTTAGGCGGAGGCCGATGAGGGTGGGAATGGATATAATGGGCAGTTGAGGAAAACCTAATAGGCATGAAAGGGATGATTGCATGCACGACTACCATCTGACCCTCCATTCGGATAAATATCAGATCAATATGATGTATGCTCACTGGCTGCAGGGCACGCACCGGCAGAAGGCAGTCTTCGAAGTGTACTTCCGCAAGCTTCCGTTCGGCAATGGTTATGCTGTATTCGCAGGCTTGGAACGGATTGTACAGTACATACAGGGCATACGTTTTGGCGATGAGGAGATTGCCTACCTGCGAACGCAGGAGGAGCAGTATCAGGAACCGTTTCTGGAAGAGCTAAAAAGGTTTCGCTTCAATGGAAACTTGAGCTCTGTGCTGGAAGGCACGCTTGTATTTCCCAATGAACCGCTGATTCGGGTTGAAGCGGATATGTTCGAGGCACAGTTCGTGGAGACGGCGATTCTCAACTTCATGAACTACCAGTCGCTCATTGCGACGAAGGCGTCTCGGGTCAAGCAGGTAGCTCCGCACGATGTGCTGCTGGAGTTCGGCACGCGCCGGGCGCAGGAGGCGGATGCCGCGATTTGGGGCGCGAGGGCTGCGTATATCGCAGGCTTCCATGCGACCTCGAACATGCGTGCAGGCATGCTGTTCGGCATCCCGGCGAAGGGCACGCACGCCCATTCGTGGGTGCAGGCGCACGACAGCGAGGAGGAAGCGTTTCGGCGGTACGCGGAAGCGCTGCCCGACGAGGTGACGCTGCTCGTCGACACATACGACACGCTGCAATCCGGCGTGCCGCATGCGATTGCGACCGCGCGCCTGCTGCAGCAGATGGGCAAGCGGATGAGCGGGATCCGCCTCGACAGCGGCGACTTGGCGTACTTGTCGCAGCAGGCGCGCAAGATGCTCGATGAGGCGGGGTTCCCTGACGTGAAGATCGTTGCGTCGAACGATCTGGACGAGAACATCATCGAGGGTTTGAAGACGCAGGATGCCAAAATCGACGTGTGGGGGGTCGGCACCCAACTGATTACGGCTGCGGATCAGCCCGCCCTCGGCGGGGTGTACAAGCTCGTTGCCCGGGAAAAAGACGGCGCTTACGTGCCGGTCATCAAAATTTCGGGCAATCCCGAGAAAGTGTCGAACCCCGGCTTCAAGGAGGCGTACCGCATTGTGAATAAGCAGACGGGCAAAGCGGTGGCCGACTATTTGGCGCTGCGCGACGAGCGTGACATTAGGAATGGGGAGCGGATTAAGCTTTTTGACCCGGTCCATCCCTACATTCACAAATATATCGAAGAGTATGAGCCGGTGCTGCTGCTTAAACCGATTTTTACGGACGGTAAGCTCGTCTATGAGCTGCCTTCGCTGGAGGCGATTCGGATGTATCACGCCGAGCAGAAGAAAATATTTTGGCCGCAATATCTCCGGAAGCTGAATCCGGCTGTTTACCGGGTGAACTTGAGTACGGCTGCGTGGGAGCTGAAGATGGATTTGATTCATCAGTATCAAGGTCATCAATTGCAGGAATAGGGACGTATAAAATTCAATAATTAACTAAAATTATAATATATTGGAATTTTATGCCGAGGAGGCTTCATATGCATCAGCAAGATCAGGAGAATGCGCAGCAAAACGAAGGACAGGCGGATCCGCATACCAACCAGCAGGAACAGCAGGGTCAGTCCGATCAGCAGGGGCAGATGGGCGGGTCCGCGTCCGCTCAGCAGGGACAAATGGGCGGGATGGCCGGAATGAGCGGTCAAGAGCAGCAGGGTCATGGTCAGGCGGGACAGGCCGTCCATTTTCAGGGTCAACAAGAATTGGAGGCGATTAAAAACGCAGCCCAGCACGCCGTGAAGATGGCCGAGCAGTACCAGCAGCTTGCCCAGCAGATTGAGGAGCAGGCGATTAAAGCCGAGCTTGAACGTACGGAACGGAAGGCGGAGGAGCTGAAGGAACAGTTCGTCCAGGCTCAGGAACTGAAAGAGGAGCTTAAGCAGGAATTGCACGATAACAAATAGAGCATGGGGGTAAGACTGCTGTTTGGTGCCGGCAGTCTTATTTCGTTGTTAAGGATGGGGGCCGTGCCGTGGGACAGGTTGATCCTCCCCCGTTACTCGTCCTTCGGCGAAAGGGTGCTGCAACTGGCGAGGTCGGTGTAAGCGGATGGGCGGCTGTAGTCCGGTTTCACCCAATTTCAGGGCTGTGTTGCGCGGTGAGGTTTGAAAAAGCGTCTGCAGTTCGGCAAAATCGGACTACAGAGCGCACATGTACGGATGTGCCTGCTGCAAGCCGGCAAATTCGGACTACCGCGCTCTGGCGTGCAATCCTGCTCCGTTGCCAGGATGCCTTATCCGCCAGACCGCCCCGGAAGGCTGGGGCGCCACCCTCGCCACTGCCGCAGTCCGAAACACACGGCTAGTTCATCAGCGTGATCATCTGATACACTTCGCGGTGATCGCCGGGTAGGACGTATCCCGCGACCTTGAGCTGCGACGAGCCGTCGCCGTCGAGGAACAACCCGTCGACGAGTTGGCCGTCGCCGACCTGCTCCATCACCGCCGAACGGAACTCCCCGCCGGTGCATGGCGTTGGCGCCACAACGAGGTAGACGTTGTTGTGCTTGTCATAGACGATGCCGGAGCGCATCCGTTTCTCATCGATGACCGGCATCTCTTCCGAGACGGCTTGGTGTGCCCAATCATCGGGATTACGCAGCCCCATGCTCACGCCGCCCTGCGCCCAATAGTTCGCGCGGTCTGTCACTTTCAGCTCATCGGCGGATTCGACAACCTGAATGGTAAACGTTTGCGCCGGCTCGTCCCAAACGAGCGTCCCGCGCTTGCGGTCAATATTGAACCAGCCGGAGCCGTAGTCGCCGGGATTCCCTCTGACCGGCTTGTCGTTGATCACCGCGATGCTGAGCAGGTAACCTTGCCAAAAAAAGCCGCCGTTAATCCCGTTATCCTGTAAATCGGTGAGATTGCTGGCAATCGCTTTGAGCCCGATGTTTTCCGGAGGTGTGCGAATCGTGTGCAGCGTGACGCCGTTGCTGGCTTGTTTGACACTATATTCGGAATAGGGCCGCACAGGAGGCGCAGGATGCCGGGTATGCAGCAAGAGGATGACTGTTATGAAGAAGCTGAGCAGCATTACGAGAATATAAACGACGAGAGAGGCGGCATTCCATTTGGCTGTGCGCAAGCTGTGCATATGAGGCAATCTCCTATTCTTTGAAAATCATCGATATACAATGAATCTATGAATCTAGGAGTCTATTTATGACTGTATTCTGGCACGCACGAATAAAAAAGAGCCGCTCCATCGGCGGCTTCGCTGATAGAACGGCTTTATTTTATCCTATGTAACTTGCAACTTAAAAAATCGGAATTCTAGCTTTGTTGCCATCTTTAGAGTATAGAATCGCCTCCGAGCTGAACAGGTCAACACGTTCCAGAGAGTGAACGAGGTTCGTAATCGTTAACTTGTTGTGGCGCAGGGCGCTAATTAAAGAAGGAATTAGTTTGTGGTCTGTTCCTACAAAATGAACGGTAATAGGCTTCATGTTAAAGAGGATGTTCATCCGCAACTCGTTTCATCTCCTATTAATAAATTTTATCAACTTTTACAGAGTAACACCTCCCCTCCGCTATGTCCGTCGATTATTGTTGTCGAAATTGCACTGCTTTTGAACTAAAAATTTTATAGGAACCGCCCGTTGATGCGGATGCCCGGATCAAACGAGAAAAAGCCGGGATATGGGCTTTTATCAACATTTGGGCTGACTATTTTGTATGCATACTAAAATCAGTACGGCCTCTCGTAAACCTCTAAGCGAGCGGAGCTCCATCTTGAGCTCTTCATTCGAGGTGTGGGACACAAGATACCGTTCTTGGAACGGAGCCGTTCAAAGGTTGCTTCTTTAGGCATCCTAAATGGCTTCAATCAAGGCAACATCGTCTACATATTTGGTATTGCCCTCGGTATGGGACGCAAGGATTGGCAGCTTCACGCTACTCCCCATTGCATAGCTGGCACCTCCACCAGGTTCGGCTGCCTCCATTTAATCACAAGTCAAGTAGCAAAAAAGCTCCCGCGAAGATCACTGATCGTTCGCAGAGAGCCTAATTGTCCTCTAAGGCCAAGCGCTACAAAAACCGCCGGTGATGCTTTTTCCCGTCATAGCTGAACAGCACGGGTTTATCTTCAACCACGGTATGCATGTGAATCGGTTTACCCCATAAGCGGTAAATATAGGGCAGCGTTTTCTCGACATATTTGAGGTCGAGCTCGACGCTTTCAAAAGCATGGCGCAGATAGAGCTCACCGCTGCGCTGATAGTCGCCGTCCTCGACGATGATGTAAGGGAAGCCGCCGTTCACCCGGGAATACACTAGCTGGTCGCGGATGTGCTCCCACGTTTTATCGGTGATTTTCCACTCTTGCCCTTTTTTCTCGAACACATAGAGGTCCAGCTCTTCCACGAGCGGTTTATTCATATAGTTGCGGATGAAGGAGGTATCGGATTCGTACTCGCGCACTTCAAAAATTTTGCGCCGACCCTGTCCGGGCTTGCGGCCGTCTCTGCGGATTTCCTCCTCCGTCGGATTGTCCCAGCGCTTCTCGATATCCTCGAAGATTTTGAGTCCGAGGTAGTAGGGGTTGAGCGTGTGCCTGGACGGTACGACGACGGACGAGTTCAGCTTGGAGTACTCGATCGTCTCCTCCTCGTTAAGGTCGAGCTCGCGCAGGATGCGCTGATGCCAGTACGAAGCCCAGCCTTCGTTCATGATTTTCGTCTCCAGCTGCGGCCAGAAATACAGCATCTCGTCGCGCAGCATCGTCAAGATGTCCCGCTGCCAATCCTCCATGTAAGGGGCATTCTCTTCGATGA
>Ga0209566_100829_pt1 | contig 15606 bp, 15 predicted proteins | sample Araplavi_mTSA_r2_2_FD_184287 | JGI IMG/M metagenome (GOLD analysis project Ga0209566, IMG submission 184287) | Arabidopsis root microbial communities from North Carolina, USA - plate scrape CL_Cvi_mTSA_r2 (SPAdes) (version 2) | ecosystem: Host-associated > Plants > Roots > Endosphere | place...
CGCGAGGATTACTTGATCTTGGTTTCCTTGTAAGCGACGTGCTTGCGGGCGACGGGATCGAACTTCATGATCTCCATCTTTTCCGGCTTGGTGCGCTTGTTCTTGGTGGTCGTGTAGAAATGACCCGTACCTGCGGTCGATTCCAGCTTGATCTTGTCGCGTCCGCCTTTGCTGGCCATGTTTAACTCCTAATTAGACTTCGCCGCGTGCGCGCAGGTCCACGAGCACTTCGTCGATGCCTTTTTTATCGATCAGGCGCAGACCAGCGTTCGAGACGCGCAGGCTCACCCAGCGGTTTTCGGATTCGACCCAGAAGCGACGATTCTGCAGGTTCGGCAGAAAACGGCGCTTGGTCTTGTTGTTTGCGTGGGAAACGTTATTGCCGACCATCGGCGCTTTCCCGGTCACTTGACAGACGCGTGCCATGGAGCACTCCTAACTAAATTCGTTGGCTACAGTTTGCGACCGGGCGCTGGGACCAAAACCAAGCGCAGCGCCACTGTAGGGGTGGGACTTCAGCGAAACGCGGATTATACACACAAAACCGCTGGCAAATCAACGAGATCGATGGATTGCCGTTGGGCACTGTGCAATGCGGCATCGGCGCTACATTTTGCCGTGTTCCCGGAAGCCGTAGACGTGAGTGCGACCGACGATCATGTGATCCAGGACCATCACGTCGAGCATGGCCAGCGCGCGGCACAACTCGCGGGTCAGCGTGATGTCGGATTCGCTGGGCTCTGTATTGCCGGTCGGGTGGTTGTGGGCCAGGATCACGGCGGCTGCATTGTGATGTAGCGCGCGCTTGGCAATCTCGCGCGGATAGACGCGGGCTTCCGTCAGCGTGCCCCGGAAGAGTTCCTCCCAGGCAATCAGTCGGTGTCGCACATCTAAAAAGAAGCAGGCAAAAACCTCGTGCGGGCGGTGGCCGAGTGTCAGGCGCAAGAAATCTTTCACGCTTTGTGGAGAGTCGAAGGTCTGGCCCTGGGTGAAGTCTTCTTTTAGTGCACGCCGACCAACTTCGAGCAGCGCATGCAGTTGCGCATATTTGGCGGGGCCCATGCCGTTGATCGACGAGAACTCCTGTTGTGATGCATGGCACAGTCGTGCGAGCGATCCAAAGTGCGTGAGCAGTTCGCGGGCGAGGTCGACAGCGCTTTTGCCTGGCATGCCCACGCGCAGGAAGATGGCTAGCAATTCCGCGTCGGAGAGCGCGGCGGGGCCGTGGGCGAGCAGTTTTTCACGGGGCCGCTCGTGGGCGGGCCAGTCGACGATTGCCATAGGGTTGGGATGAGCGGAGGAAAGGCCCTGTCAGCGAGAGTGCGGTGGGCTTCGCGCCTGCGGCCGCGGGGAGGGCTGACGTACAATAACGGGTTACTTTTTGGTCAAGCAGGTTAAGCGTGCAAAATTTGGTGAACGAGGCGTCCGGGGCGGCGCCGAGCGACGCAGGCAAGGTGGTTGGCCCGGATTCCTTTCTGACGCTGCACTACCGCATCGCGCTGGAAAACGACACGGACATCGTCACCACGTTCGACGACAAGCCGGCCACGCTGTTGCTGGGGCAAGGCCAGATGGCGCCGACGCTGGAACAGGCGCTGCTCGGTATGCGCGAGGGCGACCGCACGACGTTCCGCCTGGCTCCCGAGCACGCGTTCGGCCCACGTAATCCGGAACTGTTGCAGCGCGTGTCGCTGGCCACGCTGCGCGAGAACTCTTCGTTTGAAGAGGATTACCAGCCGGGCGACCTGGTTGAGTTCAATGCGCCGAGCGGCGGTAAATATGCTGGTGTGCTCAAGGAAGTCGGTGAGACCTCTGCACTGTTTGACTTCAACCACCCGCTGGCTGGCCAGACGATCGTGTTTGAAGTCCAGTTGATCGGCATCCTCTGATATGAGCAACGCTGTGAACACCCCGCTCGACTCCATTGATCCTGTCACCCAGGCCGACGCCGAGGTCTTGCTGGCGCAGCCGCGCGGCTTCTGCGCCGGCGTGGATCGCGCCATCGAGATCGTCGAGCGCGCGCTGGAGCTGTTTGGCGCGCCCATTTATGTGCGTCACGAGATCGTGCACAACGCGTATGTCGTGGGCGATCTGCGCAACAAGGGCGCGGTGTTCGTGCAGGAGCTCGACGATGTGCCCGTGGGCGGCACGGTCATCTTCAGCGCGCATGGTGTGTCGCGTGCGGTGCGCGAGGCGGCGGAGGCGCGCGGCCTACGGGTGTTCGATGCGACTTGCCCGCTGGTGACCAAGGTGCACGTGGAAGTCTCGAAGATGCGCGCGCAGGGTTTCGAGATCATCATGATCGGGCACAAGGGGCACCCCGAGGTGGAGGGCACCATGGGCCAAGCCAACGACGGCATGCTGCTGGTCGAATCCGTCGACGACGTAGCGCATCTTGAGGTGAAAGACCCGACGCGTCTGGCCTACGTGACGCAGACCACGTTGTCGGTGGACGAGACCCAGGAGATTGTGGCGGCCATCAAGGCGCGCTTTCCGGCGGTGCACGAGCCGAAGAAGCAGGACATCTGCTACGCGACGCAGAATCGCCAAGACGCGGTGAAATTCATGGCGCCGCAAGTGGAAGTGGTGATCGTGGTCGGCAGTCCGAACAGCTCGAACTCGAACCGCCTGCGTGAGCTGGCCGAAAAGCTGGGTGTGCCTGCCTATATGGTGGACACGCCTGAACAGGTGAGGCCCGAATGGGTGGCGGGCAAGCGCCGCGTCGGGCTGACGGCGGGGGCTTCGGCGCCCGAAGAACTGGCGCAATCGATCGTTGACCGCCTCAAGGCGCTGGGCGCGCGCACTGTGCGTCCGCTTGATGGCATCCAGGAAAACATGTCCTTCCCCCTTCCGAGGGGTCTTCAAATCAATTGAATGCCTTTATGTAAATGCCCACTTAAAAGCGCACAAAAACTGTGCGCCCTAATGCGGTGCATAAAGCGCTTTTGAGGAATCGACGGCCACTTCTTTCAGGAGTGGCCGTTTTGTTTTGTGCATTGCAGAAACCTCTTCAATACCGGCGAAGCCTTGATTTATCGTGGGAATCGCCCGCCAAGCCGCACAAATAGGGGGTTTCCCCTAGTCTGGCACGGTTCTTGATAAGCCTATGCGCCATTCGCGAATGCCTGCGCGAAATGACGCCTGTTTGGGCATTGGGGAAAGCCCGTAAAGCGGCGTAGTTACTGCAAAAATCGTTGTTGCGACGCGTATTGCATCCGCAATAAAAGGGGATACAATTCGCGCGTTTCAAATTGAAACAATCGGCGCGGGGGGAGCGGCCGGGAGGCAGGACGCTCTTCTTGCTCTTGCGAGATCTAGGAGATCACTCATGCAAATTAAGTTTGCCAAAGTTCTGCCGCTTGCGGCTGCCGTGGCACTCGTAGCAGCTTGCGGTAAGAACGAGGAAAAGCCCGCAGACCAAGCTGCTGCACCTGCAGCAACGTCGGCTCCGGCTGCTGCTGCCGGCGGCGGCGAGACCGTCGTCAAGATCGGTCACGCGGCTCCGCTCACGGGCGGTATTGCTCACCTTGGCAAAGACAACGAAAACGGTGCACGCCTGGCCGTTGAAGAAGCCAACAAGGACGGCCTGACCATCGACGGCAAGAAGATCAAGCTGGAACTGGTCGGTGAAGACGATGCGGGCGACCCGAAGACCGGCACCGCCGTCGCCCAGAAGCTGGTTGACGAGCACGTTGTTGCTGTCGTGGGCCACCTGAACTCGGGCGTTTCGATCCCGGCTTCGAAGATCTATAGCGATGCAGGCATCGTGCAGATCTCGCCGTCGTCGACGAACCCTGACTACACCAAGCAAGGCTTCAAGACGACCTACCGCGTGGTTGCGACCGACGCGCAGCAAGGCCCGGCACTGGCGAACTACGCCGCCAAGACCTTGGGCGCCAAGACCGTGGCCATCGTTGACGATGCCACCGCCTACGGTAAGGGCCTGGCCGACGAGTTCGAGAAGACCGCGAAGGCTGACGGCGTGAACGTCGTGGCGCGTGAGGCCACCAACGACAAGGCGACCGACTTCAAGGCCATTCTGACCAAGATCAAGGGCAAGAAGCCGGACGTGATCATGTACGGCGGCATGGATGCCACCGGCGGTCCGTTCGCCAAGCAAGCCAAGGAACTGGGCATCACGGCCAAGATCGTTGGCGGCGACGGCGTGTGTACCGACAAGGTGGCCGAACTGGCTGGCGACGCAATCGACAACATCGTCTGCTCGGAAGCAGGCCTGGCGCTGTCGAAGATGGAGAAGGGCGCGGACTTCGAGAAGAAGTACCAAGCGCGCTTCAACACGCCGGTGCAGATCTACGCACCGTTCACGTATGACGCCGTCAACGTGATCATCGACGCGATGAAGCGTGCCAACTCGACCGATCCGGCCAAGATCCTGGCTGCCATGCCGGCAACCAACTACAACGGCGTGATCGGCAACATCGCGTTCGACGACAAGGGTGACCTGAAGCAAGGCTCCATCACCCTGTACAACTACAAGGACAAGAAGAAGAGCGTTCTTGACGTTGTGAAGATGTAATCGAAGGGTTATCCGCCCTAAAAACGGCACCGCGACTACCCCTGCGGTGCCGTTTTTTATAGCCTCGCCAATGAAACAAGGCCCTCACCATGGGCGTGTCGGCAGGCCGCTTACCAGCAACCTCACCTTACCCATCCGATTGATCGCATACCTTGCGGGCACGTCATCCCGTCGCCTACAACAAAGCAAGGCATAGCAGGAGCTGTTCTCATGGATATCTTTATCCAGCAGATCGTGAACGGTCTGGTGCTCGGCAGCATTTACGCGCTGATCGCACTTGGCTACACCATGGTCTACGGTATTCTCGGCATCATCAACTTCGCCCACGGCGATGTTCTGATGGTTGGGGCAATGTCTGCCCTGACTGCCATCAACTTCCTCCAAAAGTATTTCCCCAATCTGCCTGACTGGCTCACGCTGGTGTTTGCGTTGCTGTTTGCAATGCCGGTCTGCGCCATCGTGGCCTACACCATCGAACGTGTCGCTTACCGGCCGCTGCGCAATGCGCCGCGCCTGGCGCCGCTGATCACCGCCATCGGCGTGTCGATCGTGCTGCAGACGCTTGCGATGATGATCTGGTCGCGCAACCCGCTCACCTTCCCGCAACTGCTGCCTTCGAGCCCGATTGATATCGGCTCCACGGGCGCAACGATTACGGGCAAGGAAATCGTCATCATCGTGGTCTCGATCCTGGTGATGGTTGGGCTGATCCTGCTGGTCAACCGCACCAAGCTTGGCCGCGCGATGCGCGCTACTGCCGAGAACCAGCGTGTGGCAGGCCTGATGGGCGTCAACCCGAACTTCGTGATCTCCGCCACCTTCATGATCGGCGCAGCCATGGCTGCGGTCGCAGGCGTGATGATGGCGACCAACTACGGCAACGCTCACTTCTACATGGGCTTCATCCCAGGCCTGAAGGCGTTTACCGCCGCAGTGCTGGGCGGCATCGGCAACCTGGCAGGCGCCATGGTCGGCGGCATGCTGCTGGGCCTGATCGAAGCACTGGGTGCCGGTTATATCGGCGATCTGACTGGCGGTGTGTTCGGTTCGAACTACCAGGATGTGTTCGCATTCATCGTGCTGATTGGCGTGCTGCTGTTCCGCCCGTCCGGCATCATGGGCGAACGCGTTGCGGACCGCGCATAAGAAGGGGAGCGCCATGACAGAAAATTTCAAAGCGCCGATGAAGACGCGCGCCGCGCTGTACGGCTTCCTGATCCTCGCGATCTTCGCGCCGTTCATCGTGGGTGCCGCAGGTGGCAACTACTGGGTGCGCGTGCTGGACTTCGCGCTGCTGTACATCATGCTGGCCCTGGGCCTGAACATCGTGGTGGGCTTTGCCGGCCTGCTCGACCTGGGCTACATCGCGTTCTACGCGGTGGGTGCCTACATGATGGCGTTGCTGGGTTCGCCGCACCTGTCCAATCAGTTTGAGTGGATCCACAATCTGTTCCCCAATGGGCTGCACCTGATCGTCTGGTGGGTGATTCCGCTGGGTGCCGGGTTGGCGGCGCTGTTCGGCATTCTGCTGGGCACGCCGGTGCTGAAGCTGCGCGGTGACTACCTCGCCATCGTGACGCTGGGCTTTGGTGAAATCATCCGGATCTTCATGAACAACCTCGACCGCCCGGTGAACATCACCAACGGTCCGAAGGGCATCAACCTGATCGAGCCGGTCAAGATCTTCGGGTTCGACTTCTCGAAGCGCCATGACTTCTTCGGCATCCGCTTCGACTCGGTCTACATGTACTACTACCTGTTCGTGTTCCTGGCCGCGATCATCATCATCGTGTGCCTGCGCTTGCAGAACTCGCGTATCGGTCGTGCATGGGTGGCGCTGCGTGAAGATGAAATCGCCGCCAAGGCGATGGGCATCAACACGCGCAACATCAAGCTGCTGGCCTTTGCGATGGGTGCGTCGTTCGGTGGGGTGTCGGGTGCGATGTTCGCGTCGTTCCAGGGCTTCGTGTCGCCGGAATCGTTCGTGCTGTGGGAGTCGATCTACATCCTGGCAATCGTGGTGCTCGGCGGTATGGGCCATATCCCGGGCGTGATCCTGGGCGGCATTTTGCTGGTGGGCTTCCAGGAACTGCTGCGCGCGCTGGCCGAGCCGGTGCAGAACAAGCTGTTCGGCCATGTGATCGTGGAAGCGGAAGTGCTGCGTCAGCTGCTGTTCGGCCTGGCGATGGTGGTGGTGATGCTGTATCGCCCCGCGGGCCTGTGGCCCTCGCCGCGCAAGGAAGACCGTCCGCAAAAGCAGCGGGCTGGTGGACTGTCCCGTATCTGATGGAGGCACGCACATGAGCAACAACAACGTCCTCCTCTCGATCCGAGGAGTCCAGAAGCGTTTCGGCGGCCTGCAAGCGCTGTCCGACGTGAGCCTGGAAATTCGCGAAGGCGAAATCTACGGCCTGATCGGCCCGAACGGCGCCGGCAAGACCACGTTCTTCAACGTCATCACGGGTTTGTACACGCCGGACGCCGGTGAGTTCGTGCTGGGCGGTACGCCCTACCAGCCGACTGCCGTGCACGAAGTGGCCAAGGCTGGTATTGCGCGCACGTTCCAGAACATCCGTCTGTTCGGCGACATGACTGCGGCGGAGAACGTCATGGTCGGCCGCCACGTGCGCACCAAGGCCGGTCTGATCGGCGCGGTGTTCCGCACCAAGGCGGCACGCGAGGAAGAAGCCTCCATCGAAGACTGGGCGCACGATCTGCTGGACTACGTCGGCATCGGCAAGTACGCCAACTACACGGCGCGCAACCTGTCGTACGGTCACCAGCGTCGTCTGGAAATCGCACGTGCCCTGGCCACGCAGCCCAAGCTGCTGGCCCTGGACGAACCGGCTGCCGGCATGAACGCCACCGAAAAGGTGGAGCTCCGGGGCCTGCTCGACAAGATCCGTTCTGACGGCAAGACCATCCTGCTCATCGAGCACGATGTGAAGCTGGTGATGGGCCTGTGCAACCGCCTGACCGTGTTGGATTACGGCAAGGTGATCGCACAAGGCCTGCCGCAGGAAGTGCAGACCAACCCGGCGGTGATCGAGGCCTACCTCGGCGCGTCAGCGCACTGACGCAGAGGAACGGAATATGAAACCAGTAATGTTGAAGATCGACAGCCTGAAGGTCGCTTACGGCGGCATCCAGGCGGTCAAGGGCGTGGATCTGGAGATTCGCGAAGGTGAGCTGGTCACGCTGATCGGTGCCAACGGCGCCGGCAAGACGACCACCATGAAGGCCATCACCGGCCTGCAAGGCTGGGCCGGCGGTGACGTGCAGTATCTGGGCAAGTCCATCAAGGGCGTGCCGAGCTACAACCTGCTCAAGCAGGGCTTGGCGATGGTGCCGGAAGGCCGCGGCGTGTTCGCGCGCATGACCATCGTCGAGAACCTGCAGATGGGCGCCTTCACGCGCAACGACGAGGCCCAGATCAAGGCCGATATCGACCGCATGTTCGGCATCTTCCCGCGCCTGAAGGAACGTGCAAACCAGCTGGCCGGCACGATGTCGGGCGGCGAGCAGCAGATGCTGGCCATGGCGCGTGCGCTGATGAGCCAACCGAAGCTGCTGCTGCTGGACGAGCCGTCGATGGGTCTCTCCCCGATCATGGTGGAGAAGATCTTCGAGGTCGTGCGCGACATCTCGGCGCAAGGCGTGACCGTGCTGCTCGTTGAGCAGAACGCGCGCCTGGCGCTGCAGGCAGCGCACCGCGGCTACGTGATGGACTCCGGTCTCATCACCATGAGCGGCGATGCCAAGCAGATGCTGGACGATCCGAAGGTGCGTGCCGCCTACCTGGGCGAATAAGCACCCTCAAGCATCATGAAAAAGCCCCGCAATTGCGGGGCTTTTTCTTTGCGCGTGCCCGACGATTCAGGCAGATGCTGCTGTGTAGATGTTCGGCCGATGCAATTGCATGAACCCGACACCCTCCGGCACATCGGCAAAGCCATGTTTGCGATAAAGCCAGTCGGCGCCCGTTGTCACCAACACTGTGCGGCGCAGCGTCTGCAGGTCCGGATGCTCGCGCAGGAAATCCATCAGCGCGTGCGAGACGCCTTTCCCGCGCCAATCCGGTAGCACGAACACATCGCACAGATACGCAAACGTCGCACAATCGGTAATGACCCGCGCAAAACCCACGAGCTCGCCATGTGAGTCATCGTCGTTCTGTCGATAGGCGGCGAAGCAGAGCGAATTTTCGACCGATCGGTCAAACACATCGCGGGGCAGGCCGCGGGCCCAGAACGTTTCCTGCGAGAGGAAGTTGTAGATGTCGTCCAGCGGAAGCCACGCGGAATCATCGGACAACACGATCCCCGTGGCCGGAACTTCTCGCGTCACGGCCATGGCAAACCTCAGAGTGGGAGCAGCGATGGAGCGATGAAGGGCGACGCATTGCGCGCCGCCCCCGGGTCAAACGATGCGTGTTAGGCGTGCGCCTTCAGCAGCGTGCGCAGCATGCCGATCATCGTGTCGATTTCTTCAGTCGTCACGTTGAGCGCGGGCATGAATCGGAGGATGTTCGGACGCGGGGCGTTCAGCAGCAGGCCCGTCGGGTTCATCTCGCGCGCGGCTTCGACCAGTTGGCCGCCGATGTCCTTGCCGAGCAGCAGTGCGCGCAGCAGGCCGTCACCGCGTTCGCCGGCCAAGCCGAACTCTTCGCTCAATTTGAGCAGTTGCGTACGCAGATAGGCGCCGCGTTCTTGCACGCCGGCCAGGAAGCCCGGGGCCAGGAGTTGCTCGATCACCGAGCAGCCGACGGCCGTCATCAGCGGGTTGCCGTTGTAAGTGCCGCCCTGGTCGCCGGCCTCGAAGCTGGCGACTTCATCCGTGCAGAGCAGGGCCGAGAGCGGCACGCCGCCGCCGATGCCCTTGCCCAACGTCATGATGTCCGGCTCGATGTTTGAGAGCTGATAGGCGAAGAGCGTGCCGCAGCGGCCGCAACCGGCCTGCACTTCATCAACGATCAACAGGATCTTGTGCTTCTTGGTCAGCGCGCGCAGTTGCTGCATGAATTCCGGCGTGGCCGGCAGCACGCCGCCTTCGCCTTGCACGGGCTCAAGCATCACGCCGACCGTCTCGTCGGTGATGAGCGCTTCCACCGATGCGATGTCGTTCAGGATGGCTTTCGGGAAGCCCGGCACCTGCGGCGCGAAGATGGTGTCCCAGCCGGCCTTGCCCGATGCGCTCATGGTGGCGAGCGTGCGGCCGTGGAAGCTGTGGTCGAACGTGATGATCTGGAACGCGCCGTTCTTATGCTTCTTGCCCCACTTGCGAGCGAGCTTGATGGCACCTTCGTTGGCTTCAGCGCCGCTGTTGGCGAAGAACACCTTGTCGAAACAGCTGTGCGCGGTCAGCAGGCCGGCCAGCTTGGCCATTGGCTCGTTGTAGAACGCCGGGCTCGGGTTGATCAACTTGCGGGCCTGCGCGTTCAGCGCTTCGATCATGCCGTCGTTGGAGTGACCGAGGCAGTTGACGGCCCAGCCTTGCACGAAGTCCAGGTATCGCTTGCCGTTGTGGTCCGTCAGCCACGAGCCCTTGCCTTCGGTGAAGACGATCTCGGGCCGGTTGGTGATGTACATCAGGGACTGGACGGGGTAGTCAGCAAACGCCATGGCAAAGCTCCAGAAAAAGGCGGCAGGAAGATGAAAAACCGAAAAAACGCGAGTTGGAAAAAGACAAAGGCCACGGGGGTTGCCCCGTGGCCTTGTGATCGTCGAATCCTGTGAACCCGATATGCAATCAGCAGACAGCCGCGTGGCTTCCCGGAGGGAGCAACGTACGGCGGCGTCGGAGGTGCAGGGCTTGGTTCATAAGGCGCAAGAATAAGACGGATGCCAAGTCAAGTCAAAACGAAATTTTGACCTTCTTTGGATTTGTGCAACGTCAGCCGGCTGGGTGGAGATCGGCCTCCGAGGTGAAGGAATCGGCGAAAAACGCGTCCGGGTGCATTCCGCACTGGGCGGCGAAGTCTGCGCGAGCCGAGTTGATCACCACCGGCGCGCCGCAGGCGTAGACCTCGTGGCCCGACAGGTCGGGGTGATCGGCCATCACAGCTTGGTGAACGAAGCCGGTACGGCCCGTCCAGGCATCTTCGGGCAAGGCGTTGGAGACGACCGGCACGTAAGTGAAGTTCGGCAGCGTGCGCGCCCATTCTTCGGCCTTGGCGTGCATGTACAGGTCTTGCGGGCGACGGCCGCCCCAGTACAGCGTCATCGGGCGCGTGCTGCCGATGAACTGGGCGTGCTCGATGATCGCCTTGATGGGCGCGAAACCGGTGCCGGAGGCCAGCAGGATGATCGGCTTGTCGGATTCTTCACGCAGGAAGAAGCTGCCCAGCGGCCCCTCGAAGCGCAGGATGTCGCGCTCCTTCATGGCCGGGGCGCCTTCCTTGGCGCCGAACACGTAGTCGGTAAATGCACCGCCCGGCATGTGGCGGATGTGCAGCTCGATCGGGCCTTCCTCGTGAGGCGGGTTGGCGATCGAGTAGCTGCGCCGCTTGCCGTCGCGCAGGAGGAATTCCACGTACTGTCCGGCCAGAAATTGCATACGCTCGGTGGCAGGCAGTTGCAGCTTGACGATGGTGACGTCCGGCGCGGCCTTTTCCAGCGATGCGACGCGGCACGGAATCTTCTTGATGGGTACGTCGCCAGCGCCTTGCACCTCACGCACTTCAATCGTGATGTCAGTGGCGGGCGTAGCGCAGCAGAACAGCGCGCGGCCTTCGGTGGCTTCCTGGGCGGACAGCGCGTTGGGCGAGTGGTTGCCCTGGACGATGGAGCCCTCGCGCACGTGGCCCTTGCACGAACCGCACGCGCCGTTTTTGCAGCCGTATGGCAGGCCGATGCCCTGGCGCAGCGCCGCTGCAAGGATGGTCTCGCCGTCTTCGGCCTGGAACTGGCGGCCGCTGGGCAGCACGTTGATCTGGTAAGCCATACTACAATCCGAATATGTTGAAAAGTGTGTCTGGTCGCCCGTCTGGGCATGCAACGATGGTCAATCCGGCAGCACGTCCGATGGTGAATCAGTCAGCCGCTCGGCCATCCAAAACCGCACTGCGCTTGGGCCTTCCCCGCGTGCTGATCGTCGGCTGCGGCGATGTCGGGCAACGCTGCCTGGCGATGCTCCGCACGCGTTTTCGCGTCTTCGCCGTCACCTCGCGCGTTGAAGGTCGCGCTTCGTTGCGCGAAGCCGGCGCCGTGCCGATTGTCGCCAATCTGGACGATCCCGCGTCGCTGCGCCGCCTGCGAGGTTTAAGCCCCCGCGTGCTGCATCTGGCGCCGCCGCCCGCTATCGGCAACGATGATCCGCGTACCGCCGCGTTACTGCACGCGCTGACGCAGCCGGCCCCGGTTTCCATGGCCACAAAACGTCGCATTTTACCCGAGCGGGCACGCAGGTCGGGTGGCCTCACTGGCCGCTTGAAAACTCGCCTCCAAGCGCGTGCGTTCGTGTATGCCAGCACCAGTGGCGTTTACGGCGATGCGGGCGGTGCCTGGGTCGACGAATCACGCACGGTAAGGCCAACCACGGCCCGTGCCCAACGCCGTGTCGCCGCTGAGCGCCGCGTGCGCTGGTTCGGTGCGGGCGGCGGCTGGCGCACGTCGATTTTGCGCATTCCCGGCATCTATGCGGCGAATCGGCTACCCGTCGCGCGGCTCGAACGCGGTACGCCCGCCTTGCGTGCGGAAGACGATGTCTACACCAACCACATTCACGCCGACGACCTTGCGCGCGCCGTCATTGCCGCGCTGTTCCGGGGGAAACCGCAGCGCATTGTGCATGCCAGCGATGCATCGGAGCTGCGCATGGGCGATTACTTTGATGCCGTGGCCGACGCGCGGGGCTTGCAGCGGCCGCCGCGAATTTCGCGGGCCGAGGCCGTCCAGCAGATCGAACCGGCGCTGCTGTCGTTCATGAGCGAATCGCGCCGGCTGCGCAATACACGGCTTGCGCGCGAGTTGCGCGTGGCGCTGCGCTACCCGACGGTGGCGGATTTCCTGAGCAGCGAGGCCTGATATGAAAGCGCCTGCGCCCGCACCTGCAACGTCGTCGCACGGCGCCCGGCTGCGCCTTGCGCGGTTGGCGCTTTGGCTGTCGGCGGCGGTGGTGGGCGTAGGCGTCTCCTGGTTTGCCGCCTGCGTCGTGGCGGATTCGATGAGCGCGCGCGACATGCAGCAGATGGTCGATGCTCGCCGCCAGCTGGCTGCGCAGGTGGCGGAGGGGATGTCGAACCAGATCACGGCCGACGTGGCGTTGCTGCGCGCGCTGCCGCAGACGCTCGCGCAGATCGACGCCATCCCGCGTGCCGTGGCGCGCGTCGACACGCGGCGCTGGAACCTGATGGATCAGGGCTCGCGTGCTGAAGAGGCGATGTCGCACCCGGAAGTGGTCGACATCGATGCGTTCCTGAACGCGACCGCCGGCAATCTCGGGCTGGACTACGTGTGGGTCGTCAACGAGCACAACTACGTCGTGCTCGCCAATAACGCCGGTCATCCCGATTCGTTTGTCGGCGTGCAGTCGAGCATGCAGCCGTACATGAAGGAGGCGATGCTGGGTGGCCTGGGCGAGCAGTTCACGGTGGGCCGGGTGACGGGCGTGCCGGGCCTGTTCTTCGCTGCGCCGGTGTATGACGCCCGTGGATATCTGGTCGCGGCGATGGGCACCAAGGTGAGCCTTGCGAGGCTGCAGCACTGGGTGTCGCACCCGACATCGCTGGTGACCGATCCAAACGGGTTGATCATTCTGTCGACAGATGCGTCGCTGGTGGGGAAGATCCTGCCGGATGCGCGCCTGCAGCGCATGGGTGCCAGCGACCGGTACAACGCCTATCAGCGCGTCGATTTCGAGCCCTGGCCCTATCAGCCTACCGCCAGCGCGCATCACGATGTGCCGGGGTGGGTGCCGGCTGAGGTGCGGGACACGCTGGCCTGGCGTGAGGGCAGTGCGATGCCTTCGCTCACGGTGTCGCGCAATGCCAGTGCGGACCTCACCATCGTCGTGGCCGAGCCGCTGCCTGCGTGGGGCCAGCAGCTCGCCAACCATGCGCGCAACCGCGCGATCGGCTTCGTGTTGTTCGTGAGCGTGCTGGTGACGTTCGTGCTGGTGGCGTGGTCTCTGGTGCGCGAGCGCCAGCATCACCGTGTAACGCGCCATCTCAACCAGCGGCTGCAGCGCACCAACAGCGCGCTCGCCAATGAGGCGCATTTCGACCATCTCACGGGTGTGCTGACGCGCCGCCGTTTCCTGGCGCTGTTCGACACGGTGCTCGCGCGTTCCCACAACCGCGCCGAACCGCTCGTGCTTGTGCTGGCCGATCTGGATCACTTCAAGCGCATCAACGACACATGGGGCCACGCTGTGGGAGACATGGCGTTGCAGCGCTTTGCGTCGCTTGCCACGGGCGTGCTGCGCAGCGGTGATCTGGTCGGGCGTCTGGGCGGCGAGGAATTCGCCATGGTGATGGGCCGCACCACGCTGGACACGGCCACCGAGGTGGCGGAGCGTCTGCGTACGGCGGTGGCCGAGACGGACGAAAGTTTCCCGACCGGGCTGTCGATGACCGTCAGCATGGGCATGACGGTCTGCCGGCCGGGCGATACCGCGTCGGAGATGCTCAAGCGCGCTGATCTGGCGCTGTATCGCGCCAAGGAAAGCGGGCGCAACCGGCACGTGGCCGGCTGAGACTAGCGCGCGACGCGGCCCGCGCGGCGACGGCGAAGTTCAAGCTGCGTGCGCGTGCCCGCCAGCGGCACACGGCGGAAGCGCTCGCGGCGCTGTTCCTCATCAAAGAATGCCAGCGAGGGTTTGACCAGATCGCTGCGCGAAACAATGCCCACCAGCGCGCGCGATTGCGAATCGGCCACCACCGGCAGCCGCTCCAACCCATGCACTGCCAGGCGCGTGGCGACGATGCGGCAGGTCTCGCCAGGCAACGCCATCACGGGAGCATTCGCACCAAACAATTCGGCAACGGTGATGGCGCCGCGCTTCTGGCCCGCCAGCAGCGCATCGCGGTCGAGCATGCCGATCAACGCGCCATCTGGGCCACCTTGCACCACCGGAAACGCGCGGTGTGCCTGCTTGGCACCAAAACGGTTGGCGAGTGTATCGGCCAGCGTGGCCTGCGCGTCGATGGTCTGCACCGAACGCGTCATCACCTCATCCACGGCGTGCCGCTCGAGCGGATCGACAGCGTATTCGCGATAGATGTGGAAGCCGCGGCGCGCGATCTTCTCGGTCATGATCGAGCGCGGCATGGTCAGCACGACAAAGCCGTAGGACACTGCCACCGCCAGCAGAATCGGCAGCAGCGCATTCACATCGTGTGTGAGCCCGAAGGCGAAGACGATGGCCGTGAGCGGGGCGCCCAGCACACCGGCCAACATGGCAGCCATGCACACGAGCGGCCACAGGCCAGGGTCACCACCCGGCAGCACGGGGCCGATCAGCACCCCCAGGCCGGCACCCATCATCAGCAGCGGAGCGAGCACGCCGCCCGACGTGCCGGAACCCAGCGCGATGACCCAGATGATGGCCTTGACCACCAGCAGCGCCAGCGCCACGCGGATGGCGAGATGGTTGTGCAGCAGATCGCCGATGACGTCGTAGCCGACACCCAGCGCCCGCGGCTCGAAATAGCCGCCAATGCCAACCACCAGACCGCCGATGGCCGGCCACCACATCCAGTGAATGGGCAGGCGGCCGAACAGGTCTTCGGTCTTGTACAGCGCCATCGACAGCGAGCGTGCAAGCGCGCCGCAAAGCAAGCCGGCGACCACGCACGAGCCTAGCGCTGAGAGCGTCGCCGGTGCGGTTTCCAGCGGGAAGAGGGGGCCGGGTTCCAGCACCAGCACACGCAGAAAGCCCGCCACGGCGCACGCCACCGCCACGGGCAGCATGCTGCGCGGGCGCCATTCGAACAGCAGCAGTTCCACCGCGAGCAGCAGCGCGGCCACCGGCGTGCCGAACACGGCCGTCATGCCCGCCGTGGCACCGGCCACCAGCAGCGTCTTGCGCTCGGCGGCCGTCAGCTTGAAGAACTGCGCGAACAGCGAGCC
>Ga0209566_100830_pt1 | contig 15551 bp, 14 predicted proteins | sample Araplavi_mTSA_r2_2_FD_184287 | JGI IMG/M metagenome (GOLD analysis project Ga0209566, IMG submission 184287) | Arabidopsis root microbial communities from North Carolina, USA - plate scrape CL_Cvi_mTSA_r2 (SPAdes) (version 2) | ecosystem: Host-associated > Plants > Roots > Endosphere | place...
GCCTCGCGGAACCGCAGCGAGTGAACGATCTCCCGTTCGCGAAGAAACTTCAGGCTGTCCTGGATATCGACGTCGTCCGTCATGTCGATCAACCATTGGTACGTAGCCCTCGCCTTCTCTTCCGCAGCGATATCCTCGTACAAATCCGCGATCGGATCGCCCTTGGCCTGGATATAAGTCGCCGTCCACGGCACGCCGCCCGCGTTCTCGTAGAACAGCGCGCTGTCGTGATTCGCGAAATGCGGGCCGAGTCCCGCAGCCTCCAGCTGTTCGACCGACGCATCCTTCGTGAGCTTGTAGATCATCGTGGCGATCATCTCGAGATGAGCGAATTCCTCGGTCCCAATATCGGTAAGCAAGCCGATGACCTTGTCCGGAATCGTATACCGCTGATTCAGGTAACGAAGCGCCGCGGAGAGCTCTCCGTCCGCCCCGCCATACTGCTCGGACAGGTATCGGGCCATCCGGATATCGCATTTGCCTACCCTGACGGGATACTGCAGCTTTTTCTCATAAACCCACATATCGCGCCCCCTCTCCTACACTTGCCACGGCCACGGCGTATCGATCCACTGCCAGGGATACCGGCTGAAGCTGTTTCCGAACCCCATCTGCGGTCCGTACTTCTGTTCGAACGAAGCCATCAGCTGCTTGCGCAGCTGCGCCAGTTGATTGAACTGCTGAAGCGCCTGCATGTCTGCGGGATGCGTGTCGAGGAACAGGTTCAGCTCCACGAGCGCGAAGTCGACCTTCTGAATCTCCAGGAGATCGCGCTTGTAGGCTTCCCCTCCACGCTCATGGAGATGGTGGGCGTAGGCGGCCTCGCCGTTCCGGATGGCGTTTTCTTCTCTGTCCGGCACTTCCGTCAGCCTCCTTTGCGGTTGCAGCGCGACGTATACGGACTGTACAGCGCGGGCCATAGCGTTCCTTTGAACAACGCTTCGTCCAGCGGAAATTGCGGAAGGTTCGACGGTTGAAAATAAATATACTGATTAGGCGGCACGATATACCGTTTGACCGGCACAGGGGGACATGGGTCGTCGGAACTGGCATAAGGGCGCCACTCCCGCCATTGGCTGTCATACACGCGGACTCCTCCTTCGGGCGATACCGTACGACGTACTGATTTAGCCTATGCGCCCTAGCGCCCATTCTGAACGAGTATATGGGTAAAAATGGAAATGCCTGTCCATAAAGAAAGCCTCTCGCCGATTTATCCGGCTGAGGCTTTCTTGACGATCGCAACGAACATACCTTACAGCTTGATTTTCAGATTGATCAATCCCACTTTGCGTGCGGCCATGTACACGATAACGACGACAGGTCCGAGGAAGACGCCGACGAGCCCGACCAGCTCGAACCCGACATACAGGCTGATGAGCGCGGGCAGCGCGCCGATGCCGACGGCATCGCCCAGTACCTTCGGCTCCACGATTCGCCGTACGACGGTGATGACGAGGAAAAGCAGGATAAGTCCGACGCCGGTATACGTGTCTCCCGTCAGCATCATATAGGCGGCCCAGGGTACGAGCACGGAGCCGGTGCCGAGGATCGGCAAAATGTCGACGACGACGATGAGCAGCGCGATCGCCAGCGGATAACCCGTGCCGATGACGAGCAAGCCGACGAAAGAAATGATGTATGTCATCAGGCTCAGCACGAACTGGGCGCGCAGGAATCCGAAGATCGACTTGCGCAAGTTTTCCATGACCTGCGCGACCTGGCTTCTGGATTCTTCCGCGAAAATGGACAGGAACGAGGCCATCATCGTCGGCAGGCTGAGGCTGAACAGGTATACGGCGACGAAAAATACGATCAGGACGACGAAAAAGCTCGGAATGCCGGCCGCGAACCCGACGAGCGGCTTGGAGATCGAGGTCGCGAGACCCGACAGCCAGTCGGTCAATTTATCCGTCACGCTCTCCAAATTAATGGCCAGGCCGTTGTCGCTCTGTCCATTGTAAGAAGCGCTGGCTTTTTCCAACGTGTCCTGAATATAGCTGTTGGCGTTCTTGAGATAATCGGGCAGGTTGCTCCAAAACGACGTCAGCTCGTTGAAGACCTTAAGCCCGATGAGTCCCATGAGTCCAAGCAGCACGATCGTGAACAAGGTGCTCGTAATCGTTGACGCGGCTAATCGGTTCATCTTCAGACGCGTCATGAAGATCCGATTCAGCGGCTCGAGGAAGATGACGACGATCAGGGCCAGCAGGAAGGGCGCGCCTACCGTAAACAATAAATAAAGGAAACCAAGCCCCAGAACCATGAGCAGTACTGTGCGCAGCGGCATGCATTCACACCTTTCGAGGATCGGTCGCCGCGGGCGGCGGCTATGGGTTAACGGTCGTGCGTTGCGGGCGCCGCTTCGTCAGGCAGCTCCGCGTCCGATTGGTTATACCGATAAATATGTACGCGCTGGACTCTTAGACGTTCCACTTCGGCGATCTCGAAAACGTAGCCTTGCTCGATAATCTTGCGCCCCTTGGCGACGCTGCCGTCCAACCCCTTGAACAGCCAGCCGCCGATCGAATCGACCTCGTCTTCCTCGATCTCGACGCCGAGCAGATCGTTGACCTCCTCGATCAGCATCCGGCCGTCGACCGAGAGTAAGTCTCCTTTGACCTCGACGCTCGGCGGCTCGTCATCGAATTCGTCCTGCAGCTCGCCGACGATCTCCTCGAGGATCATCTCGGCCGTCAGCATGCCGGCGGTGCCGCCGTATTCGTCGATGACGATCGCGAGCTGGGACTTGTGGCGCTGCATGAGCTTGAGCACGCGGCTGATCTCCATCGACTCGGGCACGCTCAGGATCGGGCGCAGATAAGCGCGCAGGTCCTGCTCCTCGTCCGGATCGGCGGTGAGCACGTCGGTGATATGTACGAAACCGATGATCTGGTCCTTGTCCTCTACGCCGACGGGATAGCGGGTATGCTTGACCCGGTAAGCCAGCTTCATGTTCTCTTCGAACGGTACGTTCACGAACATGCAGTCCATGTCCGTGCGCGGCAGCATGACCTCGCGGGCGACCCGCTCGGAGAACTCGAACACATTGTCGAACAGCGTCATCTCTTCCTTGTCGATGATGCCGCTCTTCGCGCTCTCGTTCATGAGGATGCGGATCTCTTCTTCCGTATGCGCCGCATCATGCTCGCTGGCCGGCTTCACGCCGATGAGCCGCAGAAGGAGATTGGCGGCGTTGTTCAGCAGCCAGATGACCGGCAGGAACAACCTGTAGAAAAAAAGCAGGGGCATCGAGAGCCAGAGCGACACGCCCTCAGACTTCTGGATCGCAAGCGACTTCGGCGCCAGCTCCCCGAGGACGATGTGCAGGAAGGTGATCAAGCTGAAGGCGATAATGTAAGAGATCGTATGGATCGTCGTCTCGTTCGTCACGCCGTATTGGTGAAGGAGCGGGATGACGATGAGATCCGCGATCGCGGGCTCGCCCGTCCAGCCGAGGCCGAGAGACGCGAGCGTGATGCCCAGCTGCGTGGCGGACAGGTAGACGTCCAGCTTGCGGTTGACCTTTAGCGCATATTTGGCTCTGACGTTGCCTTCGTTCGAGAGCTGGGTGAGCCGCGACTGGCGTACCTTGACCAGCGCGAACTCGGCCGCGACGAAAAATCCGTTCAGCAGCACGAGGAACAGGACTAGCACGGCATGCCAGAAGATCGAGCCCCAGAGCAATTCAGTGTTCAAGCAGCTTCAGCTTCCTTTCGTACGCAGGCACGCAAGGCGCTGCGAGCGCGTGTTCGGCGGCCTCATGGGCCGTCCGTCATACGATCGCGCGCCTGCGGGTAAAGTCGACATCCTTGTAGTACATGTCGGTCACGAGCAGGTTCGGGCCGCAGCAGCCGGCCGCCGGGCAATGGCAATTGAGGCCGCGCTGCATCGGGTGCTCCTGCCAGCGGGCGAATACGTCGTCGAGCCGCTCGGTCTTGACGTTGCCGAAAGGAGGCACCGCCGCGAAGTCCGTCACGTACACGTCGCCGCTGAACAGGTTGACGTTGACGCGGTTGCGCCCGTCGGGGTCGTTGCGCACGGTGACGCCCGGCTCGGCGGCCAGCCGCTGCAGCAGCCGGCGCTCGCGCGCATCGTCGCCGCAGGCGTAGAAGGGCAGCGTGCCGAATAGCATCCACATGTCGCGGCGTCGAACGTCGAGAAGTTCCTCTACGGCTTCGAGCATCTGCGTCTTCGTGATGACGGGCAGCCCCGAAGCGAAGGAGCTCGGATACATCGGATGGACCTCATGCCTGCGGCAGCCCATCTCGCCGACCAGCCGATGGATTTCTTTCATTTTGCCGTGGGTCCGGTAATTGATCATCGATTCGGCGGATACGAACAGGCCGCCGTCCGCAAGCCTGCGCGCATTGTCCATCATGCGCTCGTACATCCGGCCGGCCGCGCCGGAACCGACCTCGCGCCCGGTCCTCGCGAAGCCGATCCGGTGAAAGTCCTCCGCTGCCGTATAGTTGAAGGAAATGTGCATGACGTCCAAATGTGGCGCGATCAGCTCGTACCGACCGTAGTCCAGCGTCACGTTCGAGTTCAGCTGCGTGCGGATGCCGCGCGACCTCGCGTACTTCAGCAGCGGCAGGAGCACGTTGTTCACGGTATCCATGCTGAACGTCGGCTCGCCGCCCGTAAGACTGATCGTCTCCAGATGCTCGACCTCGTCGAGTCTGCGAAGCATCAGATCGATCGGCAGCGGCTTGGCTTCGGTCATGGTCAGACTGTCCCCGACCGCGCAGTGTTCGCAACGCATATTGCACAGATGGGTGACTGTAAATTCAACGCTCGTGAGCGTGTGCTTGCCGTACGCCTGCAGCGAACGGATCGGATCCCACGGATCGTACGCTGGGGACAGCGGCGTGAGATCGGCCGGCGGCGCGAACGGCGCGCCCATGCCGGCAGCGGTGGAGCCAATCATCGGTCATACTCCCTGTCTTGTCGGAATGTAATGCTATTGTACCGGGTAAACGGCGGCTAAAGCAAACGAAAGCCCTCGGAGACTTCAGCTCCAAGGGCTCTCGTTCGCCGCTAAACTTCGTGCAAGGCCGCACCCGCGGTTACGACTCGGGAGATCATGACCGACAGATGCTTGGACAGGTCCATGTCGTACGGCGTCTTCAGCTCTTCTCCGCCTTCGTTCGTCAGCACGCGAACGATCGGACGGTGCAGCGTCATCGTGTTCACGTCCACGATCACTCCGCTCTGCCCGCTCGACAGCTCCACGGTCATCCCGACCGGGTAGATGGCGACCTTGTCTCTGAAAAGACGGAGCATCTCCGTATCGTACAGCGTATCGCTGCCCGCGTACAGCAATTCGACGGCCTGGTGAGGCAGCATGGCGTTGCGGTAGATGCGGTGGCTCGTCATGGCGTCGTACGAATCGACGATGCCGATCCACTTCGCGTACTCGTGAATCTCGCTCCCCCCGATGCCCCGCGGGTAACCGGATCCGTCGAGCCGTTCATGGTGCTGGAAGGCGCAGTGAGCGACGATCAGCGGCAGATTGGGCTCGTCCTTCAGCAGTTGGAAGCCGCGTTCGGTATGCCGCTTCATCTCCTCGAACTCCTGCTTGGACAGCGCTCCCGGCTTGAGGAGCACCTCCATCGGAATTTGCGACTTGCCGACGTCGTGCAGGAGCGATCCCAATCCCAACGTCATCAATTCCTCGCGGCTGTACCCGTTCGCAATGCCGAGCAGCGAGGTGTAGACGCAGACGTTCAACGAATGGAGATACAGATAATGATCGACGCTCTGCAGGTTCAGCAGCATGATCATCGCGTCGCGATGGCTGTAGAGATCGTCGAGGATCGTCTGCATCGCCTCCCGGACGGCCTTGCCGACATACGGGTAGACGCCTTTCCGCGAATTGTCCGACATCTCGCGGAACACGTTTTTCACGGTCAGCAGCGCTCGCCTCTGCGTCTCTTCGCTGATCAGCTCGGGAATCTCGATCCCTTCGGTCTTGGGATCCTGGATATAAACATAATGAATGCCCATGCCGCTTAAGCGATTCAGCAATCCTTGGGTCAACTCGACTCCTTCTGCCAGCAGCACGATGCCTTCTTCGGAGAAAATCTTCTTGCCCAGCCTCGAACCCGGGAGGCAAGCTGTCACTGGCATCAAGCGCATAATCCTTTATTTCCCCCCCTGGTGCTGCTCATCCGCGATAGGCCCTGGCTATATCATCGGAATCCTCTAAAGATAATGTAAGAGATTTAATGTTCATTTACAAGATATTCCTTCCTAAAATCGACAGTATTCGCCAATGTCCGTCCTAACGAACGAAAAAAAATCCGCTAATTCGTCAAAATCGACGAATTCACGGACTGTAGAACGGATAAGTGGCGAAATCGGGAAGCGATGCTTAGGACGATGCGGCAGGGGCGCTCCGGGTCCATCTGGCTCGCGCGCAGTCGGCCACGGCCGCTTCGTCCCCCAGCGCGTCCGCGAGCAGGTCGCGGATGAATTCGGGCAGCAGATAGCGGATGACGCGCCCCTCTTTTAAACCGACATAGCCGATGCCGAACGTGAACATGTCGAGCGTGCCTACCTTGTATGCGCGCTCGTCCTCCAGCGGCTCCCCGTTCACGTACACGCGCCGGATCTTGGCGTAGGGGGGCGCAGCGGGATCGTACTCGACCTCCGCCCCGTCGGTGCACAAGCGGCCGAGCACCTTGCCTCTGAAGCCGAAGCCATGGAATTGCAAGCCGATGAACTCCGGCAGCAGACTCTCCTCGAATGTGTGCCTCAGCTGGGCGCCTGTGAGTTTGATCAGGCATGGATTGATCGGCGACGGACAGATCGCATGAAGCCGCTCGCGCGTCACCGCTCCCGCTTCAAGCCCCTCCAGCAATTGTCCTGCGTTGGTCAGCCCGATCTCGGCGCCGGTCGCGCGGCGAAGCGCCCCGGCTAGCAGATTGCCAAGCTCGCTCTCGGAAGCCGCATCGGCGCCCAGCGGAGCGCGTAACGACGCGACCGGCACCGCCATAACCCGCTTGGCCTCCTGCCGGGCTGCGACTACGATCGCAGTCGTCTCCGCGTCTGACCTTCTTCCCTCGGTGGGGACGGTCCGGCCCTGGATGAGCAGCGCTCCCCCTTCGCGCCGCTCGATCTCGACGACGCCGACATGTCTCGCGAACTTGCCTGCGGCGCAGAGCACGGTTCCCGAGACGACGAGCGGCACCTCCAGCAGATGGTGCGTGTGCGCGCCCAGGATCACGTCGATGCCCGGCACGATCTCCGCGAGCCGCTGGTCCTGCTTGAGGCCCAAATGCGAGAGCGCCACGACGACGTCGCATCGGGCCCTCAGCTCCGCCACGCAGGCGGCGGCCTCTTCGATCGGGTCCGGCACCTGCCAGCCGAGCAGCTCGTAGAACTCGCGGAAGGCGACCGTAAGCCCGAACAGGCCGACGGTCATGCCCGCTCGCCGGAGCGTATGCGTCCGGCGCATCCAGGCGGGAGGCTGCCCGGTCGTCGCCAACGTCAAGTTCGCGCAGACGACCGCAAAGGGCGCATTCCCGTAATATTCGTTTAACTGAGCCGCGGTGTTCGTCAAGCCTTCGTTGTTGCCCAGCGTCACCGCGTCGTACCCGAGACGCGTCAATATTTCCCTGTTCACGGCCGCGTCCGTGCCTTCGGTCTCGATCCGTACCCGGTCGAGGTGGTCGCCGCAGTCCACCAGGAGCAGCTGCTCCTGCGGAACGGATCGGCGCACTTCCTTTATATAATCGGCCGCGCGGGCCGCCTCTTCAAAGTGACTGTGAATATCGTTGGTATGAAGCAAGATCAGCTTGCCGCTCTGCACCGGTACCTCCTCCTACCCCCCGATTTGAGACATTCTGCGGCCGGTCGGCACGTGCGATTGGGATTCGCCGGCGAGCAGCGCCGCCATCTCGTGATTTTCCGGCTTGATGCGCATCGCCTTCATGAACAGCTCGCGCATCGCCTCGGGCGAACCCAGCGCCGGCCTGACGCTCAGTTCGTCCACCCAGTACAGACAGGGCTTGAGATCGCCCTCGGCGGTCAGCCGAAGCCGGTTGCAATTGGCGCAGAAGTGGTTGCTGACCGGATGTATCAGTCCGAAGGTTCCGGGGGCTCCGGCGATCCGGTAATTTTCGGACGGACCGTTGCCCGCGGGTCCTTCCGCAAGCGGCTCGTAAGAGAGGCCGAGCCGATGCGCTTCGTCCATAACGCGGGTCAATGGCAAGTAATGATCCCGCCAGCCCGCGTCGTCGTGACCGATCGGCATATATTCGATGAAGCGAACGTGAAGCGGCTTCTCCTCCGTCAGACGCAGGAACCTTTCGATCTCATCCTCGTTCACGCCCTTGAGCAGCACGCAATTCAGCTTGATGGGCCCGAGCCCCGCCTCGGCGGCCGCTTCGATGCCTTCCATCACTTTGTCCAGGCGGCCCCGCCGCGCGATGAACCGGAACCGGGCGCTGTCGAGCGTATCCAAGCTGATGTTGACCCGGTCGAGACCTGCCTGCTTGAGTTCGGCCGCCAGGGGCCCGAGCAGCAGGCCGTTCGTCGTCAGCGAGATCTCTTCGATGCCCGGAATCGCCTTCAGCTGTGCGATTAACCCTGCGATGCCCGGACGAACGAGGGGCTCGCCGCCCGTGATTCGAAGCTTCGATATGCCAAAGCTGGCTGCCGTCGTCGTCACTTCGGCGATCTGCTCGTACGTGAGCAGCCGATCCGGCTCCATGAACTGCATGCCCTCCTCGGGCATGCAGTACAGACAGCGCAGGTTGCAGCGGTCCGTGACGGATATGCGAAGGTAGGTGTGCCTGCGGTTGTAACGATCTGTTAATGCCGTCGATTCCGTCATTGGATCGGCCCTCCTTCGGGTATCTCTTCTCGTTGCCGTTATGCTTGCTGACATGGCTATAGCATAACATTTTCAAGGTCATTATGGTATGCTTGGACAGAGTATCCCTATGTGAAACGTATGGAAGGCAGGGCATCATCATGACCATGTACAGATGGAAAATATATTTGTTCGCCGGCCTGGCGCAGCGCCTGGGCACGCGCCAGCTCGAGGCCGACTATGCGGAGGAGCGGATGACCGCCGCCGAGCTGAAGCGGCGTCTGGCGGCCGCCTATCCGGCAGAGGCAGACCTGATCGAGGTGTCCTTCGTGGCGCGCAATCAAGCGTTCGCCGCGGACGAAGCCGAGCTGCGTCCGGAGGACGAGCTTGCCCTGCTGCCGCCGGTATCCGGCGGCTCGGGAGATCGGATAGGGCCGGAGCAGGCGATTGCCGAGCGCTACGCGATAACGACGCTGCCGCTCTCGGCGGCGGATGTGCTCGCGCTCGTGCAGGACCCGGACCACGGCGCCGCGCTGCTGTTCGCGGGCACGACGCGGGGGCTGACGGCGGGGCAGCGGACGGTAACGCTCGAATACGAAGCGTACGAACCGATGGCGCTGGCGGCGCTGCGGAAGATCGGCGAAGAGATCGGCGAGCGGTGGCCCGGTACGCTGTGCGCCATCCATCACCGGATCGGGCCGGTCGGCGTCGGCGAGACGAGCGTCCTCATCGCCGTCTCGTCGCCCCATCGCGCGGCAGGCTACGAAGCGAGCCGCTATGCGATCGAACGATTGAAGCAGACGGTGCCGATCTGGAAGCGCGAAGTGTATGAAGACGGTTCGGAATGGAAAGGACATCAGACCGGGCCTTGGGATCCGCTAGCGCCCATTGGGGGAGATCGGCCATGAACGCGCCCGGCTCGATCGGCTCCGAGCGGTATGCGAGGCAGATTCGCTTCGCCCCGTTCGGCGCCGAAGGACAAGCGCGCTTGTCGGCCGCAAGCGTAGCGATCGTCGGTGTCGGCGCGCTCGGCTGCGTCATGGCCAATCATCTGGCCAGAGCGGGCGTCGGCCGCCTCGTCCTGATCGATCGGGATATCGTGGAGCCGACCAATCTGCAGCGGCAGCTGCTTTACGACGAAGCCGATGCGGCCGAAGGGACGCCCAAGGCGATTGCGGCGGCGCGCAGGCTGAGCTTGGTTAATAGCAGCATTGCCTGCATCGTACACGCCGTGGATCTGAACGCAGGCAATATCGAGACGCTTCTGGACGGTGCGGATCTCGTACTCGACGGCACGGACAGCTTCGGGATCCGTTATCTTTTGAACGAATGGAGCGTCAAGACCGGCAAGCCATGGATCTATGGCGCGGCCGTCGGCGCTTCGGGGATGACGATGACGATCCGCCCCGCTTCTGGCGGTCCCTGCTTGCGCTGCCTGTTCCCCAACCCGCCGCGCGGCGGCACGCTGGATACCTGCGAGACGGCCGGCGTGCTGGCGCCGATCGTCGATCTGATCGCGTCGGTCCAGTCGATGGAGGCGATCAAGCTGCTGGGCGGCCGCGAAGAGGCGCTTCACGGCGCGCTGCTGCAGACGGATCTGTGGCATGTCGGCTGGCAGCAGCTCGACGTCTCCGGCGCCCGCCGGCCGGATTGCCCGGTGTGCGGACAGCGCCGGTTCGAGCTTCTCGAAGGCGAGGGTGCGGAGCCGCTGACCGCGTCGCTGTGCGGCCGCAATACCGTGCAGGTGGCTCCCGCCGAAGCGGCGGAGAACCTCGATCTCGCGCGTCTGGCGAAGCGTTGGGCGGCCCTTGGCAGCGTGGAGCATCGCGAGTACCTGCTTCGGCTGCGACGCGAGGACGGCCTCGCCATCGCGTTGTTCCCCGACGGGCGGGCGCTCGTGTCCGGTACCGACGATCCCGGGCGAGCCCGGCGCTTGTATGCCGAGTTGCTCGGCGAATAACGTTCATCCATTTTTCGACAAAAATGCATTGCAAGCACTCTTTATACTTGGTAACATATGGTTTGAAAGCGGTTATCCGACGGTGATGCCGCACAGAACATAGAGTGAGGTGCGCGATGCGAATTCACATTACCGACTTGCAAGCCGGCGATCAACTCTCGCAGGACATTTTCAATTCGTACGGACTGCACGTTTTGTCGAGCGGGGCGATACTGAACGCACACGATTTGTCGCGCCTGTACCAGCACCGTATCGAATACGTGGATATCGAGCGGCGCGTGCCTCCGTCCTTCGAAGCGTCGGAGACTTCCGCGGACCTGCTTCCGCCCGAGCTGATGTTCAAGTTCGAAGACGCGGTCGCCGGCTGTGAGATGCTGTTCCGGCAGGCGATGGAAAGCGGCAAGATCAACGAGGAAGACGCAAAAGAGAGCTTTCAGCCGCTCGCCAAGCATTTTCAGGAGGAGCGCGACGTCGTGTCGCTCATGCTGAATATGCACTCGCAGGACGAATATACGTACCAGCACTCGGTCCAGGTCGGCATGCTCTGCTTCTATATGGCCAAGTGGCTGGGATGGACCGACGAGGAACAGATTCGCGCGGGCATGGCCGGATTTTTGCACGATATCGGCAAGAGCCAGATTCCCGAGGAAATTCTGAAGAAGAGCGAGCGCCTCACGGAAGCGGAATTCGAGGAGATCAAGAAGCATCCGAGATACAGCTACGAGATCCTGACGGAATCGTACTCGGATGCCGATATCGCGGTCGCTGCGCTTCAGCACCACGAACGTCGTGACGGGACGGGGTATCCCGAACAGCTGCAGGAGGACTCGATCCAGCCGTTGTCCAGAGTCGTCGCGATCGCGGATATTTACAGTGCGATGAGTTCGGACCGCGCCTACCAGGAAAAGCGCGATCTGCTCTGCGTACTTAAGGAGCTGTACCGGTTAAGCTTCAACGAACTGGATGCAGAGATGACGCTGACCTTCATCAACCGCATGATCCCGAACTTCATCGGCAAGCGCGTGAAACTGTCCGACGGCAAATGGGGCACCATCATCATGACGCATCCGACCGATCCGTTCAGACCGCTCGTTCATGTGGATGGTTCGTTTATCGACCTTTCCCTCCATCCTCATCTAGAGATCGAACAGATGTCGTTGTAATACGCAAAGCCCCGGGCCTTTTCGGTCCGGGGCTTTGCATTGACCGCCATGCAAGGCGCCGCTGTGCGTGTCGCCTGCCAACCTCACACTTGCGTCCCAGCGCAATCGACTAAAGCAAACGCTTGGCGAACAGGAACGTCTCCTGCCAGTAGGGCTTGTTAATATTCGTAATCTGTACGCCATCCTCCGGCTTCGGACTCGAATGGATCATATTGCCGTCCCCCATGTAGATGCCTACGTGACCGACGGTCTTGTCCGTCTTGAACCGCCCCGGCACGTAGAAGAACAACAAATCCCCTGGCTTCAGGTTATCTTTGTTGACCGACGTGCCCTGCTCCCCCTGAGCTCTGGCTGTGCGCGGAAGATCGATGCCTTTGTCGGCGAATAGAAACCGCACGAAGGAAGAGCAGTCGAAGGTGCCCGTCTGACTGTAATCGCCGGTGCCAAAATCGTACTTGACGCCCAAATACCTTTTCGCTTTTTGAATGATGTCCGAAGCGTCGCTGTCCGCAGACGCGATGCGCAGCCGACCGTCCTGGCCGGCCGATGCATTCGACCCGCCGCCGCGAGTCGCGCTTCCCGTCGCATCCGCGAACGGCAATCCGGCTCCTCCCGCTCCCGCCTCATGTCCGAAAGCCCTCGGCAGCAGCGACATGGACGCGCCGTTCGTCCGAATCGTCAGTTCATTGCCGAACAGACCGGGCAGACCGGATACCGGAACATAAAGCTGATTGTTTTCTTTTACGGCCGGCGCGGGCATGCCATGTATCTTGCCGTCCTTCAGCGCTTGGCTCTCCCCTGTTCGGAACTTCCATCTCGGGTCATGATCGCCGATGCCGTAGCTGCCGTCCTTCAACCACTTGCCCGTGTAGCCCGCCGCCGAGGCCAGGTCGCTAAGCGCCACATAGCCGGTGTTATGAATGCCGCGCACAGATATGACGCTGCGCTGCGCCACATTGCTGGCTTTGGTCTGTTCGGCGGTCTTGACCTTCACCGGTGCGTATCGTTGATTAAGATTCGCCGTATCTCCCGGATTGTTCGCGCATCCCGCGCTTACGAGCAGCATCGCCGCCATGCCCGCGCAGGCCGCACCGGCGAACCATCGATTCCTCATGCCCATGTCCTGCCCATCCCCTCCAAAAATCCGTGTAGAATTGCTCCCGTTAGGATGGTTGATGGTGATGGGATTTATGCCTCAGCAGCCGGATCGCCCGAAAGGGATCAAAAATAAAAAACCTGGGCGCCTTCATTGATCATGAAGACGCCCAGGGCGTATTTATACGATGGAACGGGAGTATCGACTGATTGTTAACCGATCGAGCCTTCCATTTCAAACTTGATCAAGCGATTCATCTCGACCGCGTACTCCATCGGCAGCTCCTTGGTGAATGGCTCGATGAAGCCCATGACGATCATCTGCGTCGCTTCGGCTTCGGACAGGCCGCGGCTCATCAGGTAGAAGAGCTGGTCCTCGGATACCTTGGAGACGGTCGCTTCGTGCTCGAGCGTGACGTTGTCGTTCAAGATCTCGTTGTACGGGATCGTGTCGCTCGTCGACTGGTTGTCGAGGATCAGCGTATCGCACTTGATGTTCGCTTTGGCGCCTTCGGCGTTGCGGCCGAAAGAAGCGAGCCCGCGGTAAGTGACCTTGCCGCCGTGCTTGGAGATCGACTTGGAGACGATCGTCGACGTCGTGTCCGGCGCCAAGTGGATCATCTTTGCGCCTGCGTCCTGGTGCTGGCCTTTGCCGGCGACTGCGATGGAGAGGACCATGCCCTTCGCGCCGCGGCCCTTCAGGATAACGGCCGGATACTTCATCGTCAGCTTGGAGCCGATGTTGCCGTCGACCCACTCCATCGTCGCGTTCTCTTCGGCGACGGCGCGCTTGGTGACGAGGTTGTAAATGTTCGGCGCCCAGTTCTGGATCGTCGTGTAGCGAACGCGTGCGTCCTTCTTGACGATGATCTCGACGACTGCGCTATGCAGCGAGTTCGTGCTGTACACGGGCGCGGTGCAGCCTTCGACGTAGTGTACGAAGCTGCCTTCGTCCGCGATGATGAGCGTGCGTTCGAATTGGCCCATGTTTTCCGAGTTGATGCGGAAGTAGGCTTGGAGCGGGATCTCGCACTTGACGCCCTTCGGCACGTAGATGAAGCTGCCGCCGGACCAGACGGCGCTGTTCAGCGCCGCGAACTTGTTGTCCGCAGCCGGCACGACCGTGGCGAAGTACTCCTTGAAAATCTCCGGATGCTCGCGCAGCGCCGTGTCGGTGTCGGTGAAAATGACGCCCTGGGCTTCGAGGTCCGCCTGCATCGAGTGATAGACGACCTCGGACTCGTACTGGGCAGATACGCCCGCGAGGAACTTCTGCTCGGCTTCGGGGATGCCCAGCTTGTCGAACGTCGCTTTGATCTCCTCCGGCACTTCTTCCCACGTCTTGCCTTGCTTTTCGGAAGGCTTGACATAATATTGAATGTCGTCGAAGTCCAGTCCGTCCATGTCGCCGCCCCAACGCGGCACCGCCATCTTGTTGAACTGCTCCAGCGACTTCAGGCGGAAGTTCAGCATCCATTCCGGCTCGCCCTTCATCTCCGAGATCGTGCGGACGATCTCGGGGGTCAGGCCTTTGCCGGATTGGAATACGGCCTTGTGTTCGTCGCGAAAGCCGTATTTGTACTCTTCCAGTTCAGGCATTTGCTTCGCCATGACGATTTCCCTCCTTCATATTGGTCGTACGCTCTTGCTCTATAGCTTCAAGCTTATTGCTCGACGTTTTCTTCAACCTTGCCCTGCCCGTCGTGCTCGACGCCCTTGCGCAGCGCATTCCAGGCCAGCGTCGCGCATTTGATGCGCGCCGGGAACTTGCCGACGCCCGACAGCGCATCGATATCCTCGTACTCGTCGAACTCGACCTGCTCGCCCTTCATGAGGGACGAGAACTTACCGGCGAGCGCGAGCGCCTCTTCGGTAGATTTGCCTTTGACCGCGTCCGTCATCATCGAGGCCGACGACATGCTGATCGAGCAGCCCTCGCCCGTGAATCGTGCGTTCTTGACGACGCCGTCCTCGATCTGCAGCTGCAGCGAGATGCGGTCGCCGCAAGTCGGATTGTTCAGGTTGACGGTGACGGATTCGTCGTCCATCGTTCCCCGGTTGCGCGGGTTCTTGTAGTGATCCATAATGACGCGGCGGTATAAATCGTCTAACTGGCTCATAACTGGAAAAACTCCTTTGTCTTGACCAGCGCGTCCACCAGCCGGTCGACGTCTTCTTCGGTATTGTACAGATAAAAGCTCGCTCTGGCCGTCGCGCTCACCTTCAACCAGCGCATGAGCGGCTGGCAGCAGTGATGTCCGGCCCGTATGGCAATGCCCTCGGTGTCAAGCACCGTAGCGACGTCATGGGGATGTACATCGCCAAGATTAAAGGTGACGAGCCCCGATCGTTTGCCGCTAGGACCATAGATCGTGACCCCCTCGATCTCCGACAGACGCCCGTACGCGTACCTCGACATTTCGCTGCCATGACGGTCGATCTCGTCCAGCCCGACGGACTCGAGGAAATCGATCGCCGCGCCGAGCCCGACCGCGCCTGCAATGATGGGCGT
>Ga0209566_100831_pt1 | contig 15543 bp, 10 predicted proteins | sample Araplavi_mTSA_r2_2_FD_184287 | JGI IMG/M metagenome (GOLD analysis project Ga0209566, IMG submission 184287) | Arabidopsis root microbial communities from North Carolina, USA - plate scrape CL_Cvi_mTSA_r2 (SPAdes) (version 2) | ecosystem: Host-associated > Plants > Roots > Endosphere | place...
CCTGCGCGGTCGATCAGCACCACGGGGTAGCCGAGGTCCACCGGTTGCTGCGCTTCGGCAATCCCCCGCGTGGGCGAGAGGATCACCCCGGTCACGCGCTCCTCCGCCATCAGGCGCAGATACATCGCCTCTTTCTCGGGGTCTTCATCGGAGTTGCACAGGATCACGCGCAGGCCGGCGCCATATGCCGCGTCTTCCACCGCGCGGCTGACACTGGTGAAGAACGGGTTGCGGATGTCCGACACGATCAGCCCGACCGTCTGCGCCTGCTGGGAGCGCAGCCGCCGCGCCGACAGGTTCGGCCGGTACCCCGACGCCGCCACGGCCGCGTCGACGCGCTTGCGCAATTCCGCGCTCACGGGGCCGCCGGCCAGCGCACGCGACACGGTCGCCACCGACACACCCGCCGCCGCCGCCACGTCCTTGATCCGAACCGTCATGCTGAAATCGTTTCCACAAAAACCTCATGATAGCGAAAGGCAACACCGCCACCAATGGCGACGCCTCTCAGGGAAAACCCCGTAAACAGCGGAAAACCCGTCACTTTACGCGGCAGTGCACATTGACACCCCAACTGTAATCGATTTCAATTCGCCATCATCGATGACACGTATGCCGAGCCGTATGAGCCCGGCAGGAGACTCCGCCGCATGGCTTCCGCCCTGATCTGCGCCGACCGCATCCGTTTGCAGCAGCACGCCACCGACAAGGCCAGCGCCATCCGTGCCGCCGGCCAGTTGCTGGCCGATTCCGGCTGCATCGACCCCGCCTATATCGACAGCCTCTTGCGCCGCGAAACCGTGGCCAACACGTTTCTCGGGCACGGCGTTGCCATCCCGCACGGCATGGGCGAAGACCGTCACCTGATCCGCCAGACCGGCATTGCCGTGCTGCAGTTTCCCGACGGGCTGGAGTGGCACCCGGGGCAGACCACGCATCTGGTCTTCGCCATTGCCGCGCAATCGGACGAGCACATCGCACTGCTGCGCCGGCTCACGCGCCTGCTAAATGACGACGCGCGCCTGCGCCAACTCTTCACCACGCACAACGCCGAAGACATCGTCGCTGCGCTCTCCAGCGACGTGCCGCCCCCGGTGGCCAGCGCCCCGGGCACGGACCTCGCCGAGCAGCGCACGCTCGTGCTCGAGTACCCCAGCGGCCTGCACGCCCGCCCCGCCGCGCAGTGGGTGGAAGCCGCGCGCCGGTTTGCTGCGCGCATCCAGGTTCGCCATGGTGACGAGACGGCCGATGCCAAGAACCTCGTCGCGCTGCTCCAATTGGGCCTCGCGGCCGGCAGCACGCTGACGCTGTCAGCCGAAGGTCCGGACGCGGCCGCCGCGCTCGACAGCCTGCAGCACACCATCCGCGGCCTGACCGCGCAGGAGCGGGCCCAGGCCGCACGCGATACGCAAGCCGCCCGCGCACGCCAGACCGCGCACGGCTGGCAAGCCGATGCCGCCGCACCCGCCATTGGCGGCATTGCCGCCAGCCCGGGGCTAGCGATCGGCCCCGTCCACGTCCTGCAGCATGGCGCGGCAACCGTGCCCGACCACCCCGTCGCACTCAGCACAGGCGGCGATCTGCTGGACAAGGCCCTGGCCGACACACGCGCCGAACTGGCTGCCCTCGCCCACGAAACCGCCACCCGCATCGGCGAGGCCGAAGCCGGCATCTTCAAGGCCCAGGCGGAATTGCTGGGCGACACCGACCTGATGACGCTGACCTGCCAGGCGATGGTCGAAGGCCATGGCGTGGCTTGGGCGTGGCATCAGGCGGTAGAGCGACTGGCCGAGCGGCTGGCCGCACTGGGCAACCCGCTGCTGGCCGCGCGTGCGGCTGATCTGCGCGACGTGGGGCGGCGCGTGCTGGGGCACATTGATCCATCGTTGCGGGGCACGTCACAGGCGCTGCCGGACACACCCTGCATTCTCGTTGCGGCCGACCTGTCGCCCTCGGACACCGCCGCGCTGGACACGCGCCGCATCCTAGGCATCGTGACCGCGCAAGGCGGGCCGACCTCGCACACCGCCATCCTGACGCGCACGCTGGGCATTCCTGCCGTCGTGGCCGCCGGCCCCGCTGTACTGGACGTGGCGCCTGGCACACAGGTCATCGTGGATGGCACGGGCGGCCGGATGGTGCTTGATCCCGACGCCGCCAGCCTCGCCAGTGCACGCGCGTGGCTGCAAGAAGACGCCGCGCGCGCGCAACGCGAACAAGCCGAACGCGGCCTGCCCGCCCGTACCCGCGATGGCCATACGGTGGAGATCGCCGCCAACGTCAACCTGCCCGCGCAGGCCGCCGAGGCCGTCACGCTGGGCGCGGAAGGCGTGGGCCTGATGCGCACGGAATTCCTCTTCCTTGAGCGCGATCACACGCCCGACGAGGACACCCAATACGCCGTCTACGCCGACATGCTCAAGGCCCTGAACGGCCGTCCGCTGATCGTGCGCACGCTCGACATCGGCGGCGACAAGCAGGTGCCGCACTTGAACCTGCCCACGGAGGAGAACCCCTTCCTCGGCGTGCGGGGCGCGCGCCTGCTGCTGCGCCGGCCCGACCTGATGGAGCCGCAATTGCGCGCGCTCTATCGCGCCGCGCGCGATGCCGGTGAGGGGAATGCCCTGTCGATCATGTTCCCGATGATCACCTCGGAAAGCGAGGTCATCGCCCTGCGCGCCGCGTGCGAGCGCATCCGCGCGCAATTGAACGCGCCCCGGGTGCCGCTCGGCATCATGGTGGAGGTGCCGGCCGCCGCGCTGCTCGCCGATCAGCTGGCCGAGCATGTCGACTTCTTCTCCATCGGCACCAACGACCTCACGCAATACACGCTGGCGATCGACCGCCAGCACCCGGACCTCGCAGCCGAGGCCGATAGCCTGCACCCCGCCGTGCTGCGCCTGATCCAACAGACCGTGCAAGGCGCCGCGCGCCAGAAGCGCTGGGTGGGCGTATGCGGCGGCCTGGCGGGCGATCCGTTCGGCGCAGTGCTGCTGACCGGCCTGGGCGTGCACGAACTGTCGATGAGCCCGCGCGACATTCCGCCCGTCAAGGCGCGGCTGCGCGAGGCGGATTTCACCGCGCTCAGCGCGCTGGCCAACCGCGCCCTCGCCTGCGCGTCCGCCCAGGACGTGCGCGCACTGGAGGCGGCCATGCCAAAGGCCATCGGCAAGGAGCAGGCCGCAGCATGAACGCACGCATCGTCACCGTCACCCTTAACCCCGCCATCGACATGACGGTCGGGCTGGACCATCTCGAACGCGGCCGCGTCAACCTCGGCCGCAGCGTCACGCACCAGGCTGGCGGCAAGGGCGTCAACGTGGCCAGCTGCCTAGCCGACTGGCAGGTGCCCGTGGTAGCCACCGGCCTGCTGGGCGACGCCAATGCGGAGTTGTTCGAAGCGCTGTTCACCCGCAAGGGCGTGCTCGACGGCTTCTGCCGCGTGCCGGGCAGCAACCGCACCAACATCAAGATCAGCGACGCCGCCGACGGTCAGACCACCGACATCAACTTGCCCGGCATCGACGCCACCCCGGCGGATGTGGAAATGCTGTGCAAACGCATCGATTCGGTCGCTGACGTGGCTGGCATTGCGCTGTGCGGCAGCCTGCCGGGCGGACTGCCCGCCGATACCTACGCGGACTTGCTCGCGCGGCTGAACCATCGTGGTGTGCCGACCTTGCTCGACACCAGCGGCGCACCGCTGACGCACGCACTGGCCGCCCCGCGCGAGGCCCTGCCCACCGCCGTCAAGCCGAACCGGCATGAACTGGAACTGTGGGCCGGCACCGCGCTGCTGACGCTGGCAGAGGTGGTGGACGCGGCACGCGGCATCCACGCGCGCGGAGTCGCGCAGGTCATCGTCTCGCTGGGTGAAGAAGGCGCGCTGTTTGTCACCGCAGACGGCACCTGGCAGGCCAGCCTGCCGCCCGTGCGCGCTGCCAGCACCGTGGGCGCGGGCGATGCCATGGTGGCCGGCGTGCTGGCCGGCTGGCATGCCGGCGCGAGCACAGAAGACACGGTGCGCCTGTCGGTGGCCTTTGCCGCATGCAAGCTGCAGCACCTCGGCCCACACCTGCCCGCACCCGCACAGGTGCGTGAACAGGCCACCGCCGTGCGCATGCAACGCGTGGCCTGAAGCCCTCACTCGAAGAACGCTCAACGCACTCAAGGAGCCGACCATGGCAAACCTGTTGGCAATTCTCGGCGCGGACGGCCGCACCACGCGCGCCATGCTCGCCGGTGCCGCGCTGCGCCACGCCGCACGCGAATCCGGCTGCAAGCTCGACGTGGACGTGCGCGGCCCGGACGCCTTGCCTTCGGTCGATACCAAAGCGCTCTCGACCGCCGATGCCGTCGTGTGGGCAGGTGTGTCCCCAGACAACGCCGCGCGCCAGGCCAACCCGCGCACGATCGAGGTCACGATCGACGAGGTGCTCGACAATGCGCGCGCCGTGCTCGAGCGCATGATCCACGGCGCTCCGGCGCCAACGGCCCACGCAACGCCGAAGCGCATCGTCGCCATCACCTCCTGCCCCACCGGGATCGCGCACACCTTCATGGCGGCCGAAGCCCTGACGCAAGCCGCTGCCGCGCTAGGCCACGCCATCCATGTGGAAACACAGGGCTCGGTGGGCGCACAGAACACGCTGTCTGCCGAGGCCATTGCGGATGCCGATCTCGTGTTGATTGCAGCTGACACGCAAGTGGACGTGTCGCGCTTTGCTGGCAAGCGCGTCTTCCGTGCTGGCACCAAGGCCGCCATCCACGACGGACAGACGCTGATCCGCCGCGCGCTGGACGAAGCCACGGCGGAAGCCGCTTCCACCCAATCGGCCAACGCCGCCGCCCCCGCCGAACAACAGCGCACCGGCCCGTACAAACATCTGATGACCGGCGTGTCGTTCATGCTGCCCTTCGTGGTGGCGGGCGGCATTTTGATTGCGCTGTCCTTTGCGCTCGGCGGCATCTATGTGACGGAGGCATCGGCAAGCGGCACGCTGGGCGGCGCGCTGTTCCAGATCGGCGCCAAGTCGGCTTTCGCGTTGATGGTGCCGGCGCTGGCCGGGTACATCGCGTATTCGATCGCCAGCCGGCCCGGCATTGCGCCGGGCATGGTCGGCGGCATGCTGGCGGCCAGTCTGGGAGCGGGTTTCCTTGGCGGCATCGTCGCGGGCTTCGTGGCGGGCTACGGCACGGACGCGCTCAACCGCTGGCTGAAGCTGCCGCGCAATCTGGAGGGGCTCAAGCCGGTGCTGATCCTGCCGGTGCTGGGCTGCCTGCTCACCGGGCTGGTGATGCTGTACGTGGTGGGCGCGCCGGTTGCGGCATTGCTGGGCTCGCTCACCGACTGGCTACGCGGCATGCAGGGCGCAAACGCCGTGCCGCTGGGGGCCCTGCTGGGCGGCATGATGGCATTCGACATGGGTGGCCCCATCAACAAGGCTGCCTATGCATTCAGCACGGGCCTCATCGGCGCCCAGGTCTACACACCGATGGCCGCCACCATGGCCGCTGGCATGACGCCACCGCTGGGCATCGCGCTGGCCGCATGGCTGTTCCCCTCCCGCTTTACCAGCGACGAGCGCCAGGCCGCCCGCGCCACGGCTGTGCTGGGCCTGGCCTTCATCAGCGAGGGCGCCATCCCGTATGCGGCGCGTGACCCGCTGCGGGTGATTCCCGCCCTCGTGATCGGCTCGGCGTGCGCAGGTGCACTGTCGATGCTCTTCGGGGTGGAATTGCGCGTGCCGCACGGCGGCGCCTTCGTACTGCCGATTCCGAATGCCGTCACGCACCTGGGCGGCTACGTGATCGCGGTGGTGGCCGGCACGGTCATCACGGCGGTGCTGCTGGCAGTGATGAAGCGCCGCGTTGCCGAGGCAAGCTGACGCGCCATCGCCCCCGTTGTTGAAAGGAGCCGCGCACATCACGCGGCTTTTGTGTCTCAAAAACGCTCAAAACTGCAGCAAACACCCCGATTTGGTTTGCCTGCTCAGCCTGTTTCGCTATGATGCCGGCAATATAAATGTAACTTTCTTCGGGGGAAGAGCCATGCAGGCACGCAGCATCATGCGTCGGCTGGCGGCGTTCGCAGTCAGCGCCATCGGCATCACAACAATGGCAGCCGCAAGTACGGCACAGGCAGAAACCGGCGTCATCAATGACACCATCGTCGTCGGCCAATCCGCGCCGATGAGCGGTCCGGCCGCCCAACTCGGCCAGCAAATGAACCGCGGCGCCAAGCTGTACTTCAACGCCGTCAACGCAGCAGGCGGCGTCAACGGCCGCAAGATCGAGCTGAAGGTGCTCGACGACTTCTATGAGCCTGACGCGGCCGCGCGCAATACCAAGACGCTGATCGACGACACCAAGGTCTTCGCCCTGTTCGGCTACGTGGGCACGCCCACCAGCCTGGCCGCGCTCAAGGTGGCGAACCCGGCGGGCGTGCCGTTCTTTGCGCCGTACTCTGGTGCATCGGCGCTGCGCGAGCCGTTCGCGCGCAACGTGTTCCACGTGCGTGCCAGCTACAACGACGAGACCGCCGCCATCGTGCAGCAGATCCGCACGACCGGTCTCAAGCGCATTGCCGTGGTCTACAACGATGATGCATACGGCAAGGCCGGCATCGAGGGCGTCCAACATGCGCTGAAGCTGCCCACCAGCCAAGGCGTGGCGCTGGTTGCGCAAGCCAGCGTGGTGCGCAACACCACGGACGTGAAGGCCGCCATCACCACCGTGCTGGCGCAAAAGCCGGACGCCATTGTCGTCATCAGCGCCTACCAGACCGTCGCAGCACTCGTGAAGGGCGCACAAGAGCAAGGCTACGGTGGGCAGTTTTACAACGTGTCGTTTGTGGGCACCAAGGCGCTGGCCAATGCACTGGGCAAGGCCGGTGGCGGCGTGATCATCTCGCAGGTGATGCCGTATCCGTATAGTGGTGCGTCGCCGTTGGTGCGCGATTACCAAAAGCTGCTCAAGGCCGAGGGCATCACCGATTTCGACTACGGCAGCATCGAGGGCTATGTCGCCGCACGCGTGTTTGTGGAAGGTCTTAAGCGCGCAGGGCGCGACCTCACGCGGGAGAAGTTCATCGGGGCGCTCGAATCGATGGGCAATTACGATGTGGGTGGGTTCAACGTCAACTTCTCGCCGAGCAACCACGTGGGCTCGAAGTTTGTCGAGATGACGATCATCAATTCGAGTGGGCAGGTGATTCGCTGAGTGCGTATCGCCTCAAAGGAACCGGGCCACGTGCCCGGTTTTTTTGCGCCTACGCCGGCAGCAACTGCGGTTGCCGCTGTGCCAGCCTCCGCATGAAAGCCTCGCATTGGGCGACTTGCGTGAGCTCGATGTACTCGTTGGGCTTGTGTGCCTGTTCGATATTGCCGGGGCCGCAGACCACCGTGGGGATGCCCGCGCGGGAGAACAGGCCAGCCTCGGTGCCGTAGTCGACCTTGCCTGCCGCGCCCCGGTTGTCGGCCAACGCTTGCGCCAGTGCAACCAGTTCGTGTGAGGGGGCGATGGACAGGCCGGGCGTGTTGGCGCGGATGGAAAAACTGATGTCGGCGTCGCTGGCGATGCGGCGCATCTGCGGCAGCAACGTGTCGTGGGCGTAGCGTTCAACTTCGCTAAAAAGCTGATCCGGATCGGTGCCGGGCAGATAACGGAAGTCGAAGGTGAATTCGCAATCGCGCGGCACCACATTGGTGGCAATGCCGCCTTTGATGGTGCCGGTATTGAGCGTGGTATGCGGGACGACAAAGGCACCATCGCGTGCCTCCTCCGCTTCGAGCCGTGCGGCCAGTGCGCGGATATGCGCGATCAGCAGCGCAGCAAATTCGATGGCATTCACACCCTGTGGCGTCAGCGCCGAATGCGCCTCCTTGCCGCGCACGCAGCAGCGGTATTCGCGTTTGCCTTTGTGCGCGACGATGGCGCGCATCGAGGTGGGTTCGCCGACGATGCAGCCGGCGGGCCGGATGCCGTTGGCTTCCAGGTCGCGCAGCAGACCGCGCACACCGACGCACCCGATTTCTTCGTCGTACGACAGGGAGAGGTGAAAGCTGGCATCACCTTCGGCCGCCATGAAGTCGGGCACGTGCGCGAGTGCGACGGCAATGAAGCTCTTCATGTCGGCAGTGCCGCGCCCGTACAGTCGGCCATCGCGCAGTTGTGCGTCGAAGGGGTCGGTGTCCCACGGCTGGCCGTCGACAGGGACGACGTCGGTATGGCCAGAGAGCACCAGACCCGGCTTGCGCCCGGGTGAGAGCGTGGCAAACAGATTAGCCTTGCCGCCGGTCGCGTCGTACGTCAGGCGGCACTCGGCACCTTGGGCGCGCAGGCGGTCGCGTACCCATTCGATCAGGCCGAGGTTGGAGTTGCGGCTGACGGTGTCAAACGCCACCAGCGTACGGATCAGTTGCAGAACCTCATCGGACGGCTGCGGGATGGCGATGGACATGGTGGTGAGCGCGCGGTTTGGGCTGGAGCGTTCAGGCTTGATCGTTCAGATGGCAGGCTGAAAACCGCAGTGGCGCGATCTCCTTGAGCACCGGCTGCTCCGTCTTGCAGCGCGGCATGGCATGCGGGCAGCGCGGGTGGAAATGGCAGCCGGTGGGCGGATGCAGCGGCGAGGGAATCTCGCCCGAGATCGCCACGTAAGTCTTCTTGCGGACTTCCAGTGTAGGCGCTTCGGCAAGCAATGCCTGCGTGTACGGGTGGTTGGGCGACGCAAAGATCGCTTCCGTGGGCGCAGACTCCACCACTCGGCCGAGGTACATGATGACCACGCGGTCGCTCACGTGCTTGACCACGCCCAGGTCGTGGCTGATGAACAGATACGTGAGGTTCAACTGCTCGCGCAGGCGGATGAACAGGTTCAGCACCTGGGCCTGGATCGACACATCGAGCGCAGCCACCGATTCATCGCAGACGAGGAATTCGGGCTTGACGGCCAGCGCACGGGCTATGCCGATGCGCGCGCGTTGCCCGCCCGAGAACTGGTGCGGAAAGCGGCGCATCACGGTCGGGTCCAGGCCGACGCGGGTAAGCATGTCGGCCACGTAATCACGCTGCGCAGCGGCATCGACCATGCCGTGCACGACCGGTGCCTCGCCGACGATGTCCTGCACGCGCATGCGCGGGTTGAGCGACGCGTACGGGTCCTGAAAGATCATCTGGATGGCGAGTTGCTTCTCACGGCGGCGCTCGGGCGGCAGGCGGTCGAGGTCGACGCCCTTCCACAGGCGCGTGCCGGCGGTCGGCTTGTGCAGGCCCACGGCCAGGCGGCCGAGTGTGGACTTGCCGCAGCCGGATTCGCCGACCAGGCCAACGACTTCGCCCGCCGCAATATCGAGATCCACATGATCCACCGCGTGCACAACCTCTTCCTGCACGCCTGCGCCAAACCAGTTGGCGATGCGCGCGGAAATGTCGAGCCCCTTCACGAAGCGCTTGGACATGCCCTGCAGCGAGAGGATCGGCACCAGCGGTTCCGTGGACGTTGCCTTGGCCACCGAAGCCGCATCGTGTTCGGGATGCTTGGCATTCATGCGGCGGTCTCCTCGGGGCGGACGGTTACGGGGTGGAAGCAGCGCAGTGCGCGGCCATCGTCGAGCACATCGAGTGTGGGCGTCCGCTTGCAGACTTCGGTGGCGAAGGCACAGCGCTCGCGGAACGCGCAGCCCGTGGGCAGCGCCAGCAGAGACGGCGTCATGCCGGGAATCTGCCGCAGCGGTGCGCCACGCGGGTTGCGTGACGGCGCCGAGGCGATCAGGCCGAACGTGTATGGATGGCGCGGCGCCTCCAGCACCTGTTGCACGCTGCCCTGTTCGACGATGCGGCCGGCGTACATCACGCACACGCTGTCGGCCAAGCCGGCGACGACGGAGAGGTCATGCGTGATCCAGATCAGCGCGGTCCCGCTCTCGCGGCACAGGGTCTGTACCTCGGCCAGGATCTGGCCCTGGATGGTGACATCCAGCGCCGTAGTCGGCTCGTCGGCGATGATGAGATCGGGCTTGTTAAGCAGTGCAATGGCAATCGCCACACGCTGGCGCATACCACCCGAGAACTGATGTGGATACGCCGTCAGCCGCTCGTCTGGCGATGGAATACCGACCCGCGCCAACGCTTCGCGCGACATCTCGCGTGCCTGCGCCTTGCTCACGCGCTGGTGGGCAAGCACCGCCTCGATCATCTGCGTGTCCACGCGCAGGACCGGATTCAGCGTCATCATCGGGTCCTGAAAGATCATGGCGATGCGGTTACCGCGCATGTCGCGCATCTGGCCGTTCGAGAGCTTGCGCAGGTCGTGCGTCTTGCCATCGCGGCCCGTCAGCTCGATGCGCCCGCCCACCACGCGGCCTGGTGCATCCACCAGGCCCATGATCGAATAGCCTGTCATCGATTTGCCGGAGCCGGATTCACCGACCAGGCCCATGATCTCGCCGCGGCCGACCGTGAACGACACGTCGTCTACCGCACGCGCAATGCCGCCGCGCGTGACGAACTCGGTTTTCAGGCCCTCGACGACGAGCGTCGGTTCGCGTGTTCCTGTGTAGGCAGCGGGCGTCGTCATAGCGTTTGCAGGCGTGGGTTGAGCACGTCGCGAAGCTGGTCCGACACCAGGTTCATCGACACGATGGTGAGCAGCAGTGCCAGCCCCGGGAAGAAACTGATCCAGTACTTGCCCGACAGCATGTATTGAAAACCGTTGGCGATCAGCAAGCCGAGCGACGGCTGCGTAATCGGCACGCCCAGACCGAGGAACGACAGTGTCGCCTCCAGCGTGATGGCCGACGCGACCTGCAGCGCGGCAATCACGATCAGCGGCGGCAAACAGTTCGGCAGCAGATGGCGGAACATGATGCGCGACGGCGGCAGGCCCAGCACCTGCGCCGCCTCGATGTACTCGCGCCGCCGCTCGACCAGCGCGGCGCTGCGCGTGGTTCGCGCGTAATACGCCCACTGCACCGCCACCAGTGCGATCACGATATTGGTGATGCCGGGCTTGAGCAGCGCGAGCAGGATCAGCGCCAGCAAGATCGGCGGAAAGGAGAGTTGCAGATCGGCAATGCGCATGATGAGCGACTCAATGCGCCCGCCCGCAAAGCCAGCGATCAGCCCCAGCACCGTGCCGAGTACCAGCGCGAACACCGTGCTTACCACGCCCACCCCCACGCTGATGCGCAGGCCATACAGGATGGCGGAGAGGATATCGCGGCCCTGGTCATCGGAGCCGAGCAGGAAGGTCATACCCTCGCCGGATTTCTCCCCGGGCGCGAGGCGCGAATCGAGCACGTCCAGCTTGGCGAGGTCGTAGGGGTTTTGCGGCGCGATCCACGGCGCAAAGATCGCCACGACGATGATGATGGCCAACACGATCACGCCAATCACGGCGATACGGCTGGCGCAGAACTGCCGCACGAAGCGGCGCAGCGGGGTTTCTTCGGCGGCCGGTTTGGCCGAGGTTGCAGCGGATGTCGTCATGTCAGCCCCGGCTCTCAGACAGGCGCACGCGCGGGTCGAGCACGCCATAGACGAGGTCGACCACCAGGTTGATGAGGATGAACAGCGCCACGATCACCAGCAGGTAGGCCACGATCACCGGACGGTCGAGCAACTGGATCGAATCGATGATCAGCTTGCCCATGCCCGGCCAAGCGTAGATCGACTCGGTAACGATGGAAAACGCGATGACCGAGCCGAACTGCAAGCCCACCACCGTCACGATCGGGATCAGGATGTTCTTGAGCACATGCACGCCAACGATGCGCGTGTTGGACAAGCCCTTGGCGCGCGCGAACTTGACGTAGTCCTGCAGCATCGCCTCTTGCGTACCGGCGCGCGTAAGGCGAATGACCATCGCAATGTTCAGCAGCGACAGCGTCACACCCGGCAGGATCAGGTGACGGATGCCGTCGAGCGTAAGGAAGCTCACCGGTACACCCAGCAGCAGCCGTGTTTCGCCCCGTCCGTTGGAAGGCAGCCACCCAAGCTGCACCGCAAACACCATGATCAGCATCAGCCCGACCCAGAACGTCGGCAGCGAAAAGCCGAGAATCGAGATCGTCATGATGGTGCGGTTGGCCACGCCATTCGGGCGCAGCCCGGCCCACAGCCCGAGCGGAATGCCCAGCACGATCGCCAGCAGGATGGCGAAGATTGCCAGCTCGAACGTCGCCGGCATGCGCTCGAAAATCAGCTTGAGCGCCGGCGTGCCATGCGCGAACGACGTGCCGAGGTTGCCGTGCAGCGCGCCGCTAAGGAAGTACAGGTATTGCTCCCACAACGGCTTGTCGAGCCCCAGCGCGGCAATCGTGCGCGCGATGTCCTGCTGGTCGGCCTGCGGGTTGATGAGGATGTCGACCGGGTTGCCGATGGCGTACACGCCTAGGAACACCAGGATCGACATCACCAGCAACACGGCAATGGATTCCAGCAGCCTTCGGATCAGGAATACCAGCATCGGGGGCTCACTCGCTCACTCGTTGGGGGGGCGTTATTGCGGCTTGAAGCCGTGCGCGTACGTGCGCTCATCCGTGCGCGGCGTGTAGCTGATGCCCTTGCGCGTCGCCCACGTCGTCACCTGAAAGTGGATGGGGATGATACCGCCGTCCTCCACCACAATCGCGGTCGCCTCTTGCAGCAGTTTGGAGCGTTCCTTGTCATCCATGGTGTACAGCGCTTTGTCCAGCACGGCGTCCATCTTCGGGTTGCAGTACTGCCCCCAGTTGACGGCGCCGTAACCCTTCTTGGAATCCTCGCATGCCACCAGCGCGCGCAGCGGTGAGCTGACTTCGCCCGTCTGCGCCCCCCAGCCCACCAGCCCGAATGAATATTCGTGATGGCCGCCCTTGGCGGCGTGGGTCGCCATCGGCGCACCTTCCACGCGCGTCGCGATGCCCACGCGCGTGAGGTTTTGCGCGATGGTCTGCGCGATCTTCTCGTCGTTCACGTAGCGGTTGTTAGGCGTGTGCAGCGTGACACCGAAGCCATCGGGGTAGCCCGCCTCGGCCAGCAGCTTCTTCGCGCCGTCCGGGTCGTACTTGAGCGTCTTCAGGTTCGGGTTATGACCGAACAACGTCGGCGGCACGAGGTTGTTGGTCGGCTCCGACAGGCCTTCCATGATGCGGTCCTTGATGCCCTGGCGGTTGATGGCCATGCTCATCGCACGGCGCACGCGCGGATCCTTCAGCGGGTTCTTGTCGAGCGGCTTGCCGTCCTTGCCCGTCACCTCGGGCGTCGGGTCGCGCTTGTCATCGGTGTACAGATAGATCACGCGGTGCGAGATCTTCGAGAAGAAGTTCAGCGACGCATCGCCACGCACGCGCGCCAGATCCGGGGTCGGCACGTTCTCGATGGCCTGCACGTCGCCGGAGAGCAGCGCCGCAATGCGCGTCGCACCGTTCGGGATGAAGCGCAGCGTCACGCGGTCCCACGCGGGCTTCGGGCCCCAGTATTGATCATTGCGCACCAGCTCCACCCGGTCATCGCGCGCGTAGCTCACGAACTTGAACGGCCCCGTGCCGACCATGCCCTTGCCTTGCGCAAAGTCATCGCTCGACAGCCCCTGCGTCGCCTTCTTCTGCACGATGAACACCGAGGTCAGGTCCGACAGAATCAGCGGATACGGCTGCGACGTGGTGAATTGGATCGTGTACTTGTCGACGATCTTCTTGTTGATGATCGCCTTGGTGTAGGTGTCGAATTTGCCAGGGCTGTTGACGATGGTGGCAGGCCGGTCGATCGACCAGGCCACGTCTTCAGCGGTCAGCTCGCTGCCGTCGTGGAACTTCACGCCGGGGCGCAGCTTGAACTCCCACGTCAGGTTGTTGACCATCTTCCACGACTCGGCCAGGCCCGGAATGATGTGGCTGTCGGGATCCATCTTCACCAGGCACTCGAACATGTGCTCCGACACGTTGATGTTGGAGAACAGGTTATAGAAGTGCGGGTCCATCGAAGTCGGCGGTGAACTCATGCCGATCTTCAGATCCGCCGCCAGCGCCTGCGGGCTCGCGCCCACCATCACGCATCCTGCCACGCACATCACTGCGGCCACACGCCGCAAAGTCCGAATCATGGTCACGGCTCTTCTCCCCAAATAAGGAATCGGCGAATCGATTTCGCTCGCGGCGCGGCGGCACTTCTTAAGAACGCTCACACCGACGACGGTGACGTCCCTGTCGCGACGCCTCTTTATGCCCGGCAATGCGCAACGCCACAAATTGGTGCATACCCGCACGGTCGGCGCCGAAAAACAGCGCCCTCGCCGCGCGGGCGGGGGTGAAAAGCAGGAAGCATTCCATGTCGAACGCGCATGCTGCGCTAGCGAGCATGCGCGCGGCATCGGTTCTTGACCGGCCCGGAAGCGCCCTTCGGCGTATCATCGGACGTGATTGCGAACTTTCCGTCAGAACACGACCGCATCCCATGAAGCTGATTCCAGAAATCCAAGCCGCGCAGCCCGAGATCCAGGCGCTGCGACGCGACATCCACGCCCATCCCGAACTCTGCTTCGAAGAACAGCGCACTTCCGACCTGGTCGCCGCCAAGCTGGCCGAATGGGGCATCGAAGTGCATCGTGGCCTAGGGAAGACCGGGCTGGTGGGCGTCATCCGCAATGGCGAAGGCAAGCGCATCGGCCTGCGTGCTGACATGGACGCCCTCCCGCTCGCCGAGGCCAACGAGTTCGAGCACCGCTCGCAGCACGACGGCAAGATGCACGCGTGCGGTCACGACGGCCATACAGCGATGCTTCTCGGGGCCGCGCGCTACTTGGCCAAGCACCGCAACTTCAGTGGCACCGTCCACCTGATCTTCCAACCAGCGGAAGAAGGCGGCGGCGGTGCGCGCGAGATGATCAAGGATGGTCTGTTTGAGCGCTTCCCATGCGATGCCGTGTTTGGCATGCACAACTGGCCCGGCGTGCCGGTCGGATCATTCGGTACACGTGTCGGCGCGCTGATGGCGTCGAGCAACGAATTCCGCATCACGATCAAAGGTAAGGGCGCACACGCCGCGCTGCCGCATAACGGGAATGATCCGGTATTCGTTGGCGCGCAGGTGGTGTCAGCGCTGCAGGGCATCATCACGCGCAATAAGCGCCCGATCGACACGGCCGTCCTCTCTGTCACGCAGTTCCACGCCGGCGACGCCACGAACATCATCCCGAATGAAGCCTGGATTGGCGGCACGGTGCGCACGTTTTCGACCGAGGTTCTCGATCTGATCGAGCGCCGCATGGAGGAGGTCTCGAAAGCCATTGCGGCCGCATACGATTGCACGGTCGACTTCGCTTTCCATCGCAACTACCCGCCGACCGTCAACACCGAAGCAGAGACGCAGTTCGCAGCGGAAGTCATGCGCGAGCTCGTCGGCGCAGACAATGTCGACGCCAACATCGACCCGACCATGGGAGCGGAGGATTTCTCCTTCATGCTGATAGAGAAGCCTGGCTGTTTCGCGTTCATTGGCAACGGTGATGGTGACCACCGAGAGCAAGGCCATGGTTTAGGCCCGTGCATGCTGCACAACCCG
>Ga0209566_100832_pt1 | contig 15532 bp, 14 predicted proteins | sample Araplavi_mTSA_r2_2_FD_184287 | JGI IMG/M metagenome (GOLD analysis project Ga0209566, IMG submission 184287) | Arabidopsis root microbial communities from North Carolina, USA - plate scrape CL_Cvi_mTSA_r2 (SPAdes) (version 2) | ecosystem: Host-associated > Plants > Roots > Endosphere | place...
TCCCAGGTACAGCACTTCAACCCATCTACCCCTGCCGCTCGCCGATGCGCTTCCCAGGAACAGCACTTCAACCCATCTATCCCTGCCACGCGCCGATGTGCTTCCCAGGAACAGCACTTCAACCCATCTATCCTTCCGCGCGTCGATGTGCTTCCCAGGAACAGCACTTCAACCCATCTATCCTTCCGCGCGTCGATGTGCTTCCCAGGAACAGTACTTCAACCCATCTATCCATGCTGAGCGCCAATGTGCTTCCCAGCGACAGCACTTCAACCCATCTCCCCCTGCCGCGCGCCAATGTGCTTCCCAGGAACAGCACTTCACCCCATCTATCCCTGCCACGCGCCGATGTGCTTCCCAGCGACAGTACTTCAACCCATCTACCCCTGCCGCTCGCCGAAGTGCTTCCCAGCGACAGTACTTCATCCACTCTACCCCTGCAATGCGCCGATGTGCTTCCCATTAGCTCCGTTTTCTTAGTCATTCACTCTCGACAGACATTAACCTCATCACTCTGCCTCCCGCCGAACGCTCCAACGTGACAAGACCTTTATCTTCCAGCGATCGCGTAAATTTAGCCAAGGACTGATAGCTGATTTGTAAGTTTTCCGAGAGTTCCCGGATGCGCACGAATCCGACATGCTCATTCGCATAGTGCAGAATCGCCCGCTCATACACGTTCAGCTTCGGTCCTGCCTTGGGCGTGATGAAGCCCCACGCGGACAACGCCGCGAGCAAGGTTTGCTGGCATCGCCGCGGTTTTTCGAGCATGTCGTCGCGGGAGAAACGGAGCAGCTTCCAGCCGTCGATGAGCAGGTGGTTTTGCCTCTTGAGATCGTCCGCGTACTTCCAGCGGCTTACGTCTCGAAGATGCGTTCCGAAGGCATCCGCCTCGAGCAGCATGCCTCTGGACTTGGGGGCCGGGGGTACGTAGCCGTAATCGCTGAACCGCGTGCCATCTTTCAGGTCGATGATCTCCATTTCCGGAATTAAGCCCTCCAGATTCCCCCGTACCTGCCACCATACGTTCCGGGCAAGCAGCTTTTCATTGAAACGATCCAACAAGAGCCGCCTTTTGCGCTCCCCGGAGCTCTCCCTGATCGCCCGTTCCATCATTGATTGGTAAGCCGATTCGAAAGCTGAATCATTCGTCATCACAGCATCTCCCCAATAGAAAATAAAAAAGGCCGCTCGCCGGGTCATATTCCCGGAACGAACGGCCTGTGCTTCAGGGCCAAATTCCTATCTGTCTAACAACTTACAATAAAACGCAGCCGACGATCAAGCCGTTTTTCTCGGACAATGGAAACGTCAAGCTTGTGCCCCCGCAGCATGTACTCCATGGTCCGTAATCGGATCGTTGCCACGGCCCTTAAACGTAGACTGCGATACGTAGTGCGAGTTGCGGAATCTGTAGCCCGCAATCAGGCCGTTGCCATAGTATAGTCTGTAGTGCGTAGTCTACTAGGTAGCTACAGTCCGTTGCCCTAGTCTGTAGTACGTAGCCCACCCGGTATCGCCGTCAATTTCTTAGTCCAACAGTCCGTTTCGCAGTCTTTTTCGTAGTCCGAAGCCCACTCCGTTGGCCGCAGTCCACCTAGCCGGTCCTAAACCCGAGTGCTCAACCCCGCTCTTCTCCACGCGCTTTAGCTAACGCAGCTTCAAAATCGGCAGGCAACGGCGCTCTCACCGACAGCCGCTCGCCTGTCCACGGATGCGGCCAGATCAGCCGCTCGCCATGAAGCGCCTGGCGGGAGATGACCGTCCGTTTCCCGCCATAAAGGCCATCGCCAGCGAGCGGATGCCCGATCGCCGCGAGGTGAACGCGGATCTGGTGCGTACGGCCCGTCTCCAGGCGCAGGCGAACGAGCGTGTAGCCCTCGAAGCGCTCGACGACCTCGTAATGGGTGACGGCCGCATCTCCAGTCTCGCTAACGCGCCGCTTGGTGGAATGATGGCGGTCCTGGCCGATCGGTAGATCGATCGTGCCGCGATCTTGAGCCAGCTCCCCTTCCGCCAAGGCGAGATAGATGCGTTCGATCTCCTTCTCACGCATCGCCTTGTCGTATTGGTAGTGGGCGAATTCATTTTTGGCGTATAAAACGGGGCCTGTCGTCTCCTTGTCGATGCGATGGATATGACGAATGCGCACGTCCTGTCCCGTCATCTCGTAATAAGACGCCACGCCGTGCGCCAGCGTGCCCCGCTGTCCGCGTTCGCTCGGATGCACCTCGTAGCCAGAGGGCTTGTTCACTACTAACGTGAAGTCGTCTTCGTACAGCACGTTCAACTCCATCCAATCCGGCGGAAAGTCGCGTGCCTCCGGCGGGAACAACGCAAGTCGAAGCGATGCGCCCTGCTGCACGATGCCTTTGGACTGAACAAGCTTTGAAATGAGCTTCGGCGCCAGCGGCGTAAACTTCATGATCTGTTGAAGCGGCGCTCCCGCGAGCTCTCCCGGCAGGCGCAGCTCCATCCATTCGCCTTTGCGCCGTCCAAGCTTAAGCATGGGCTCGGCCAAGCCCGGAATATCCGCATGCGCCTCGCGCCGGCCCCCGCGCGCGGCCCCCGCGACCGCCCTACCGCCCTGCCCGTAACCACCGTGCGATGACCTGCCGTGTCCCGGCGCGGTTCCGCGGCCTGCCGCAGAACGGGCTGCACCATATGCGCCTCGGCCCTCGGCCGCCCCCGCATGCTCCTGCCGGCCTCCTCTTCCCGAGCCGGATCGCCCTTGCTCTTGACTGCCTTTGCCCGTTCCGTAAGCCCCGCGACCGGCGGCGGACCGCCCCTTCTCCTGAGGACCGCCTCTCTCCGAACCCGAACGGCCCGATTCTTGCCTGCCTCGCCCCGCTCCGGAACGCCCCGGTCCTTGACCGCTTCGACCGCGCCCAGCCGGCCCTTCGCCGGCAAAACGAGGCCCCGCCGCGTTCCTACGGTCGCCCTGCTGTCCTTTGTGCTGCTTTGGCTTGCCCTGCTTGTTGCGCCCGGCCCCGCTCATTCGCTTCATCTCCGTACTCTCTTAGGTTCTTCGGACAATATAAGGGAACGGAAAAGGGATGTCAATTCAACGGGGAATCTATGCACTTCACTAGGCCAGATCAATATTAATAAGAGATCGAGGCTCGGCAAAATGCGAACGCTACTGGGCATCTCTCAAGCTAGGGCCATATTCATAAGTGATCGAAGCCAAGACGGATCGATCCTTCTTTCTATCTCTTCGCTCGTCATCGTTCGCCAATTTTACCGCACCGTTCGCCTTCACCTATAGGCGCCGTCTTTCAGGCGTTTTTGTCGGTTCCGGTCGGAACGGATTACAATTTGATTACAGGCTGCGCTTTCGATGGGAACGGACAAATAGCGCCAATTTACCCCCGTATCCAGCTCGGGACCTTCGTGGTATTTTGAAGACAGGGGACACGCCCCGAAAACATCGCCAAGGAGGCCGAGAGCAATGAGCACGAACGAAGAAACGCAAGACCAAGAGGTATTGGAAGCGCATACGGAAGAGCTTGGCGAAGAAGCTTCCGCTGAGGATACCGAGGTCGTCGCGTCGACTGACGATTCGGACGAAGCTGAAGTCGAAGCGGCTCCCGCCGTGGAAGACGCCGTGCTCGCGGACGAAGTTGCCGTGGAAGACGCTCCGGCCGCTCAATCGATCGACATCGCCGAAGAGACCGAAGCCGAAGCCGACGCTCCGGAAGCCTCGGAGTCGGAAGACGACGCTCCAGAGGCCGAGCTGGCCGAGGAAGAGGACGTTCTGACGGATTAACAAAAATGCAGCGGGGCCGCGACGAAGCGGTCCCGCTGCTTTTGTGCTGATGCATTAGGGAAACTTCAGCGGCCGCGCATGGACGAGAGCAGCGCCCATTTCCGTTCGCGGCGCTTCATGTAGCGGGGCAGCGTGCGATAGACGTCCTTGCATTCGCGGTAGGCCGCTTTGGAGGCGGCTCGGTCCCCCAGTCTGTCGTAGATTTTGCCCAGCAAGTAATATGCCTCGCAGGAAGATGAATGCACGCCCTGGAATTCGCGCAGATAGGACAAAGCCTTGGCGTCGTCCTTGCCCGCCCAGGCATCCCCCAGGATCAGATACGGCATCCCGAACTTGACGCGCGGATTGATCCCGAGCGCCGTCAGCATATGCCGCTCCCCCGTTTCCAGATCGCCAAGAGCCAGCTCGCATTGCCCCAGGTCGCTCCAATACTCGGCCGAATTTTCCATTCGGTCCTCCATGCCGGTCAGCAGACTTCTGGCCTCCTCGTACTTGCGCATGGCGATCAGTTCGTGGGAGAGCTCCGACTTCGCGGGCGTATCGTGCGGGTTCAGCTGCAGCTGGCGCCTAAGCTTGTTCACCCGGCTTCGTCGCCGAAACGGCTTGAGCAGGCTCGGCGTGATGCCGAGAAACCGCCGGTCGAGCACATAAAAAATAATAAGCAGCACGATCAATGCGAGAAAAGGATTGCCGAGCAGCCAGGACAGCAGCACGAATAAAAAGAACAGCTTCATCATGAACCTCCTCGCCGGTCGGTGCCGGGCCAGGCGGCGTCAGCTTCAATCGCCATCCGCCGCGCTTCGCGCCGACCTGTACCGATTTTACCATAAAAGAGGAAAATAAAGGGGAACTCGCCCTCTATCTAGCTTATCCCCTGGGCTTCGCCCTGCTTGTCGCCTGTGCCTGCATCGGGTCGTCCGGCCAGTAATGCTTGGGGTAACGCCCCTTGAGATCTTTGCGCACCTCGAAGTACGCTTCCCGCCAAAAGCTGGCCAGATCGCGCGTTACTTGAACCGGCCGCTGAGCAGGAGACAGCAAATGCAGCGTAAGCGGCGCCCGCCCGCCGGCTATGCGCGGCGAGGCCGGAAGACCGAACAGTTCCTGGAGCCTTACATGCAGCGCAGGCGCCTCCGGATCGCTGTAATCGACGGGCAGTCGGGACCCGCTGGGCACTGCGATATGCGTGGGGGCTTCTTCATCGAGCCGGCGACGCTGCTCCCATGACAAAGCGGCTGTTAGCGCCTCGGCCATATTCACCCGCTGCAGGTCGCCGCGCGTGCGCATGCCCGCTACGAACGGACCGAGCCATTCGTTCGCGCCGGCCAAGAGCGCTTCGTCCGACATATCCGGCCACCCGGCGGCATCATGGCGGTGCAAGAAGCGGATCCGCTCCAGCAGCTGGCGGGAAGCCTTGCTCCAGGGCAGAAGTTCGAGCCCTTCGCGGCGAATGCCGTCCAGCAGCGCTTCGGCGACGGCGGCCGGATCGGGATCGGGCAGCGGACCTTCGCGCAGCGTCAGCGCGCCAAGATACACCGTCTTGCGGGCTCTCACCGCGCCTGCAGCCGAATCCCAGGCAATGACGCGCCGCTCGCCGATCGCCTCCGCGAAGTGCCGCTCCAGCTCGTCCGCCCGCAGCGGCGCGGCCAGCCGGATGCGGCCCTCGCTCCCCTGGTCGTCGAGCTCCGCCGCGACGATCCAAACTTCGGCCGCCAGCGGTTGACCCTCCGGCACGAAGGCGCCCCTGCCGCCGGACAGCGTGAACTTGCCGCCTCCGCGCAGCCTTCCGATCCGGTCCGGATAGGCGAACGCAAGCAGCAAGCCGCAGTCGTACGCGGCTTCCTCGGCAGTACGCCCGGCGTTGCCCCATGCATCTTCATCAGCCTTGCGCCCGCCGCTGCTCACGGCATCGCCATCGGCCATGCGCCGGCCGTTGCCCGCGCCATCCTCCACGACGCCTTTCGGCTGCGCACCGACGTCGCTGCCTAACGCTGCGAGCTGCTGCTCGAACTGTCGCGCCTCCGCCAGGATTCGCTCGCGGCGCCCGGCTTCGATGCGACCGTCTCCGCGCGCAAGCGCTGCGAGCCGCGAAGACAGGTCCGCGTCCCGAGCGGTGTCGCCCTGCATCGGATCCCGGTCGCCGAGCAGCGCGGCGATCCGGCATGCGTCCGCCGACCGTCCGAGCGCCTGCGCGCGCAGCATCATATGCGCGAGCCGCGGATGCGCGCCCAAGCGAGCCATCGCCTGTCCGTGCGGCGTGGGTGCGCCGTCCTCGCCCAGCGCTCCCAGCGCGGCGAGCAGTTCGCGTGCCTGCGCATAGGCCGGCGCCGGCGGCGCGTCCATCCAATCCAGCTCCGCAGGATCGGCCACGCCCCACACGGCGAGCTCCAGCGCCAGCGGCGCCAAGTCCGCCTCGCGTATCTCGGGCGTGCCGGCCGGCGCAAGCTGCCGATGCTCTTCCTCGGTCCACAGCCTGTAGCAGACCCCAGGCGCGACTCGCCCGGCACGGCCCCTGCGTTGATCCGCCGACGAGACCGGGATTCGCACCGTCTCAAGCCGCGACATGCCGGTGCGCGGGGAAAAGCGCGGCGTGCGCGCCAGCCCGCCGTCGACGACGATCCGCACGCCTTCGACCGTGAGGCTTGATTCGGCCACTGGCGTCGCGAGCACAACCTTGCGGCCGCCCGGCGCGGAAGGCGTCAGGGCACGGTCCTGCTCGCCAGGCGTCATGCTGCCGTGCAGCGCGGCGATCTCGACGCCTGTGCCGCGCAGCCGCGCCGACAATGCGGCCGCGGTCCGGCGTATCTCCGCGTATCCCGGCAGGAACACGAGCGCGTCTCCCTCATGCCGGGCGAGCGCGGCGGCCGTCGTCTCCGCGGCAAGCCGGTCGAGCGGCTCGTCCGTGCGGCGCTGCAGGTAGACGGTGTCCACCGGATATACGATGCCCGGGCTCTCGACGACGGGCGCGCCGCCCAGCAATCGGGCGACCGGCTCGGCCTCGAGCGTCGCGGACATGACGAGCAGGCGCAGATCGTCACAGAACAAGCTCTTTGCCTGCAAGCACAGCGCGAGGCCGAGATCTCCGTTCAGATTCCTCTCGTGGAATTCGTCGAAAATGACGAGTCCGACATCCGCCAGCGAAGGATCGTGCTGCAGCATGCGCGTCAGGACGCCTTCCGTCACGACTTCGACGACGGTGCGCGGCCCTGCCTTCGTATCCATGCGCACGCGGTAGCCTACCGTCTCGCCCGCGCGTTCGCCCAGTCCCTTCGCCATAAATTCGGCCGCGCTGCGGGCGGCAATACGCCTTGGCTCCAGCATGACGATCTTGCGTCCCGCGAGCCAGGGCTCTCCCATGAGCGCGATCGGCACCCGCGTCGTTTTCCCCGCGCCCGGCGCGGCAACCAGCACGGCGCCGCCTCGCTCGCGCAGCGCGGTCTTGATGTCCGGGATCGTCCGGTCCACCGGATAAGCCGGCATGCGAACGCCTCCTTGTCTATGCAATCTGTAACCATCAGTATAGCACGACCTCCTTTCGGGAGCAGTCTCTTCCGAGCGCCGGTACAACGATCGACCGTCGCCAAATTCCCTCTTTTTCCCACATCTGCAACTTCTCTCTTCCCACGCCCGTCTATATTCATATCAAGCAACGGAAAGGAGAATCGTCCATGCGATTCCGAACTACGACCGCCGTCCTGCTTCTGTCCATGTCGCTCGCGGCCGCCGGCTGCAGCCAAAACGATAAAAACGCGGACCCGACCTCCTCCGCTTCGATGACGCCCGGCGCTTCCGCCAGCGCGCCCGCTTCCGGTTCCGCGTCCGCAAAGCCGTCTGCATCCGGCTCGGATTCCGCCCCTTCTCCGTCTGGCGCGACGGCTTCCGATAACAACCAGGAGACGCCCGGCATCCTGATCAGCCTGCCAGCGGGCAACGATTTCAAGTCATTCATGAAGATTAGCGACGAGAGCGCCTCGAAGGCGATCAAGCTGTTGGAAGGCGCCGATTGGGAAAAGAAAGAAAGCATATCTATGAACACTTCTCCCAAATGCAAGCTTGCGAAGCTGTCGGGCGACCGGCAGACGGATATCTATTATCTGTGGACCGACGACGCTGCCGCGTACGAGCTCGTAAACGAGACGGGCGGCGCATACGCGAAGCTCTCCAAGAAAGACAGCGCGGAGCTGGCGAAGCTGCTGCCTTTGCCCGCCGCATAAACCGATTTTCCGATGGACAAGCGAGGACCGAGCCGGCCGTATAGGGTCGATTCGGTCCTTTTTCATTTGGGGAAAAGCCCTATGCGCGTTACAATAAGAGAAACCGGAAGGAGGAATCGGCATGCGCAAAATCGTAAGCTTGTTCGGATTCAATCCCGAGCAAGAGCAGCGGATTCGGGAGGCCGCGGCCGGCTGCGAAGTCATCTTCGGCAAGCCGGGACAGCTGGACCCTGCATTGATCGAGGAAACGGAAGTGCTTTGCGGCTGGTGGAAGGCTGCGGAAGAACGGGGCTTGGGCGGCAAGCTTAAGTGGGTGCAGACCGGCTCGGCCGGCGTGGACAATCTGCCGCTGGCCAAGCTTGCGGCTCGCGGCATCGTCCTGACGACCGCGAGCGGCGTGCATCCGGTGCCGATGACGGAGACGGTGTTCGCCATGCTGCTGGCGTTCAGCCGCAATCTGCACCACGCGATCCGCAATCAACGCGACCGGCGGTGGCAGCGTGCGGATACATACGGCGAGCTCCGCGGCCTGACCCTTGCCGTCGTGGGCGCGGGCGAAGTGGGCACTGAGATCGCGCGAATCGCCCAAGCGTTCGGCATGCATACCCTGGGCGTCAGACGCAGCGGCCGTCCGGCGCCGCACGTGGACGATATGCGTACGCCCGACCGGCTGGACGAGGCGCTGGCCGAGAGCGATGTCGTCGTGAACGTGCTTCCGCATACCGAAGAGACCGTTCGGCTGTTCGATGCCGTCCGGTTCTCGCGAATGAAGCCGTCCGCGATCTTCATCAATGTCGGCAGAGGTACGGCGGTCGATACGGACGCCTTGACCGAAGCGCTGAAGAACGGCGTCATTGCAGGCGCGGGTCTCGACGTCTGCGAGCCGGAGCCGCTGCCGGAGGACCACCCGCTTTGGGCGTTGGACAACGTCATCCTTACGCCGCATATCGGCGGAGCGACCGAGCGCTATAAGGCGCGCATGACAGAGCTTTTCGTAGCGAACCTTCAAGCATACCTGGCGACGGGAACGCCGGCCAAGAACATCGTAGACTACGCAAAAAGCTATTGATCGCGGCTCGTCCGTCTACAGGAACGTTCTTTGCGCTCCAGACATGCGCCGAAGCCGGCCGCCGTTCAATCTTTCTGCATGTAGACGGACTGCGAATGGACGCTGGCAGAGAAGCGAGCGGATGGACGAGGACCCGGCGCATTGCGTTCGAGTTCTCGCCGCCGCTAAGCGAACTCGCCCGCGAATGCCGAAGCGCCTTCCGCATCCGGCGACGAGACACTACAGTTCGGCTTCTCTATTATCGATGACACTCCTTTTCGCCGGCAGGACAGGCGAAGCATCTGAAACCGCTGCAGCATGATCGGGATCCTAGGATTCGGGTCTGACGCCTTCTGCCGCGAGCATGTACATCTTGATCGAGACCGCTTCCTCGGCTACCCATTTTCTGTAGTCGGTCTCAGCCCGTTGCCACGCTTCTAATGTGCCGTAGCCGTCCCTCGCCATCTGAGGGCCCCTGCTGGCCGCCGTATCCGCCCAGATGGAAGCTTTCGCCTTGAAGCCCGGCTGCCCTCTTTTCATCACTTCGTGCTGCGGAAAAATTCGGACTTCCCGCAAGCCCGCGCCGCTCGTCAATGCGGACAGCCGGTCCGCGATCGCGTTGTCCAAGCCGGCATCCGCACGCCACCTCAAATAAGCCGCGTAAAACTTTTTCATGCTCTCCGGCGGCTCCGGCGTCCATTCGATTTTCTCATGGTTGTAATCCGCGATCAGCACCGTACCGCCCGGCCGTGCCGCGCCGCATAGACTTGCCAACGCCTTTTCCGGATCCGACAGCCAGACGAGCAGCCGGGATGCAGCGACGATGTCGAACGAGCCGTCCGACGGCAAGTTGTAGACGTCCGCGACGTCGAAGGATAAGCCCGGCGTACCTCCGTGCCTGGCGCGCGCCTCCGCGATCAACGCGGCATTGCTGTCGACGCCGGCGGCGATGCCCTGCGGGCCGACGGCTTCGGCGATGCCGCGCGTGATCGCGCCCGTCCCGCAGCCTGCGTCGAGTACCCGAAGTCCCGGCTTCGCCAACTCTGCGAGACGCGGAAATGATTCAGCAAGCGTGCGTGCGTTCAGCACGTTTTTCAGCTTGCCGCCCAGCTCTGTTTTGCTGCCGGTATCGGCTTGGTAATTGCTCATGCACGTTGCCGCCTTTCGAATTTGAGATGGCTTTAACGATAGCTTATCAAATCCTCCTTATTGATAAAAATACATAAATATTATTTATCTTATAGAACTGATCTATAGATAGACAGGAAAATTTTTTTCTTATATAATGATGATTATAAGTAATTTATTTTCTTAAACAAACTGGGAGGCGCCGGCGCAATGGGAATTCTGCAAGCGATCGAAGATCGGCTGGACACGCTGCATCCGAAGGAGCGCGAACTGGCCGAGAAGCTGCTCGCCGAGCCGCAGGAAGCCGTCGGCATGACGATCTCCAGGCTCGCCGAATGGACCGGCGCCAGTTCCGCTACCGTATCGCGCTTTTGCCGGGCGATGCAGTTTCAAAGCTTCTCCGACTTCAAGATGAAGCTGGCGGCGGAGCTCGCGAGCCAACCGGCATCAGGCCAATATCAGGACATCGTGGCCGGCAATCCGCTCGCAGACATCGTCTCCGCGATCACGGCGAACCATGTGCGGTCGCTGACCGACACGACGAACCTGCTCGACCTGCAGCAGCTCAGGGCCGCCATCGCCGCCCTGCACGCCGCCGGACGCATCGATCTGTACGGCGTGGCGACATCCGGGCTCGTGGCCGAAGACTTTTTTCACAAGCTGATCCGAATCGGCAAGGCCGCGGCCGTCTTCTCCGACCATCACATGCAGCTCACCTCCGCGGCCTCGCTGACCGAACGGGACGTCGCAGTCGGCATCTCGTATTCGGGAGAGACGCTGGAGATCGTAGACGCGCTTAGGTATGCGGCTGAGCGAGGCGCCACCACCATCTCGATCACGCGCTTCGGTCAGTCGACGCTGTCTTCGCACGCCTCCATCCGGTTGTTCACCTCCTCCTCCGAGGCGGGCATGAGACGAGGCGACATGGCGTCGCGCATCGCCCAGCTTCATGTGGTGGACGTGCTGTTCACGGGGCTCGTGAGCGAGCATTTCGACGAGTATGTACCGAGGCTGGAACGCTCGTTCCAGACCGTACGCCAATATACAGGTAAAAGGGAGAGGAATCCGTCATGAATCTGTTAACATTCGAAGACAACGGAAAGCTGAACGAGGCGGGCGCGAATATTATCGTCAGCCTGGTGCAGACCAATCCGCGGGCCGTTCTGGGCCTGGCGACCGGCGGGACGCCCGTCGGCATCTACGAACAGATCGTCCGCGATTACAAGCAGGGTCTGGTCAGCTTCCGCAACGCGACGAGCTACAATCTCGACGAATACGTCGGTCTTCCCGAGGATCACCCCGAGAGCTACCATACTTACATGCGCCAGCATCTGTTCGACCATATCGACATTCCCCAGGCCAATACGCACCTACCTAACGGCAATGCGGCAGACCCGGACGCGGAGTGCGCGGCTTACGACGAGATGATCGAGCGTTCGGGACAGATCGATCTGCAGCTGCTCGGCATCGGACACAATGGTCATATCGGCTTCAACGAGCCCGACACGGACCTCGTCCGCGGGACGCATGTCGTGACGCTGGCCGAAGAGACGCGCAAGGCGAACGCCCGATTCTTCGATTCGATCGACGACGTGCCGAAGCAGGCGATCACGATGGGAATCGGCAGCATCCTTAAAGCCAAGTCGATTCTGCTCGTTGTCCGCGGCGCCGATAAAGCCGAGATCGTGAAGCGCGCGCTCACGGGCCCGATCACGACCGACGTGCCGGCTTCGCTGCTGCAGACGCATCCGCGCCTGACGGTGCTGCTCGACCGGGATGCCGCGAGGCTGCTGCCATGATCGGCGGAGCAGGGAATGCCGCAGCAGCCGGCACGCTGATCTCGAATGCGCGGATCGTCACGCCCGGCCGCGTGCTCGAGGGCGGCTGGATCTGGCTGCGGGACGCCGAGATCGCCGCGATCGGCGGCGCTTCCGACCCGGTGCCCGCGGCAGCTGCTAGCGCGGTGCAGGTCAACGGAGCCGGCGGCTGGGTACTCCCCGGCTTCGTCGACGTGCATGTGCACGGGGGCGCAAGCCACGACTTCATGGATGCGGACAAGAATCTGGACGGGATCGCCGCGATCGCTCGCTTCCATGCGCGGCACGGCACGACGGGCCTGCTCGCGACGTCTCTCACCGCCTCCCGCGAAGAGCTTACCGCGATGATCGACCGGGCGAGCCGCTACATGGCCGGCGATATGCCGTACGCCCAGGTGCTGGGCGTCCATCTGGAAGGCCCGTTCGTCAGCCTTAAGTGGAAAGGCGCGCAAAACCCGGACTATATCGGTCCCCCCCAGCTTGAATGGCTGGAGGACTGGGTCGCCCGTTATCCCAGCGTCCTGAAGCTGCAGACGCTGGCGCCCGAGCTGCCCGGCGCGCTCGACTATATCGAGCGGCTGGCGTCTTATGGCATCGTGCCTGCAGCAGGCCATACCGACGCGACGTACGAGCAGATCGTTGCGGCTGCGGACCGCGGCCTGCGCCACGCGGTTCATACGTTCAACGCGATGACGCCGCTGCACCACCGCAATCCGGGCACGGTCGGCGCGGTACTATCCGACGACCGGATCAGCGCCGAAGTCATCGCGGACGGACATCACGTGCACCATGCGGCCATTAAAGTACTGGCGCGTGCCAAAGGCGACGATAAGGTTATCCTCGTCACAGACGCGATGGCCGCGGCAGGCATGCCCGACGGCGAAGGCTACGAGCTCGGCGGCTTGCCCGTCGTCATGACGTGCGGCGTCGCCCGCCTGAAGGATGGCGGCAATCTCGCGGGCAGCACGTTGACGATGATCGGCGCATTCCGCCACATGGTGCGGGAGGTCGGCATCGACATTCCTGCCGCCAGTGCGATGGCCAGCGCCAATCCCGCCCGCCAGCTCGGACTAGGCGGCGTCACCGGCTCGCTCGAAGCCGGCAAACGAGCGGATGTGCTGCTCCTGGATGGCGAACTCGAGCTTCGAAGCGTCTGGGCGCGCGGGCAGCTTCAGGAAATTTAGGATTGATCGTTCTATCCCCATTCAGCTGGGTCGTCTGGTAGATTGGTGATTGACCCTTATCCCCACCAGTCTGTTAGGCCGTATGGTGATTGACCGCCCTACCCCGATCCTCCTCGAGGCTCGGGGCTTTTTTTCACTTAACAAAACAAGCCCCGACCTTCCTCCGAAATCCTGTAGTATCGATGCCGCTGTTTTCCTGTGCCGACTGCGTCCAGCAATCCTCTTGCTTGAAGAGACCGTAAGTTTTTGCGCGTGGTATTCGGACATAGTCCCAGACATTCTCGTGCTGACGCGAAACTAAACATTCCCTGATTGTGGAGCGCCAATCGCAGCAGCTCCCTTTCATTCACGACCAGCTGCTCCAGCTTATTTCCGGATGCAACCTTCGATTCTCCGATAATCTCATATAAGGACCGGCGGCACGCCTCAGGTTTTTTCTCAATCTCATCGCGGCTAAACGGAATATAGATACAGCGCATCGCTGCGAATGAACGCACCCTGCTTTGTTCGAAATCATGGCGCTCTCTCGTTATTTTCTCCACATGAGGCACGTAGCCCTCGCACTCGAGTATCAAGCGGAGGGGGCCGTAGTAGATATCCGCATAAATCTTCACTCCGGTTTGGGACAAAATTTCATGTTCGAGCACGAAACCTTCCAGCGACTTAAATACCGGAAGCGCCACGTTCAATAGCAATATCCGCGTTCCGTAAAGGTCCTTCTCCAACATCTCCAGCCGCATTCCTCGCGCTTCTTTTCGCTGGCATTCGATAAAACCGTCCACCGTCTGCTTCCTATCCATATCCAGCCTCCCAGGTGTTTTTCGGCCGGTCCCCCAGGCTCCTTGAACGCAAAAAAGCCGCTCGCTCCAAAAGGAGACAAACGGCGTGTGCTTCACGCATTTTGTTGCTTTACTAAATTCATTGTAAAAGAATTTGCTGAGGAAGTCGAGTGCAGAATTGACTGGGAGAGTTACTTTCTGCGCTTAAAGCCCCGCACTCACCACGCCGACAGCTCGGAGAGTCACTTTTTGCACTTACACAGCTAGTTGGTCAATGGAATTGGTTTGGAGAGTCACTTTTTGCGCTTAGAGCAACCTACCCTCAATTTCGACATACTGTAGAGTCACTTTTTGCACTTACACAGCTAGTTGGTCAATGGAATTGGTTTGGAGAGTCACTTTTTGCGCTTAGAGTAACCTACTCTCTATTCCGACATCCTGGAGAGTCACTTTTTGCGCTTCGAGCTTTCTGCCCCTCCCCATCCAAACTATACATGATCTCTAGCGTCAGCAGCATCGGCCGCGCGTCGTTCACCATACGCCTCCACCTTCCGTCCGACCCACCAAGTCGCGGCCACGAACAGGAGCGCGTACAGCGCTTGTTCCGGATGGCGGAAGAACTGGGCGGGATCGTGCCCGATGAAGGAGATCACGAACACCATGACTGCCTTGCCCAGTAAGATCGCCACCAGGAACGAACGGAAGCGCATGCGCGCGAGCGCCGCCGCGATGTTGATGACGACGAAGGGGCCGACCGGGAACAGGCTGAGCAGGAAAACGTAGCTGAACGCATTACGCCGCACCCAGCGCATGCCCTTCCTGACGCGGGGACGCTCCGCCCAGCGCAGCCAATAGGGCCGGTCGGCGATCTTGCGGATGATGACGAATGTGACCAGACAGCCCAGCACGATGCCGATCCACGAGTAGAGGAAGCCGAGCCATAACCCATAAACCGCTGCGTTCACGCCCACGATGAGCAGGGTCGGCAGCGGGGGCACGAACGACTTCATAAAGGTGAGCAAGATACCCGGCAGCGGTCCGTAAGCGCGATATTGATCGAGGAAGGCGCGCAAATCTTCTTCCTTGAGTTCCTGCAGATGGTGGATGATGTTCAACCTATACTCACTCCCGTAGCGCTGCATCGGCACCTCTCGCATCTCCCCGCGCGGGGTGCAGCGAGAGGTGCCGATGCAGCGCCTACCTCAAATCGCCGGCATCACGTTGCCGCCGCTGACTGGCACATAGGCGCCGGTGATGAAGCTCGCCAGATCCGAAGCCAGAAACGCGACGACGTTGGCGATCTCCTGATCGGTGCCGCGGCGCTTGAGCGCGACGCTGCTCTCGTAGGACTCGCTGCGCTCGGTGCCGTTCTCCCGGTCCCGCTCGCTGATGGTCCAGCCGGGCGCGACCTGGTTGACGGTGATCTGATGCTCGCCGACTTCCTTTGCCAGCACCCGGTATACGCCGTCCATCCCGCGCTTGCCCGCGACGTACGCGGATTGCGTCGGAAAGTTCTGCATCGCGCACTCGGTGTTGATGCCGACGAAGCGGCCGCCGCCCCTCGCGATCATGTCAGGCACGAACGCCTTGGCCAGA
>Ga0209566_100835_pt1 | contig 15490 bp, 13 predicted proteins | sample Araplavi_mTSA_r2_2_FD_184287 | JGI IMG/M metagenome (GOLD analysis project Ga0209566, IMG submission 184287) | Arabidopsis root microbial communities from North Carolina, USA - plate scrape CL_Cvi_mTSA_r2 (SPAdes) (version 2) | ecosystem: Host-associated > Plants > Roots > Endosphere | place...
CGGCGATCTTTGTACTGCTAAGCATGGTTGGGGCGGGAACGAGCCCATGGCTCATACGAGGCATGCTGTTCGCGGTCGGCCTGTGCTTGGGACATACAGTCGGAGCCGTTCAGATCGCGGCCTTCTCTAACGTGCCTCCAGCCTCAATGGGGCGCGCTACCACTTGGTTCGCGGTTCAGAACAGACTGGGGCCGGCCATAGGAATGGCCGTATTGTCCGCCATCATGGCTGCAATGGCAAGCGGGCAACTGGCGAACGGAGCTGTCGAAGCTGCCGATTCCGGACAGCTTGAAATGAATTTACTCGCTTACCGTGCCGCCCTGCTAGGTGCAGCTGCATTCCTGCTTCTTGGCTTATGTGCCGCCTTCCGAATCCAAGACAGCGCCGCCGCCGCGACCATGAAATCTCGGCAATCTTCCATTCCTGCGACGAAGTCTGTAAAGATTGAAGGATAGGGGAGAGAGGAAGTATCCTGAAATGCTAGATTTGTGGTAGCATTACAGTATATATACTTTTGTACAAGTGTTGGTGTTCGTTGTGAATTATTGTCGTCGACCCCCAATAGCGCATAAAACCCGGGGGATCGACGACAAATTGAAATATGGAGATAGGAAGCGAAAATCGCAGATTAAACGTGAAAATATTCAATTTATTCTGTTTTCTAATCACCTCTCTAAAGCTTGTGTGAAGTAGAGACATTTAGTAAAATGAGCGTAACAGCAGCACTTTTTGGGCTTTTGAACGTACCTATGAGGAATTGAAACCCGTCACACTATTGCTAGCAATGTCGATTTCGTTCCCTCCTTTTGAACGTACCTATGAGGAATTGAAACTATGTAATACCCTTGGATTCGGAGTGGTTCCGGAGCCCTTTTGAACGTACCTATGAGGAATTGAAACACGAACAAGTCGCGCAAAGTGTGGCCGCCGAGGAACACTTTTGAACGTACCTATGAGGAATTGAAACCGCGGAGACTATCGAAGGCTGAAACGCAGTTGCGAGCCCTTTTGAACGTACCTATGAGGAATTGAAACTCGGGCGTGACAAGCAGACGTCCCGACGACGCCTCCTTTTGAACGTACCTATGAGGAATTGAAACCACACCTAGGATATTTGCTTCCTTTAAAATGTTCTCACTTTTGAACGTACCTATGAGGAATTGAAACCCAGAAGGAATGAAGTTGCCATTCACCTTGAAAGGGGCTTTTGAACGTACCTATGAGGAATTGAAACCGGATCGTCCACCTGATAATGTGTGTTTTGCGTTGTTCCTTTTGAACGTACCTATGAGGAATTGAAACTTAAGGGGGCGGTGTGATGCTCGTCAAAGTGGCCGGACTTTTGAACGTACCTATGAGGAATTGAAACCTGTATCAACAATCCAACGATGATATCCACGACGAGCCTTTTGAACGTACCTATGAGGAATTGAAACGTATATGCAACCCACGATGATGTAGATGCATCGGAAGAGTTTTGAATGTACTTATGAGGAATTGAAACGCGTAACCATTGCCCCACACTGTAACATGAACTTGGTTTTGAATGTACCTATAAGGAATTGAAATTGGTGATGTCTGATGTCCTAACTCATCTACAACTACACATGTCTTGTTTTGAATGTATAGTTTGTATTTTCTTCTGAATTCTCTCTGTTTGCATTTATTCAGAGACCTCTAATTTATCCCTACAAATAGGTTTATTAATTGCTTGATTGCCTAACTGGGGGGATAGATCGTGCTCGAAGCGACGGTTTAAAGATCGATGTCTGTTGAAGATCCGGCGAAGATGAATAAGACAAACAGAGCTTCAAAAGTTACGGAAAATTGAATACAGAAAATAAAAAAAGAGCCAATTGGGCTCTTTTTTAGTGAATTTCGTTTCTCAAATATAAAGCATCTTTAAATCCTCTCAAGTAAACCGTAGGTTCAAAAATATTCTGGAGGGATAATTGAACGTCTTGAAGAAGAAACATAGTAGGTTGAAGATTTGCAGGAATTGAGTCTTGTAGTTGTTGAATATATTGGTCACGTTCAGTAGAAAGCTTTATGTAGTAGGCATTGCTTTTTAAAAGTTCACTGTACACTGCTTCCAATCGATTTCGTATCAGTGGTTCTACCAACACTTCAAGGGAATCCAACATAAAAGATTTATCCTCCTCTCTGTTAACCTTATGGAGTTATTATATGACATTATAGAGTTAATTGTAAAGTTAATTATTAACTTTACAAGGTGAATTTGTAGCTGGATTATTGTATTTAAACGTACGGGCTAATATTATTGCTATAGGAGGGGACATACATGATAAAGTGTAATATCAGGACTTTAATGGCAGAACATCGGATCGATGATATTACCGAATTAATGAATCGATCAGGACTCAGCAGAAATTCGATTAATAAGTTGTATCGTGAAACGAATATTGAAACTACAAAGATGGAAACTTTAATAAAGCTATGCGATACATTTAACTGCAAGCTTTCTGACTTGATTGAATATGTACCGGAAAAGTGAGAATTGATCTAATAATGAAAAGTAACAGTGACTGGAATTGCGACTGTGAAATTTTGTCGTCGACCTCCAATAGCGTAAAAATTCCGGGGGATCGACGACAAATTGGAATATGGAGATAATAAGCGAGAATCGCAGATTGAATGTGAAAATCTTCGATTTACTGTGTTTGTCTAATTACCTCTTTAAACTTGTATGAAGCAGGAACATTTAGTAAGATTAGCGGAACAGCAGCACTTTTTTTGGTTTTGAATGTACCTATGAGGAATTGAAACGCGCCGGTTCTGACGAACCCCAACGCCTCCATCGTGTTTTGAATGTACCTATGAGGAATTGAAACCGGCATAACGCTACACGTCAACTCGATATATTCAGGGTTTTGAATGTACCTATGAGGAATTGAAACCGAGGAGCTTAACTTGAATTCAACTCCGCAGATGAAGTTTTGAATGTACCTATGAGGAATTGAAACTCTGGTTCCGTAAGGACGCGCTGGTTCGCGCAACCGAGTTTTGAATGTACCTATGAGGAATTGAAACTTGTATGGTCACGCTCTCGCCTCCCACTTTTTCTCTGTTTTGAATGTACCTATGAGGAATTGAAACTGTGAAAGCTCAGTAACAATCATACGAGAGGTTGAGTTTTGAATGTACCTATGAGGAATTGAAACCTGCTCTAGCAGCGAAGTGTCCACCAGAGCTGATTCTAGTTTTGAATGTACCTATGAGGAATTGAAACTCCCATACGAGTTTAGCTCCAAATGCGTCGGCTATATCGTTTTGAATGTACCTAAGAGGAATATTTTAGATGATGTTTTGCTAGCATAACTCATATTTTATCGTTATGGGTTTAATAGTTTACAACTCTCAAATTAGTCGGTAAAATATGGTTACTGCAGATTTGGGTTGGTTTCCTATTTTTTTGAAATCACAAAAATCATTGTAATACCTAATTCTTAGGAATTTAAATTTAATGATGTTTCTTGGCTTTATGTACCTATAAGGACTTAGCTCAAGTATATATGATGTAGGCTTTTCATAGAGATCCTAGTGAGTAGAATATTTTTTTGAGATATTAATTTTGCGAGTTAATACTAGTTTTTCAAAAGGAACTTATTAATAATGTTACTTGATAAAGGGGGGGGATAGCTAATGAAAAGCCTTGTGAGAGTTTTAAAGCAAACATTGCATTTATTAACGAAAAAATAGAGACAGGAAACAGGCTCCCCGTATTATAAACCTATCTTCAATTTTACCTACGTATCTGAATGAATTCGTTATTATTCAACAAAATTTCGACAAAAAGATTGTTCCTTGGAAAAATATGAAATGAAACAGTATACTAGACCTAGTAGGATAGGAGGGACTAGGCAGTGAGAATTCGAATCACATTGAGCTTTGATGGAAAGCTTACAGTTCCTATTAACCATCAAGAATGGCTTCACGGACTGATTTATCACAGTATCCGTGATGACGGATACCGTGACTTTCTCCATAATACCGGTTACCAGCAAGGAAAACGCCAATTTCGCATGTTTACCTTTTCGAGATTGAATGGTTCATATAGACTAGACAAAAACTCCCACACCTTAGAATTTACACCACCGCATGTATCTTTCATATTTTCTGCATCTGACAAAAAATTAGTTCAAGAGTTGGTCTCTTCCTTGTTAATTCGCGAGGATCTTCGCCTAGGAACTAATCAAGTTAAAGTTGGATCCATCGAACAAATCCATAATAGCGTTAGTGAAAAAATGGTGATACGTTTCCTTACTCCGATCACGATGTATAGTACTTTTCTGCTGCATAATAAAAAGAAGACTTATTTTTACTCACCATGGGAAGAAGAATTCAATCCACTTATTCAAGCAAATGCGCTCAAAAAATATGAGGCGCTACATGGGAAAGCTCTCGAAGGCGATAGGCGACTCTGCTTGACGCCTCTACTTCGGGATCAAATTAGACCCAAAACAACAAAGTTCAAATCTACGTTGATAAAGGGCTGGACGGGTGATTTCCTATTGGAAGGAAATCTGGATCTTATTCAATTGACTTATGATGTGGGCCTTGGAGCCAAAAATTCTAATGGACATGGGCTTTATGAAATTGTACGTCACTTATAGGAGGTGAGCAGTATGTTGGCAGAGTCCATCATTCGCATTGGCCGACCTATCGCACAGAGCGATTTGCCGAATCAACAGCGTATCCGATGGTTGACCGACGTTGATAGTGAAAATTGCAAGAACTTTTTCCAACATGTATTTCTTGTTGAACTGGATGGGGATAACGCGGCATTTCACCTCATGGAAATCGGAAATATGGAAGGGAAGAGTTTCGTACCAAATTCATTAAGAAATAATGCTTTCCCAATTTTATATCCGAACGGAGGAAATCCTCTCCACGCGCAGGGAATGTATCCGGTTCCATGCTATCTGATGTATGAAGCGCATATTCATGCGATGGAACATGCAGAATCGTTTGCGGTGGATGTCATTCTTCCACGACTTAAGAATACGGTGTCGTTCAGGCATAGAAACGAAGAGCAGTTATTGGAAATTGCTCGACGTTCTGCTACAACGATAGCCCCCTACTTTGAACAGTTTATCAAAGATGAAAAGCAGCTAGGTATTTTATACATATTCGATCATAGCTTGCCTATTTATCGCACATTAGAGAAGAGAAGCGAGGATGAACGCTACCTTTGGATAACAGAAAGCCGATTATTCCCCGGTATACAGCTTCATATCGATGGTGATCAGGCTTTGGTGGGTATCATCGAAGCAAAATTCACGGAAGCAAAGTCATTGGGCAGCGCGGACAATGCAATCTCTACATTCACGAACCAGAATGAAGATGAAGTTGCTTCAATATACAATAAATTCTGGCTGTGGATGTCGCCAACATGGGAGATGCCTCGTTCTATCTACTGGGGAAAGGATGAGTGGATACGCGGAATCAAGATTGATCGCGCAAGCTATGAAGCTTTTTTGTACGGCACGCAGTTTCTGAAGCAGATTACTGTCCCGGTAACAAGTTCGGTACTTAAAGAAATGTTTGCTCCGGTAACAAGCCTGGAAGCGAAACGCCATATGAAATCTACCAGTTTCGAACCTATTTTTGGGGTTCCGCTCGTGCTTCCGCTTTTGGAAGGGGACTCGGAACAGCTATATCACAAATATAAGCGCATCTTGAATCAGTCTGATAAAAGCGACAGTGATATTCATCTAGAACTACTGGCAGGCATTCATAAGTTCATTCCGAAAATGAGTGATGAGCATCGACTGACTCTCGTATATTATTCCGGTGACTTGTCACGGGGCAATATGCACATTCGTAAGGTGATTGAAGACGTTGTTCCGAGTGTTGCTACTGTGTTGCAACAAATTATAAAAGATCTGAATCGCCAAGAATTACTTCCCATTTTGAAAGCATTCCGGTGTAACACAGATAAGGAATATTATCGACTTCGTTCACTGCCGTCGCTATTGGCGAATGCTTATGGGCCGGGATATGTATGGAGCAGTCTACAGGCGGTACTACACCGCGAACCGATTACTGTTCATCGGCTATATATGAATACCTCGATAAAGCTATTGGAATTGGCGCTGAAAGAAGACGAATGGGGGATGAGAGAAGAACTCGTATTCCATTATGTTTTTCTTGCCTTCCATGCTCGATATCATAATGAAGTGATACAAAATAAAGAAAGGGTGAATACGTTGGCGAATTGGGAACGTGTCATAGAGTATTATCATGCTGGAACAATATCGTTATCTCAACTGCAATCGGCTGAAGAGTTGGGATTTGTGACGGGATTACTATTAAAACAGTTCTCGAATTCCTACCATAGAAAAACAGGAAAGGACTATGTGAAGCATCGGGTAATGAAGTTCGGCAGTAAGCTAACGCCGGATATGATATGGAAATACGGCGTGCTTCGCTGCCAAGAGCTGTCAGAGCAGTGGGACATGGGAATCGGGAAGAATTTTTGGCCTATTTTGGCGCAAGTTCTGCTCGGATTCTTAGATGCCGAAAAAACGCAAGCGCTTCGTACAGATAGAGACAAATTTATGACGGCTTTTTGGTCCGGGTATTTAATGTACAAGAAAGAGAAAGAGGAGGAGTAAGAAGATGAGTGTACATAATGGTGAATTGTTGTTCGTAAAATCGGTAAAGGACGGAATACCGAACCGCGATCCGCTGCAGGATAGTGACGCGCGCAGATTATTTCCGGAAGAGGACGGGAGAATTTCGCTGAGTGATGTAAGCATCAAACGTGATGTGCGCGATTATGTGTTAGAGGCAGAGCCAAATGGTGGAGTAAGCCAGCGTAATTATATATTTGTACAAGGTAAGGTTAATGATAAAGGGAAATTGCTTGGACGGGGAAGCTTGGCAGAGTGGATTGCAGAGCAGGCAGATAAGAAAAATGAAGCAAAGGAAAATATGAAGTCCGTGCTGTTGTCGCATAGCTTCGATGCTCGTGCATTCGGGATTGTATACTCAGTCAAATCTACTAGCTTCCATCTTACAGGGCCTGTGCAGTTCGGATGGGCGCATTCGCTTCATCCAGTAGACAGTCAATATATTCAAGGGACTGTGGTGATGCCGAGCACCGATGCCAAAGACGGGGAGGATGGTAAATCGCAAGGAACGATTTGGACAAGCTATATCGTACCTTTTGCCGTATTCGCCATGCCAGGCGTCATTAATGCTAAAAATGCGGAACAAACCGGGATGACTGTTGACGATCAGGAACTTCTGCTCAAAGGGTTATGGCAGGGGACGCAGCATCGCCAAGCTCGCGGCAGGGGGCAGCAGCAACCTCTCATGCTGGTGCATGTAGAGTATAAAGATCCATTCTTCCGAATCGGGTATTTGGAAGACTTGATTACGTTGCAGCCGGGAGAAACGGCATGGAGAGAAGGAGGAAGACGGCCGTCGTCTCTGAAAGATATTACATTGGATGTTTCGGAATTGGTTCGTACTCTAGAACAATATAAAGAGAAAATAGAACGGTGCCGAATTTGGGTTCATCCTTCTTTGCGTGTAGAAAGTGATATCACACCATATCTACAACCATTATGGTAGGCGATGATGATGAAAGCAGTTATTTTTGACGTAAAAGGCACAATCGCCCATTTCCGGAGACCGGATACGACAGCGACCCACCTAACGTATCCATTTATCACACCAACGGCGGTCAAAGGTATGGTGGGCGCAATTATTGGCATATCGGATTTTGTAACCAGTGATCGGGTTGGGATACAGCTTCTGCGTCCAGTGCGCACTTCGGCACAGCAGATGTCCATGTTAGGTAAAGATGCGGGTACTACGTTTAATCGTCCAACCGCAATGGAACTGTTAGTCAATCCAGCTTACCGTATATATTACGTTGGCGATGAGCATGTCGATCGGCTTGAGGAGCAATTGAATAAGAGGTATTCTGTTTATCCGACGTATTTGGGAGTCGCATTTGCGCTGACATTCCCACAGTTAGTGGGAAGCGTTCAACAGGTAAAGCACCTTGAAGAAGATGTGATTACGACACGTACTGCAGTTCCGACGTCGCTAATTCAGGATTTGATCTTAACCGAGTCTAAGTCTACGTACAGCCGTGCAGGAGGCTTTATGAAGGACTATAAGGGGAATCGGACCTTCGAGAAATCTATATCTTACATCTTTGAGAAAGATGGAGGGCCGCTCTCTTTTCGGAAAAAAGCGGACACAGATGGAAGCTGTGATGTGTTCCTGATTAAGGGGGAGGCAGTATGTCTCGTATAATTCCCTTCGATCAATGCATTGCCAGACCGGGATCGTTGTTAAGCGAACATCTCATACAAGTAAGGCAATCGGTAGAAGGATTTCTTAATAACGAACTTGATGCGTTTATACAATTAGCCGGACTGTCAGGGATTTGCCACGATATTGCGAAGAGTCATACTAAGTGGCAAGACTACATTCATAAAAAAACAAAGGAGGGCCCCAATCATTCTGCCTGCGGGGCCTTCTTCTTTTCATATCTTGGGTACTATATGCTGCAGAGTATGGGGAAGTGGGATCAATATTGCATAGAGTGGCTGTGGTTCGTGCGTGATATCGCGGATCACCATAGTCAACTGCATAATTTATCTGATAAAGGCTGGCTTAAAGATTATGATTGGTCAGAACTTGATCTTGCGGGTATAGAGACATTTCTACACGAGCAGTACAATGAATTAATTATTAACAAGATCAATGCGGAAAGTTTAAGGGAATGGCTGAAAAAAGATGCAGAGGAAGCTGTAGAAGAAGCGCTAGACGCATTGCAAATCGGCTATGGAGCTTGGAAACCGCTTAAACTGATGAGGCGTGTTCAAAAGTGGAGGCAGAATACGACCAGTTTGATCGCAGGTGATCGATTTGATGTGAAGCAGGTGTATACTAGTTGGTTTGATACCAATGACCACTATCGCCATCAAGAGTTAATCAACGACTACTGTCGAAAACAAAATTGTTCAATGTCCGTAATACGACTGCAGGCCCAAGCGGACATCATGTCACAATTGCTGCAGCATCCCGAGGGGAGATTCTTTACGCTGCAGATGCCTACCGGATACGGAAAAACGATTACCTCTATGAAAATTGCCTCTTGGTTCGGTGAGCAGCAGCAATTCCAAAAGATTGTGTATGTCGGGCCTTACTTGTCCATTATCGAACAGACCAGCGGTGTAATAGAAGAAGTCATTCAAGAGAAAGCATTAGAGCATCATTCACTAGCCTTGCTGGAGGAGAAGGACGATCATAAGCAAAGTACGAGCAAAAGTCAACTGTCCGTAGAATCGTGGGCACATGCAATTGTGTGTACCAGCTTCCATCAATTTGGGAAGGCTTTGTTTCCTAAACGATCGCAAGATGTATTGCGTCGGGCATTTTTGCAAGATGCCGTCATTATCATCGACGAGCCGCAAATATTGAATCCTGATGTATGGAATGTATTTCTGTGTGGACTTGAAGCCTTAAGCGAACTTTTAAACCTTAAGGTCATTTTTTTGTCCGCAACGATGCCGCCTTTCCATTATGGGCTGTCCAAACAGCCTATCGATCTTCAAGTCAAAGCGTCTTCTAACCATGATCGGTATCGGTTGTTTATTGAAGAGGCTCAGGATGAAGATTCGTTGGTTACGTTTTTGAAGGAAAAAGAAGTATCTTCGCAGGCGATTATACTGAACACAATCGAAGACGCTTGCCGGGTGTATCGCAATATAGCGGAGAAAGAGGCGTATCTGCTTCATGGCTTAATGATACCTCTTCATAAAAAAATCGCAATTGAAACGATCAGGCGGGGGTTAATAGATAAGCATCGCAAGCATCCTTTGTATGTTGTTTCAACCCAAATTATTGAAGCGGGAGTAGATGTCAGCTTTCAGCATGTAGCTAGAGCGATGCCGATTATGCCCTCGATCGTCCAAGCGGCTGGACGCGTCAATCGCCATTTGGAGGGACCTGTATTAGGAAGAATATCGATCTTCCCGTTTTATCGGGAAGGTAAGAGGGATACGCGCAGCTTTATTTATCCTAAATCGCTGCAGAAGATTACAGATCGGTTGCTGCAGCAACAACCTACGTGGATGGAATCGGAGCTTACGGAACTAGTAAAGCATTATTATGAGGAAATGTTCCGCCATAATACGTATGAAGCGGCAATGGCATACATTCGCGACGCATATGAAGGAGAGTGGGAGAAACTATCCAGTTTTCAACCCTTTGATGATAGCGTAATGAGGTTGCCTGTTTTCGTTCCATGGAATCCGAATGAAGATGAGCGGCAGCTATTGCCAAAGTCGTATTCCATTTTGCAAAAAAAGTTTGGGTTATATCATGCAGTCGATATATATGAACGATATTCGGATAAGGCTTTCATGAAAAGGATGACGTTCGACGATCGAAAGCAGTTTATGATTTTAGTTCATTATTATGTCTTAAATTTGCCTGTCAAAAAGGCGCTAAAGGTGGCAAGCAAGGAGGACTTTTTGACGCACCGAATTCCTATGCTGTATGGAACCGAGGTATATGATTCGCAAGTTGGCCTTCGCGCACAGTTCGATCAGTTTGACAATTTTATTTAGGAGGAAGTGCCGTGAATTCAGGACTGCCGGTAGGTGGAACGGATATTTGGTACTACTTTATTTGTAAACGGGAAGCTTGGCTTAATATGCACCAGATTGTTCCGGATGAAGAAGATGAAAATGTGGAGATTGGTCGCTTCATTCACGAATATCGCTACGGGAGAGAAAAGAAGGAAGTAGCGATAGGCTCGATAAAGATGGATCGGCTGAAGCGTGAAAAAGGAGAACTCGTGGTTAGAGAAATCAAGAAGTCTTCCAAGTTTTTGACTAGCTCTCGCTATCAGCTTATGTATTACCTATATACGCTGAAGCAGATGGGAATTGAGGCGAGAGGAGAACTGCTCTTCCCAGAAGAAAAGCGAAAAGAACATGTTGAACTGACGGAAGAAGGAATTACTGAGCTTGAAGCTGCGATTAAGGATATACAGGCACTTTCACAAAATCCGATACCGCCAGCCCCAAAAAAAATTGGATTTTGTCGCAAGTGCGCATATCGGGAATTTTGCTGGGCGGAGGGATGAGCGTTGAAGAAGTCATTATATATTTTTCAGAACGGTGAGTTGCGAAGAAAGGACAATAGCTTATATTTTGAATCGGAATCGCGCAGAAAATATATTCCGGTGGAAGATACGAACGATATTTTTATTTTTGGAGAAGTAGATGTCTCGAAACGTTTTCTAGAATTTGCAACACAAAAGGAAATTGCAATACACTATTTCAATCATTACGGTTATTACATTGGTACTTTTTATCCGAGAGAGCATTATAATTCGGGGCATCTTATCGTTAAGCAGGTGGAGCACTATATCAATATGGATTTACGTTTGGAGTTGGCGCGAACTTTTGTAAAAGGTTCTATTGGGCAGATGCTGCAAGTATTAAAATACTATAGTGGTAGACGAGATAATAAGCCATTATTTGAAGAACTCGTTACTCGGCTAAACGAGAATGCAGGACAAATTCATGATGTTGTCAGCATCGAAGAGTTAATGGGAGTCGAAGGACATGCACGTGAACGGTATTACCAAGCTTTTGACTCTATTATGGGGAACCCTGATTTTATTTTTGAAAAACGTACCAAACGACCGCCGCAAAACCGTTTAAATGCTTTAATCAGTTTCGGAAATTCAATTTGCTATACGGTCGTATTAAGTGAAGTCTATAAAACATTTCTCGATCCGAGAATTGGATACCTGCATGCAACAAATTTTCGAAAATTTTCATTGAACTTGGATGTAGCAGAAATTTTTAAACCTATTATGGTGGATAGGCTTATATTTACGATGGTAAATAAAAATATGCTGGGTAAAAAAGATTTTGACGAGCATACGGATGGTATTATGCTAACGGAAGACGGGAGAAGAAAGTTTGCCCAGGAGTTGGATAAGCGCATGCAAACAACTGTTAATCACCGCCATTTAGGCAAGTCGGTTTCCTATCGCCGATTAATAAGGTTAGAATTGTACAAGCTGCAAAAGCATTTTCTTGGGGAACAAAAGTATGTCCCATATCATTCGATGTGGTAGGTGATCATGTGTTTGTGATTTTAGTCTATGATTTTAATGAAAAAAGAGTGGGTAAGGCAGTTAAAATCGTTAGGAAGTACCTGCATTGGGTTCAAAATTCGGTATTTGAAGGAGAAATGTCGGGGGCCAATTACGTGAAGCTGAAAATGGAATTAGAAAATTTAATGGATCCAACGGAGGACTCCATCATTTTTTATACGTTTCGCACTCAAAAGTATTCCAAGCGAGAAGAAATGGGATTAAAGAAGGGCGGGGATGAGTTTTTTATTTAACCTGAAATGTCGTCGATCCTCTATAGCGCATAAACCTCTGGGGATCGACGACAATATGAAAAAACGAGAATAAAGAAGAATCACAGAGAGAGTTGAAAATAAACCTTTATTAATGGATGTTCAGGATTAAATGTTTTTGCTTGCCGGTGGGTTTCAGCGTTTGGTAGGGTAAGCTTAGTAGCAAGATATTTTGGGGTATTGAACGTACCTATGAGGATTTGAAACTTGTAATGCTGGATCTCTCTTCATTTCCGGTTGCCTGTATTGAACGTACCTATGAGGATTTGAAACATCGATGCGGCTTTCCAGGACAGGCACCTTGGTCATCGTATTGAACGTACCTATGAGGATTTGAAACACTTCCGGAGCAAAAGGTTTCCGTCTGACTGTTATTGGTATTGAACGTACCTATGAGGATTTGAAACACGCCTGAAAAGCCCAAGCCTGACCCTGCACCTTTGGTATTGAACGTACCTATGAGGATTTGAAACCTCGGAATAATGGCGAACCGTGGTTACAAAGGCTCCGGTATTGAACGTACCTATGAGGATTTGAAACGCAAATAATCGTCATCCAACCTGTAATCCAAAGAGTATTGAACGTACCTATGAGGATTTGAAACGTATATCGGTATTTTTGTTCTGTGTGTTGCCATCATTGTATTGAACGTACCTATGAGGATTTGAAACTCGTTATCCACGAGCAGCACCCGCTTCCCATGTAGTATTGAACGTACCTATGAGGATTTGAAACGTGGGAGAGGTGGACAGCCGGCAAAATCTAGCACGAGTATTGAACGTACCTATGAGGATTTGAAACGCGAAAAATTCAACAGCTTTTTCATATGGAACACCGGTATTGAACGTACCTATGAGGATTTGAAACATGGGCCACTTAAAGGAAGACGGCAGCCCTAACATGTATTGAACGTACCTACGAGGAATTAATATTAGGATAGCTATTATGGGGTAGGTAGTGTAGTGTAAATTGAAAATAGATAAGAAAATCTTTAAGAAGAAAATGTAAATAAATGAAAGGAATCAGATGCCACAAAAAAGAAGTTGTGTACTTGATGGATATGAAGTTAACTATTATAGACTTGTAGAAAAGGTAGAAAAACCTGTATCTAATCAGTTTCTCAAGGCTTTAGCTGACAGGCTATGTATAGACGGTGATAAAAGCATAAAATCCAATATACGAGCCGCCAAAAACAGAGGAACGAGATAATTCTTGCTCCTTTTCATGTGTTTCCTCGTAATATCATTAAATTTACACGATCTATATGACATGGTAAAATGTAGGTGGTTATTTGATGAGAAGGAGGGATGATATTGGACGCAACGATCATTACAACGATCGGTGAACTAATCCAAGATACAAGGCGCTCGTTAAATATGACGATCACTCAATTGTCAGAATTATCAGGTGTTCCTAGAGGTACGATTTCAAGAATCGAGAACGGCGAAGTAAAGCGTCCAGAGTTTTCGAGTGTACGTCCATTGGCAATGACATTGAATATTCCTTTTGAAACATTGGTTGATTATTATGCTGAAATTGAAAAAAGAGCTGAAACATTGCTAAGTATGTTTCAAACTACAGTACGACAATGTAAAGACATTGACCTTATTCGGAAAGTTGCAACAAAATACCTTGAATCTCCGAATGAAGACAGCTTAGATTTAACCGAAAAGCTGTATCAACATATCAACTCCATAGAAGATAACTCCATTAAATTGTCATTGTATAGCCTCATCATCGACTACTCACGCTCACACGGAATTATGCCATATATTGCAAAAGGATTGTATCAACAGTACTTGATTGAACGTTACGACTTAAACAGGCTGAAGGAAACCTATTACAACGGAAAATATATTCTTAATTATGCTGATTTCTTATCCCAACAAGAGCGGATCGAGCTATACTACAAATTAGGAATACAGGCGTATAATCTGAAATTGTATCACGAGAGTATCGAACACTGTAAGAAGGTACTGGCGTTACATAGTGCTGAAAGTCCCTATAAAGTAAACGCACTTTGGGTTCTTAGGGATGCGAATTTTGCTCTTGGCAAATATGAAGAATCAGAACTTTACTCGTTACAGTATAAGCAATTTAATTACCCGAACTCACAAGAGCATACTGTGTTTATGGAAGCTCTGTACAATGCCGTAAAAGGGAATACTGATAAAGCTATTAAAGAGCTTCGAGCACTCCTTGTGACATGCAGCGATACTTTTATCCTTGGTGCAACAAGGCATCTTTTACAATTGTACTTAAAACAAAAGAATTTTGAAGAAGCTCAAGCTTTAATAGAAAGCAACAGAATAAATTCATCTATTTTGGATAAAGAGAACCCATTAACTTATTATGGGTATGGGGAATATCAGCGAATTCTGGGGGAGTATTTTTCGGCTATAGGCGACATCGACAACAGTATTAACCATTTGATGGAAGGTTTAATGTGCTTTTCGAAGATCAAAGATGTCAACAAAGAGAAGGAATGTTTAAACACAATTATTCATATACATATAAAAAATAATATTCCTATGATGGGACAAATGCTTGAAAATCTCAGAAATTACTTGATGGAGGAGAATTGAATATGAAAAATGTAATCCCAAAAATCTGTTTTCAAGGTTTTCTATACACAACCCTTATAGTAACAGTAGTTGCATTGACAGGTGACACTGGGTCTATTATTCCTTATTAATAAAATTGCTCTCTTAAAATTGTACTAGATACGCTGATTACCTCGGATTAAAAGAGCAGCTATTTTATATGGAGCTTCTAGTAGCCTAGCCAGTAAACATACTTTTTACAACTTACAACAGTAGCGTCACTCTCTGGCGGATCAGGAGCATATATCCGTAGTAATGTTGGGAGCATCATTTGATGCTCTTTTTCATTTTTCGACAAAGTGATACAGTGGTATTTTCTCACATTTCTTACTGGAACGTGCATTATACTCAGGAGAGAGATAGTGTACGTGAGGTGAGCGTTATAGATTCATTGGAGCATAAAATTAATGAGCTTAGGAAGAAGCTTACAGAGATTGTTCAGATTAAAGGTG
>Ga0209566_100836_pt1 | contig 15488 bp, 11 predicted proteins | sample Araplavi_mTSA_r2_2_FD_184287 | JGI IMG/M metagenome (GOLD analysis project Ga0209566, IMG submission 184287) | Arabidopsis root microbial communities from North Carolina, USA - plate scrape CL_Cvi_mTSA_r2 (SPAdes) (version 2) | ecosystem: Host-associated > Plants > Roots > Endosphere | place...
TTCCAGCAAGCGGGCGCTTATTATTGACGCCCGCTTCCTCCGCCGCCCGAGAATCCGCCGCCGCTTCCTCCGGTTCTGCCGCTGAAGCCGCCTCCGCCGCCTCCAGGGAAACCGCCGCCCGGGAAGCCTTGCATTTGCTGCTGGTTGTTGGTAGTCGTTTTACGTGTCGGCATGACCACTTGGTCGCCTGCTGTCAAACCGCTTACCACCTCAACCTGCGTTTTGCTGCGGATGCCAATCTTGATCTCGTGCCCTTCTTCTACGGTGCCGTCCGCCTTCTTCACGGAAACCGTCGATTTCCCTTTGGACGTCGTCACGGCTTGAATCGGCAGCACGAGAATATCTTTTTTATCCTGAATATAAATTTCAGCCGTAGCTGTCATCGCATATTTCAAATCATTCGCTTCTGTGTTCGGAATCGAAACGACCGCATCGTACGTAGTCACACCGTTCGTTGTCGTACCTACGTTAGAGACGGAGGTGACTTCGCCTTCGAACGTCTTGCCCGAGATGGCATCCACTTTCACCGTTGCCTTTTGGCCCACTTTGATGCTTGTCAGATCCAGCTCATCCACGGCGATTGCCAGCTGCATCGTACTTAGGCTCGCAACAGCGCCCAGCGTCGTATTCGCTTCAATCGATGCGCCGGCTGGATAGTTACGCAGCACGTTGCTTTTACTGTTAGCAAAGTCTGCGGAGAACACACCGTCAAACGGCGCCTTGATCGTCAATTGATCCAGCTTTTGCTGTGCATCTTCCACCTTAATCTTCTGGCTGTCGATGGCCGCTTGCTTGCTGATAATATTGTTCTGGAGATCATCATTAAACATCGTTGCGATCATATCGCCTTGCTTGACGGTATCTCCATCTTTGTATTTCATCGTTTTGATTGTACCACTGGCCTCTGAGAATACCGGCGTTGTCCGCACGTAATCCAGCGCTGCATCTGCAGATGAATCGATTTCGCTGCCGCCGCTCGTGATCTTGCCTTTCACTTTCAACCCGGCGGATAGGGTGCCGTCATTGTCGACCAGCACTTCGACAGTCACCATTTTATTACCATTGGCGTCTGCATTGACATCCCGGCTTACCGTATTGACGGTTCCGACCTTCGACATCAGATACCCGTCGATCGTTAACTCGACGTTATCGCCTTTCTTCAACTGCACAGCTTCTTGCAGCGGGAAGGACAGCTTTACCTTATACTGCGAAGTATCGGATATCGTTCCAATTTTCGTTGTCTTGCTCACTTGGCTGCCCACATCCAGATTGGAGCCAAGTGTCAGCTTCCCGCTCATCGTGGCCGAGATGCTCATATGGCTTTGTTCACCCTGCAGCTCCGCCAGCTCGCTCTGCATTTGGTTCAGGCTGACCTGGGCTTCCTTCAGGTTCGTTTCCACCGATGGCACGGAGAGCTCTACGAGAACATCGCCTTTTTTCACAGCCTGGTTTTGCGTGACATTCATTGTTTTAATTACCGCATCCACAGGGACGACGATGTTTTGTCTGTCCTTCGCATCCAGCTGCGACGTTCCGGAGACCGTTGAGCTGATTTCACCTTTCGTCACTTTCATGACCGTCTGCTGTGTCGAAGTTGCTGCTGGTTTTGCTTTAAAATGAAAATAGGAATAAGTGCCCGCTCCACACAGCATGGCCGCCAGAACAACAATGATCCATTTCTTATTTTTCTTCCACTTCATGGATATCTCCACTCTCCTGTACCCAAAGTCACCGTCTATTTCACAAGACCAAGTGTAAGGGGAAAGGCTGAAGCCTATCTGAATCCCCGCTGAAAAGAAGTTGAATGCTGGCTGAACGTTTGCTGAAAATAGCGGCAGGATGTGCCAACGGGGGGAGATGGTGGGGATAATAGCTCAACAGCGCATAAAAAAGCTGTCCCTCCTCATTCGCGATGACAGGGACAGCCGTGTTTGAAGCTATTCTTAAAAAGGATTCAAAACATGATAAAAGACATTTGGCGAAGCCATCCGGTAATAGAAGCTGCACCAGCCGACGCCTTTGTGGTTAAAGCGATTCGCCGTGCTGTACACCAAGCGCTCTTGCTCCAGCTCCTCGATCTGCTCGAGCTGGCCTTCCACATACGCCATCAGTCTGTATGCGGCTGTGTCCAGCCTGTTGATCACACCGCCGTAGCGAATGTCGAGCACTTCCCAGCCGAAAGGCTTGAACATACTGAGCCACTGCTTGCGGTGCGCCGCCCTCAGTTCTTGCACAGCAGCTGCAATGGCTGGCAGCGTTTCAAGGGCAATCCGGCGCAGCGTCTCTTTGTCACCGCTGTCATAGGCTCTCTTCAGCTCGATGCCGATCTCGCTCTTCAGCTTCAAGACGCCGCACAGCTTCTCCGGCACGTCGAACAAGTAATCGAGCGCAGCAGCGCTGTCGCGACGGCTGTGGATGTCCTGCTCCACCTTGGCGTAGTGGGCCGCCATCTCCAGACCTTCAATCTGCTTGTCGAAGAGCCCGAGCAGCGCATCCTGATACAGCAGGAACTTCGACGGGTTGCTCTGCTTGCGGTTGTCCGGCTCGGAGCCCGGCGTCTCGTCCAAATATTTGAGCTGGAGGAAGGCATCGGCCTCAATACCGGTGCAGAACTTGACCCGCTCCGCCACTTGCGCCCAGTCCGGGCTTCCTTCCGTATAGGCATGCTCTGCATATAACTGCAGACCGAGCAGCGCGATGAACGGGTTACTCTCCATCCCGTCATCGCCCCACATGGTGGCGTAGACTTCGCGGATGCCTTCTTTTTTGCATACCTGGAGCGCAGTATCCGTTGCGTTCAGCGACAGACCATAGTTCACCCCAAAGGTGTTGAACACCCAGACGGCGCCTGCGAACACCAGATTGCAGCCGAGCGGCCTGTGCTTGGCGATCAGGCTTTCGTATTCCTCGCTCTCCAGGTGGTTGTAATCCCAGTAGACCATATCGACATCTTTGGGAATGCGGCCCGCCATCTCCTCCGAAATTTGCGTCTCGGCATCGTAATATTCCTCACCATTCGCCGAAGCCAGCTTCAGGAACATATCGCTCCACATCATCGGCTTCAGCCCGCGGTCGCGAACGACGTCAAGCACTTTCTCCAAGTGTGCCGTCATGATCTCAAACCGGCTCACATAGCCATGCTTATCCAAATATTTCCCGCGGCCAAGCTCTTCCGCCTCATCCATACCGATATGAATTTTGCGGCTGCGAAACGGCGCGCTGACAGCTTCGATCATGTTCGCAACCAAGCGGTCCGTCCGCTCATCGCCAACCAGCAAAGCCCCCTTCGTGTCCTTGTAATGCTTCACAGGCTCCCATTTCAGGAACTCCTCCAGATGCGCAAGCGTCTGAATGCTGGGAAATGCTTCAATGCCGAATTGATCGGCGTAATCGTCGATCGCTTTCAGTTCAGCCTGTGTATACCGCCCGCGCATGTAACCAAAATACGCCTCGCCGCGGATTTCATACGTATCTTCCATATAGAGCATGACGGTATTAAGACCCATCAGTGCCATTTTATTCAAAATCTTTTTAAATCCGTCCAACGTAAAAACCGCATTCCGGGATAGATCGAACATCGGTCCAATCGTATCGAACTGCTGCTTCTCGTGAATTTCAAAAGGGGCTCCTTTGCGCAAATGCTGAATGAGAAGTCCAAGCCCCCGGAAAAACTGATGCTTTTGACCATATCGAATATAAGCCTGCTCCTGCTCGAAGCCGACCTCCAAATCGCCTGCCGACGGCTCTACCGTAACCGTAATGCCTTCTTCCGCTTCGATGAATTGGAGCTCTTGTGATAGAATTTGCACACCATCCTTCAGAGCGGTCATCTCACCTACAAAATGCAACTTCAATTCTTTTTCCCCCTGCCTGGTTCATAAATGTGCACTGACAAATGGACGAATATTTGTCCAATAATCACTATTTTACACGTTTCAAGCAATTTTGGTCAAAAAAATTGTTTTTACAAACAAAAAGATGACGCCACCCGCTTGGGGCAGCGCCATCCCATGGATTAGTTTGTAGTTGATGCTTCTGGAGCTTCTGGGGCGCTTGGAGCCGCGCCTTCCGGACGAGTGTGCTTATCTTCAACAAATTTTTTGATTGAATCGGTCATATTGTCTTTGATTTTGCTAATCAGGTCGTCCTCGCTGATGCCTTTGGTTGCGGCAATATCAACGATCGATTTGCCTGCGTCAAGCTGCGTTCTCATCTCATCCACAGTAATACCCAGGATCGTTGTCAATGTGTCGGGATTGCCGAATCCCATACCTCCTGGACCTCCACGGCCTTCGTGTCCACCACGGCCGTCAGGGCCGCCAACAGGACCTGCGCTCTCAACTTGCTTCGTCAAGCGATCAGAGAGATTGGAAATCATTTTATCCGCTTGATCCTGCGTCAGCTTGCCAGATGTCACTTCGGCGTTGATCGCCGTTGTCTCCGCAGCTACCAGCTTTTGCACGAAGTCCGCTTCGCTGACACCTTGCTCTTGAGCGAATGCCGCTAATGTTTTACCGGCTTTAAGCGCCTCGTCAACCGCACTTTGCTCAACGCCGAGCACAGAAGCCGCTTGTTCATTCAAACGGATACCGCCGAAACCGCCGCCGAGTCCACCTGGGAAGCCCCCTTTGCCGCCGAAGCCTTTATTTTCAATTTGCTTTGTAAGTTGATCGGACAAGCCGGAAATGATTTTATCCGCCTGATCTTGCGTCAGCTTGCCAGCTGTCACTTGCTCATTGATTGAAGCAGTTTCAGCCGCAACCAATTTTTGCAAGTAGTCCGCTTCTGTCAACCCGCCGGCTGTTGCGATTTCCACTAATGTTTTGCCATCCTTCAAACTTGCGGAGATCGTTGCTTCATCGGTGTTAAGAATTGTTGCCGTTTCCTTAATGACGTTGCCGCCGCCGAAGAATCCGCCATGGCGTCCGCCGCGGTGGTCTTGTCCATTCATCCCCCATCCGGCTTTATCCGATTTTTGCGCTGCCGATGTTGTTGTCTGGGATGCTGCTGCAGCAAAGGCATCGTTATGTAAGGCGCCCACCACTCCAACTCCAAGTACAAAAGAAGCGATTAAAGAACCAGTTAGTATTTTTTTACCGATAGTTTTCATCATGTATTTCCACCTTTATTGTTTATTTTTTTGTGTTTCTTGCTTACAAAACCAAGTATAGCCCCCTTACCTGAATTCCATCTGAGTGGAAACTGAACGTTAGCCTAGAATTACCTGAGAATTGGCTGAAAAATCCAACTGGGTGGGGCCGGCGCTCCGACAGCCCGCTCTAACGCGAGTTTGACGCGTTAGACAGCCTCGGGCGCTCCCGCACGCCGCGCGCAAACACAAAAAACGTCCCACCTAAGTGGGACGTTCCTATGTTCAAGACGCTAAGCCCGCGGCAGCAAAACCCGAAACGTGCTGCCGGCGCCGAGCTCGCTATCGACCTCGATCGTGCCGCCGTGCAGCTCGACGATCGACTGCGTGATCGACAGCCCCAGGCCGGCGCCGCCGCTCTTCCTCGCCCGCGAAGTATCGACGCGGAAGAAGCGGTCGAACAAGTGCCCCAAGTGCTCGGGTGCGATCCCTGGCCCGTTATCGTGCACGGCGATCTCAACTTTATCTGTACGCTTAGCCAGCTTAAGCGTGATCTCCCCCGTTGAGGGATGCGTATGCTGAACCGCATTATGAAACAAGTTGAGCACGACCTGCTTGATTTTATCAGAATCGTACATACATAATGTCTGTGGCTCCAGCTCGATCGTGATCTTCCGATCCCCGGCCAGCATCCGCAGCTGCGGCTCCATGTCCCGCAGCATTTCATCCAGAGCGTCTTCCGATTTCTGGAAGGAAGGCGTTCGATCGAGCCGCGCGAGCAGCAGCAAATCCTCCACGAGCTTATTAATCCGCACGGATTCGCCGTGCATGCTCTTCAGCGCCTTCAGCAGCTGCTCCGGCTGGTTATAAGCCCCGCGCAGCAGCACCTCCAGGAAGCCGTGAATGGACGTCAACGGCGTTCGCAATTCATGAGATGCATCCGCGGCAAAGCGGCGCATCTGCTCTTTGGCTTCTTTTTCAGCCTCAAAGCTAACTTCGAGCCTCTCCAGCATCCCATTAAAGGAGGTCGAAAGACCGTCAATTTCCACCTGCCCCTGATTCGCAGGAAACCGTTCGTTTAAACTGCCAGCATCGATGCGTTTTACCGTATCCACCATATTCGACAGCGGAACGAGCGTACGGCGCAGCACAGGCAGAAAACCGAGCAATCCGAACACAAGCGCGAGCATCGATAACAACAAGAACGTGGAAAGCTGACGGAACAGGACATCCTTGATCGGCGCCGTGCTCACGCTCGCTTGAATGATGCCTTTTACCTCTTGGGCACGTTCAGGATTGCCGCCGATTTGATGAAACACGATTAACTCCTCACGGCCCTCACTGTCCTTCATAATCCGGTACTCGGGTTTCATCCTCGTTTTCATCAGTTCTTTGTAATCGTCCTCCGACAACTTCGGCGAAGCTAGCCCTGATTGCGTGGAAACTTGCGTGAACGTGCCTTGTTCATCGATGATGGCGATAGATAATTCCGGTAAAAAAACGCGTGGAACCTCGCCTATCGGATCATTTCCATTGCTGCTGCCATTGCCATTATTCGCCCGCGGGCCTGCCAAACCGCGCTTCATATCGAAGGGGTTCCCATCATGCTCCGGAGATCCCAGCGCACGCTGCCATGCCTGAGGCGGCAAAGTAGCCAGTTGATTGCGAACAGTCTCCGCTTTATTTCGATACAAAAATTGCTGCATGAAAATATATTGAAACACGCCAATAAGCAGCAACAATGCTGACATCACCAGCAGCGACCGGGATAGCAGTTGAAACTTTAACGAGCGGTACTCGAAAAATTTAGCAAACGGACTTTGCTTCTTCATGTCAAATCCATCCGGTAGCCTGCGCCGCGAATCGTCCGGATCAGTTTGTGCTCCTTGTCGCCCAGCTTATCGCGCAATGAACGGATATAGACCTCGACGATATTTTCTTCCCCGCCAAAATCGTAGCCCCATACTTTATCCAAAATCATCGTCTTGCTAAGCACAAGCCCGTGATTGATCGCCATAAACTTCAACAGCTCATATTCCGTCGGAGACAGCTCCAGCACCTTATCATTCAGACTGATTTCCTTGCGCCGGTCATCCATGCGCAGCGGCCCGATAACGACTTCGCCGAACAAGTTCGGGAAATGATTGCGGATTCGCGCATAAATGCGCGCCAGCAGCTCCTCGAAGCTGAACGGCTTCACCATGTAATCGTCCGCGCCCAAAGTCAGGCCCTTCACCCGATCTTCGACCTCGTCCTTAGCTGTCAACATGATAACCGCTACGTTATCGGTCTTTTTGATCATTCGGCAGACTTCAAACCCGTCCATGCCCGGCATCATAACATCCAGGATCGCAATATGCGGCTGAAATTTATTACAAATGGTAATGGCACTGAGGCCGTCTTGGGCGGTCATCACTTCGAAGCCTTCATTTTGCAAGCCCAGTTCCAGAAATTCAAGAATGTGCGGCTCGTCGTCGACAAGCAATATTTTAATGCCTTTTAATTGGCGCATGTGTATATCCTCCTACGGATTCTTCCCAATATTATCTCTTCTATAGGTATTATCCCATATCCTGCCTAAAAGCAAGCTGAGAAAAAACTGAAAGATTCCTGAAAGTTCCACCCGCAGGCTAAGCTGCCCGCTTGGCGCGAAACACCCACAATCGGCTGCCTGCATAATTCAAGATGCTTCCTGAGCCCGTAGCAGCCAGTTTTCCCAGCCATAACGGCCACGCCAAGCTATCCATGCATGCATGCAAGACAACGGAGGTAAGTAAGAGCAAAGTAGCATTCACCGCCAGAAAACGGAAAAGGTGGCCTTTATCAGCCGCGCTGTCCTTAAATGTCCACGAACGATTCATCAAGTAGCTATTCGCCACACCGCATGTGTACGCTGCGCACTGTGCCGGCAATTCCTCGCAGCCCACAGACAGGAGTAGCGCGAATACGGTAAAATCAATCCCTGAATTTAACGCGCCGACAAATCCGAATTTGATAAATGAAGGCAGCGAATGTTTAGATAACATGGCGAATACCGCGCTCTTTTTTCTTGATTCCATGGCAGTCAGACACAATATAGAGAGGGCGGCCTTTGGCTTCATCATAAATGCGCCCGATATATTCACCGATAATCCCGAGGATCCCTAACATAAACCCGCTGACGAGCAGCTGAATCATGGCGACCACATTCCATCCAGCTACAGCAGTATCTGTGAATAACTTCAGATAGAAAATAACCAGCATATATAAAACGCCTGCGAGTGAAAGCGTCCCGCCTAAATAAGAAGCCAGCTTCAGGGGCTTGAGCGAAAAGGATGTGAGGCCGTCCAAAGAAAGCTTCAGCATCTTCTTCAGCGGATATTTCGTCTCACCCGCAAGCCGTTCATCACGTACATATTCCACAGCGGTTTGGCGAAAGCCGACCCAGCTGACGAGCCCGCGGACGAAACGGTTTTTCTCCGTCATACGGCACATCACCTTGCAGACCTCACGGTCCATGAGGCGAAAATCGCCGGTATCCACCGGAATCGAGATATCGGTTGAAGCGCGCAGGACCCGGTAGAACAGCCGGGCCGTCTGCTTTTTGAAGAAGGTCTCGCCTTTGCGCTGCGTCCGCTTGGCATAGACAACATCGAAGCCTTCCTTCCACTTCTTAATCATTTCGAGAATGAGCTCGGGCGGATCCTGCAGATCGGCGTCGATGACGACGACCGCAGCTCCGCTGGCATAATCCATCCCCGCGGTGATAGCAATCTGATGGCCGAAATTTCGGGAAAAATTAATGAGTTTGATCGCGGGATCTTTTTCGCTATAAGCCTGAAGGATGGACGCCGTGCGGTCACGGCTGCCGTCATTGACGAACAACAGCTCATAGGGCTCACCCGTTTGGTTCATCACCTGTTTCAGCCGCCGGTACGTCTCATGAATGACTTCCTCCTCGTTGAATACCGGGATAATAACGGAATACCGAATGAACTCGTTCATCTTGATCAACCTCCTGAATTATAGAGAATCGTAATTGATTTCATACAAAGTTGCGGATCCGCCCATACGACCGTCTCGGCCATCACGACCCGTTTGACCGTCTCGGTTGTTTTCGCTGCTCGGACTCGCCGATGTTGTCGACGACTGGTATTCGCTTTGCGGAACTTCGGTGCTATGTGCCTTGATCCACGCGGTAACTTCCGAGCTGGCTTCACCGCCGCCTCCGAAGCCGCCACCAGCGTTAAGGAGGAAATATTTGATTTCGTGATTAGCTACCAATTGCTTCAATTTATCTACTGTCAGAATCGGGTCAGAGCCTGAGAAACCGCCCATCGCCATCACAGCCTTACCTGTTTGGATAATGTAATTGGAAGCCTCTGTCGCCCGAGATACGGCAAACAAATAGGTTTCACCTGTATTGTTTTTGGTTACATAGTCAAGCAGCTTGGCATCCACTTCACTTGAGCCGCCCATCGGGCCACTGCCCATACCCGCGCTTTGTTTCAAGCTCGGCCCCGCCTCAGGCAGCATGCTGTTGCCGCCGTACAGGAGCGGTGTTGCCGCCCAGTACAGAGGCGCCGCGAGCAAGACAGCCAGCGCCAGCATAGCCGCCTTGTGCGTCAGCCTTTCCTTCTTCGAAGCAAGCAGAAGGATAAGCAGGCAAGCCGCGCCGGCAGCCCCGACGCCAATCGCCCAGCCTGCGCCGATTTGCTGGCGGTACGGCAGGATAATGTATACTTCGAACGCTGTTGTTACGGCAATAGCCGCTGGCAGCAGCCACATTTTCCAGCCGGCTCTGTCGCGATAGCAGCTCCACAGCTCGGTCCAACCCGCACCTGCCAGCGCGGCGATCGGCGCAGCCAGCATGATGAGATAGTATGGATGGAAGAAGCCGGCTACACTGAAGAAAGCTGCAGCCGGCAGCAGCCAAGCCAGCCAAAAGAGCGCTTCGAATTGCTTGGCCGTCAGCCCCTTCTTGCGGCGAATGCTTAAGAGCAGCGCCAAGGTGCCGAACAAGGCAAATGGCAGCAGCCAGCTGATCTGACCGGAGAGTGAAGATTGGAAAAGACGCAGCGGTCCCGGTGTGCCCGTGTTGAAGGCGCCGCCGCCATTGCGGCCATCTTGGCCTGGGCCGCCTCCAGGGAAGCCTGCGGGCGCATTGCTTTTACCATCGAAGGCTGGCATCTGGCCGTCTGATGCGCCGCCTTGGCTGGCTGCCGCAGATCCGTCATTGCCGGTGCCGTTATCCGCTTTACTGCCGTCGCTGTTCGGCGCTTGAACGCCGTCGGTATGGCCATCGTCCCGCGGCATCATCTGGCCGCCGTCCGGGATGCCCCCGCCTCCACTACCCGGCCCTTGATTGCCCGTTAAGCGGGATACGCCGTTATACCCGAAAGCCAACTCCAAGACGGAGTTCGTCTGGCTGCTTCCCATATAAGGGCGTTTGTCAGCAGGAATCTCATCGACAACCAACGCCCAGGACAAGGATAGAACCACAAGTACGATGGTAGAGCTTGTTAGTACTTTCAGCTTGCTTTTCCAGTTCACTTTGCTTGCAAATACATAAAAAAGGTAAAAAGCAGGCACGACCATATAAGCTTGAAGCATCTTCATATTAAATCCGACGCCAATAACGGCAAACGCGCCGACGATAAAACCCCACTTGTTGTTCCGCACACCTTTCATCAGCATCCAAGTCGCCAAGATGAGCGTGAATACAAGCATGCTGTCCACATTGTTCGTCCGGCTGACGGCCGCGGCGATCGGTGTGCAGGCCAAGATTAGGCTGGCTAACCGGGCTGCAGTCCTGCCGAATGTCGGCTTAATAATGGCATAGAGAAGAAGCACGGATCCTACACCAGCAAGCGCTTGCGGCAGAATCACACTCCAGCCGTGCAGGCCGAACACATAAGCACTAAGTGTCTGGATCCAAAACGTAACCGGCGGTTTATCCACCGTGACATATCCGGCGGGGTCAAAGGAAGCAAAGAAAAAATTGTGAAAGCTTTGCAGCATACTCGTGACAGCCGCTGTGTAATAGCCGTTCACAACGCTGTCCTTCCAGATGCCGTACATGTTCAAAATAGCCGCAAGTAATGCTATAGCAACGAGGATGAAATCAATCCGCTGTGTCTTTTGCCTGTTCATCTTCAGGTACTCACTCCTTCATCATTCACGTCCGGTCGCTTACTGTTTGCTCCGAACCTATTGCTTACAATGTAACCCCCTTGGCTGAATGTGAACTGAGAGTGACCTGAGCATTCCGTGAATGTTATGTACATGAAAAAAAGCGATAGCGCCAGGAGCCCCGCTGGCTCCTTGGTTCTATCGCTTTCAATCTGCAAGGCTGATGCTTAGCTTTGCTGTGTCTTACTTGCGCCGTACGCCCGTTGAAGCATTTCTTGCAAATAGGAGGAACCGGCTGTAGTTGTCGTGCTGTTCTGGCTGCTGCTGTCCGTCGTGTCATCTTCGTCCTCGTCGGTAAGAGCTTGTAAAACAGCCTGCAAGCTAGTGTCATCCGTAGACGAAGTGGAGTCCGCTCCGCCAGGACCACCCGGGCCACCACCTGGAGGAGGTCCTCCCGGGCCGCCAGGAGGTCTGCCGCCAGGCGGCGGTCCCATTGGTTTTCTGGAAGAAGCATCGGCTGAATCTGTTCCTTGGCTGCTCAACTGCTCCACTAAATCATTCAAGTCGTCCTCGGAAATCGAGAGCGTACTGGAGGAACTGCTCGTTGAACCACTTGTTGAGCTAATCGAATCACTGCTGTCACTTGAATCATCCGTTGTTGAATCCGCAGCTGAAGCCAAATTCCTAAGCTTCGCCAGCAGTTCCTGCGCCTCTGGGCTCAGTTGAATGGAATCACTGTCAGACTTCTTGCTTTTAGCGCTCGTAGAATTGGCCGTTGTGCCGCTGTCCGTCGAACTGTTCGAGAAGTTGATCGTATACTGCTTGTTCAAGGCATTGGTTGTAGAATTGGATATTTGCATATAAACACACCCTTCCTATGTAAGTAGAATCGCTTACTGTCGTAAGCTCCATACTACAATCTTAATGCCCTCAGATGAACAACCGATGAACGGAAGTTGAAAGTTAATTGAAAGTTAGCTGAGAGTTTTCCTCTCCTTTCATTTTGAACTAGGCGCAGTGCGTGCTATGATGATAGAAAATATAGATGTAGGGGCTTTATGAACATGAAATATGATGTGATCGTCATTGGCGGCGGTTCCGCCGGCTTAATGGCCAGCGTTGCTGCAAGTGCGGAAGGCGCGAAAGTGCTGCTCGTGGATAAAGGCGACAAGCTGGGCCGCAAGCTCGGCATTTCCGGCGGTGGACGCTGCAACGTAACGAATAATAAAGATATGGACGAGCTGATCAAGCATATACCTGGCAATGGCCGTTTCCTGTACAGCGCGCTCGCACATTTTAGCAATAAAGATATTATCGCTTTTTTTGAGAATCTCGGCATCGCGCTCAAAGAAGAGGATAACGGACGGATGTTTCCCGTCTCCGACAAGGCCAAGACCGTCGTCGACGCCCTCATCGGCCAGGTTCGCCGGCAAGGCGTAGAGATCCGGACTAACTGTCCGGTCCGGCAGGTGCTCTACCAAGAAGGGCGCGTCGAAGGCGTTCGCCTGCAGTCCGGCGAAACGCTGCGCAGCGACGCAGTCATCATCGCCTCCGGCGGGTGCTCCGTTCCCCACACGGGCTCTACAGGCGACGGGTACGCCTGGGCTGAGGCTGCGGGGCATACGATCACGCCGCTCTTCCCGACCGAGGTCCCGCTGACCTCGAGCGAGCCTTTCATCCGCAGTCGCGAGCTGCAAGGGCTTTCCTTGCGTGACGTGACACTGTCCGTCTGGAACGCCAAAGGGAAAGCGCTGATCGCCCACAGCGGCGACCTGCTGTTCACGCATTTCGGCCTGTCAGGCCCGATTGCGTTGCGCTGCAGCCAGTTCGCGGTCAAGGAGCTCGCGAAGTCAGAGCGCACAGCAGTAACGCTCACGATCGACCTTTTCCCGGAGCTGACGGTGGACGAGCTGTATCAACAGAGTATGGCACTAACCAGGAACGATGCCAAGAAGGCGGTCAAGAACGTGCTCAAAAACATGCTGTCCGAGCGCCTGATCCCGCTTCTGTTGAGCAAATCCGAGCTGGATGAACAGCTCACGTACGATAACATCCCTAAAGCAAATTGGATGACGCTATGCCGGATGATGAAGGAATTTCCAGTTATTATAAACGGGACATTGTCTCTGGAGGAAGCGTTCGTCACCGGCGGCGGCGTCCACCTGAAAGAAATCGACCCTGGCACGATGCAGTCCAAGCTGATGGACGGATTGTTTTTCTGCGGGGAGATTTTGGACATTCACGGCTACACAGGCGGCTACAATATTACTGCAGCTTTCTCTACCGGCTATACGGCAGGAATAAGCGCAGCAGCGCTATAAAAAAAAGGCACCGCATCCGAGAGATGCAGTGCCTTTTTTTATTTTTATGCTGTTGCAACTTCGAGTTCGTCTTCTTCATCGCGGTTGAAGGCTTCCCGATCGAATTCACCTTCGGATTCAGCGACTAGCAAGGAAGTTACTGTTGTACCTGTTGCGTTGACAGCCGTACGGCCCATGTCGATCAGCGCTTCAACGCCGAGCACCAGACCCATACCTTCAAGCGGCAGACCCAGCGCCGTCAATACGACCGTTGTGGAGATCGCAGCCGGACCCGGTACTCCAGCCACACCGATGGAAGAGATCACGGCAACAAGAATCAGCAATACATATTGCGATGCGCTCATTGGCAGGTTGTAAACCTTCGCCACAAAAACTGCAACTACTGCCGGCCATACACCGCCGCAGCCGTTAAAGTTCATCGTCGCGCCAAGCGGAGCCACGAAGCTGGCAATACGCGGGGAAACGCGCAAGCGCTTCGTAATGACTTCCAAGTTAACAGGCAGCGTCGCGTAGCTGCTGCGTGTGGTGAAGGCAACGGCAATCGTCGGATACGCCTTTTTGAAAAACTTAATCGGGTTAACTTTCGCCACCAGCAAGACTAAGCCGCCGAATACCAATACGAAGTGAATAATTAATGCCACATAAGAAGTTAATATGACTTTAGCAAGCGGCGCCAATGTTTCCAAGCCGTATTTGCCCGCCATTGCTGCGATCAGCGCGTACACACCGTATGGTGTCAAGCGAATGACATATTTAACAACCTGATGGATAACTGTTGTCGCGGAAGTGATCAGCGCTTTGAGCGGAGCCACGGATTCCGGCTTTTTGGAGCCTACATGAACAATCGCTACGGCTACGAAGATCGCGAAGATCAGTACCGGTACCACTTTACCGCCAGCAGCATCGCTGAATGGGTTGGAAGGTACCAGATCGAGAATAACTTGCGAGAACGTCGGAATTTCCTTCGCTTTAAAATCCTTCGGCACCGCCGCTGCAATTCCGTTACCCGGATCGATCGCAAGCGCAACCAATAAGCCGATAATGGCAGCAATACCTGTTGTCAGCAAGAACCAACCGACGGTTTTGAGACCAAGTTTGCGCAGTTGGCCCAAACTCGATAAAGAAGCAATACTATTAATAACAAGGATAAAGACCAGCGGCATAACGAGCATTTTAATCAGGTTGACATAGATCGTGCCCAGTGTGCTTACGCTTTTGAAATCCAGTTTCGTCACGTTGAAGATAATCCCTGCGACTAGACCAAGGCCTAGCCCGATAAAGACGCGGGAACCAAAGCTTAGTTTCTTTTTCGCTAAGAAAAAGAGGAAGGCAATAATGACAATCGATACGAGCAAGCTAACCCAGTTCGTCTGAAAAGCTGTGACTAAGTTGTTTTTCACCAATTTCATCCCCCTTAATTCCAATGTTGTTACTTGGTTTTATTGAAATAAGAATATGACAACTGCTGTGAGCTGTCAATGAATTTTTTTAATCCTATTTTAATCTTATTTTAATGTGACCTTAACTATTACATTGGCGTTAAAGTTTTGGCCGAGACTTCTAGGAAAGAAGCCGCAGCCAAATATAGAGACCAGTCAGGGTGATGAACAATGTGGGGATCGTCAGCAAAAAGCCCATTTTACAATAGTAGCCCCACGTGATGCGCACCTCTTTACGGGAAAGCACATGCAGCCACAACAGCGTAGCCAGTGAGCCGATGGGGGTCATTTTCGGGCCGAGGTCGGTGCCGATTACATTGGCGTATAGAAGCGCTTCGCGCATCACGCCGTCGGTTTGGGTACCATGAATCGCCAGCGCATCAATCATCACCGTCGGGAGGTTGTTCATGACGGATGACAACAATGCTGCCACGAAGCCCATGCACAGCGTCGCCGCATAGAGCCCATGATCCGCAGCCGCTTGGAAGAGCTTGCCGAGAAGCGCGGTGAGCCCGGCGTTTTTGAGCC
>Ga0209566_100839_pt1 | contig 15366 bp, 18 predicted proteins | sample Araplavi_mTSA_r2_2_FD_184287 | JGI IMG/M metagenome (GOLD analysis project Ga0209566, IMG submission 184287) | Arabidopsis root microbial communities from North Carolina, USA - plate scrape CL_Cvi_mTSA_r2 (SPAdes) (version 2) | ecosystem: Host-associated > Plants > Roots > Endosphere | place...
GTTCCAGATCAGCAGAGGTCATCTATGCGGAGGCGGAGAGTCTATCGCAAGTATTGAAGGAGCGCCCGGACGCGGTCGTGCTATTTAAAGAGGACCGCGTCAATCCGACGGATGCTCTTGTACGTGGATGGATGGTAGACGCTTTGGAGGAAGAGATCGTTCGCTATGTCCATAACGGAGGAGGCTGGTTCGCATGGCATTCCGGTCTAGCTTCTTACGCGGAGGATGGCGCTTATTGCTGCATGCTGCGGGGGCATTTCGCCTATCACCCGGATCAGCATCGAACCGTGCGCTACCGCATTCAGGGAGGCGAAGCTCTGGGGATCAGCAGTGAGGGCGGTAGTTCCTTCGAGTTCGTCGACGAGCATTATTTCGTGGTTTGCGACCGGTCGCAAACAGGCGTCTTCCTCGTTTCGGAATCCGAGGATGGCCAGTCTACGGCCGGCTGGTCGCACGAATTCGGAGCCGGGCGAGTCTGCTGTCTGACTCCGGCACACACAGCGGAGGGACTGATGCATCTCGAGCTCATTGCCTTAGTCCATTCCGCGATCCGCTGGTGCAGCCATGCTGGTTAAACATATTCATAGGCATTTGGAACGAAGAGAAACTGCCGGTTATTGACGGTGGTTTCTCTTTTCTATTCAAATCCGTTCCTGCACGGACAGGAAGGTCGAATAGACAAATGCATATTATTGTTCATTATCCCATTCCCGGGCAGATGATAGGGGGGAAGTGAGGACATATTGTAAACTAGACTCAAGCTGTTGCTAATTCCTTTTCAAAAACATGGCAGGCCGATTTTTTTTCAGTATTACATACTCCTGCATGATAAAGAGTTGAATCCATGTAATGAAACCCTGAATTAAAAATCAGAATTTGTTCGGATTCAGAACGCAAGTGGAGTTTTTTGCACTGGATGCAATAGTACATGAGATCACCTCGTAATTTACGCTTTAAATATGTATAACCCTAATTAATTCGACAAAATCATGGATGTCTTTTCTGTAACAACTTTTATAGCCTGTAGTCTCTTTTCATAACAACTCGAACATGAACCTACATGATAAACATAACCTGAAATGCTCTTGTAATCTGTTTTAAAAAAGTACATCACATCGTCTTTAGGTACGATTCTGTAACATTCACAACAGTAAATACGAGATTGTATGATGGACACGGCATCACCTCCTTAAGTTTGAGCCCGATGCGAAGAACTCCCAACAGGCTTGGCTTCAGCTGCTGGCAATTATCGGTTTGCGCCCATTTGGCGACGTCGGCTAGCTTGTTACATGGATCACTGCAACATTTCCATGGCTCTTCGAGTCCTATTATGCTGCATCTCAGTAGAGATTGACAATGTAAGAACTTAAGGATTCAGGTTTGCTTTTTCAACAGATGCCACTTAGGAAGGGGGATTATGCGGACCGAATATCGCGATTTTTCGATAAAAAGAAACCGCATCCGCGGCTGATAAGCAACGGTAAGCGGCTTCTTGGGAAGCATCAGTCCCCGATTGGGCTAGACCGATCGTCGTCGGTCCAGCCTTGCTCCTGCAGGGCTTCCTTCGCTTCATTTACATCCATTTGATCGTGAAACAGATCGTTGACGAACTGCACCGTATCGGAATAATGCTGAAGCGCTTGCCCCAATGCATTCATCGATTCATTCGCATTATTCGCATTATTATCTAGAGAATCGTCGTCCGAATCGAAGGCTGCTGCGGCAGCTGCCGCTTTTTCCGGCTCTTCTTCCTGGAATTCGGTGCTTCTCACCGTGACGTCCGGCGCCGCGCTTGTTATGGCGGCAACTGGCGTCGTGTTCACATGGACTTGATCCCGAGCTTCTTCGCGAAACGCCTCACGATCCGAGTAATACTCGTCGTTAAAGCTGATATGCGTTTCCGGGCTCTCTGACGGGTCTGGATTATTTCCGGTTTTCGGATGGTCCGACATGCAGGCAGCTCCTTTCAAATGGCTGGAATACATAGAAGGTTCCTTCTAGTTTTTCCACTGAAACGGCCAGACTATGCACAACCTACCGCTATCCTCCCGATGTCGCTAGGCCGATATCAGTGGACTCTTACTCATAACCGTCAACCAGCTATTCAAGCTCCTACGGGACTGACGTTCGTGGACGGCGAGAATCCTCCTAGCGTCACAACAGAGAATCGGGTTCAAGTGTATGAAAACAGTCCTGAAACAAAATGGTTCAACGATATTTCTCTTAATGCACATGAAAAGTGTGGCCATCTCATGGCGTGGGAGAACCCTGAGGCCGTCATTCAAGATATCCGCGGCACTATCAATAAGGTGATTGTTAAGCATGACAATGCTGAATGTATTGAAGCCAGCGTGAACATTAGCGGATTTTTTCCGTCCCATAAAAAGGAAATACTCTCATTTGTGAAGAATTAACTATTAATGATATCCATGTAGTTATTCATCAAGCATGTGATTTATACTTAACTTAAATGGATGCAGCTCTGCTTGAGAGCTTGAGTCTGAGGATTGAGGAAAGTACACATTGTCATACAGAAATATTAACTTTGTTAGTGTCCAAAAGGAGGAATTGAAATGAGTTCCATTCAACACATGGTGACGTTTACATTATTTTCAGGTAAAGATAGTCCGGAAACAGAATCTTTTTTACATGAAAGTAGAGAAGAACTTGCTGCAATTCCTGGTGTTGAGCAATTCGAGGTTTTCCGTCAGGTAAGTGCCAAGAACGAATTTGATTACGGGTTTTCTATGGTATTTGCTGATCAAAATGCTTACGACGCTTACAATATACACCCCATTCATGTCAAATATGTTGAAGAGCGATGGAAGCAAAAGGTGAGTCGATTTCAGGAGATTGATCTAGTTCACCATAATTGATCGACGTTTTTGGTAAATGCGATAGCTCAAACAAAGCTGTCCAATGACACAAAAGTGCTTACTTAAACCATTATGAGAAAGCTTGAGAAATCAAGCTTTCATTTTTTTATGTAGTTTTCGCACATAATGTAGATTATCTTAGGAGTTTTGAATTTGGCTCCATTTAAGGAGGGCAGGAATGGAGTCCAAGTACAAGATACTTTATTAGAGAGCGGGAGTGTAATGAGTGATTACTTGATTGGTATGGACCTTGGTGGAACCAACATGAAGACTGCGTTATTCAACACAGAATTCCAGATCGTTCAAGAAAGAATCGACTTCACCGAAGCATTCAAGGGTCCTTCTCATGTCTTGAACAGAATGAAGCAAATTATTCAAGAGTTAATTTCAGATGCAGGATTGAAAAATTCTTCGATTAAATGTATGGGGATGGGGATCCCAGGTTTGTTGGACCCAGCAAAAGGATTATCCATATTTTCACCAAACTTTCCGGATTGGGAAAATATCCATATCGTAGAAATAATGATGCGTGATTTTGATTTTCCTATTTTTATTGACAATGATGTTCGAACAAACTTATACGGAGAATGGTTTTTTGGTGCAGGGGTTGGCTACAAAGATGTTTTTTTAATCACATTAGGAACAGGTTTAGGTTCAGGGATTGTATGTGATGGAAAGGTGCTTTATGGTAAAACCGCAAGTGCTGGCGAAATTGGACATATGAATATGTTTAGAAATGGTCGTGCTTGTAAATGTGGAAGTTCAGGCTGTCTGGGCCGATATGTATCAGCTGTAGGCATGGTACGAACCTTTGTCGAAAAGCTGAACGAGGGCAAAGTTAGCATGATTCAATCATGGGTAGGATCTGATCATTCAAAAATTAGTGCTCATATGATTTCGGAAGCATTTGATTTGGAGGATGAGTTGGCCATTGAGGTTCTCCATGAAACGGGCATTCTCCTCGGGTTTGGCCTCTCTAATGTAATAAACCTTATTAATCCTGAAATCATTATTGTCGGTGGCGGCATGTCAGCTGCAGGTGACCGTTTATTAAGAGTAACAAGGGAAACAATTCAGAAGCATGCACTTAAACTATCGTCCGAAGCCTGCAAGGTAATCCAAGCCCAATTGGGAGGACGGGCAGGCATGTTCGGGGCAGCTGCGTATGCACACAGTAAGGTATCTCTTGTGACATAGAATTTAGGGGGTGGTCAAATGGAGCCCATAATATCGGTATCGGAAGAAACGATCCGAGATGATCTATTAGAAACATTTCATCGCCTCTTCCATATAAATGTACTTGAAGCTACTCCAATAAAACGAGGCTGGTTAAACTTAAAATGGAAAGTGACAACGGAGACAGGTCAATTATTACTTAAACAATATCATAAAAAAAGATTGAATAATCCGGAGGCGCTATTGTTTGCATGCTCGCAACAGGTTAGATTATTTGATCAAGGTCTTGCGTGTCCCCGATTGTTATCCCATCATGATCGTATTTTGCTTGAAACGAATAACGAAGAGCGCTTCATGGTGATGGAATATTGCCAGGGCCAACTGATTCCAGCAGGCAAAACTAATGTACATCAAATATACGATTTAGGTCGAGCAACAGGAAAGATGCATCGATTGTTAAATGATGGAACACTTGGTGTGAAAAAAAAACCGCAATTTATTCCTCCAAGTCGTGAGGAGCGATTAGCACACTGGAACTCCGTTTGGGAACAGGCGAAGGAAGCTGGTAAAACTCGGTTGCTTGCTGATATCGAAACTCAACGCAGAGCAACTGAAGATATAAATATAGAAATACTCGAATTTCTTCAATTAGGGTGGGCTCATCGTGACCTTTGGGCCGATAATCTTTTATTTCATGATAACCGATTAGCTGCAATTCTTGATTTTGATCGGCTAAGATATGACTATCCGCAGCTTGATGTTGCTCGTGCTGTTATTTCATGTGCATTAGATGATCAGCTAGATGTCTCCCTTGCCTCAGCATTTATGGAAGGGTACAACGAAGAGCGCACCGCGGTACAAGGCTATTTGACAAATTCATTAAAGCTGTTGTGGTATATGGAAAGCACATGGTGGATAAATGTTCATATGGATCAACATAGCGTACCTCCTGCCCGCTTCGCAAAGGAAATGCGTTGGCTTGCTGAAAACCAAAAGAATATGTCCGCTTTGTTGGGAAATATGTAGAGCGTGCGACGATTTGTATTCATCAGTAGCCTGTTGATGCTGCTGTTTGGAGCCGTTTGGCCTGCTGTTCAAGCATAAGCAGGTGTGAGAGAGGTTAAGATGCACATACCGGAGTTTCCAGTAACGTTGGACGAAGTACCCATCGTTTAGGAACACACCACGCACCCTTTGATCACATATTAGGACATTACGTACTTCCCGTTAACCTGGAATGCCGCGCGGTGTATCGGAACGAGTTTTACCAGGTGAGCGGTAACTCAGTTACGAATATGACGAGAAACGAAGCCGAACCTCTTGGGACTATGAGCTGTATGAGGCTCCCGAAGATGAAAAATAAGTAGGCCCTATCAAGAAGAAAAATGGAGAACGAAATGAAAAAAAACTATCAAAACCTCATTGATGAAAAGATCTTTTTCGGCGGTGCTGCAGACGTTAGCGACATGGTGAAAAACGAAGGCGTGGAAGTGATTGTAGATCTGCGTGCCGAAGCAACGGAATGCGCGGATCCAAACGCTCAAGTGGAATGGATCAAAGTACCTTTAGGAGACAATGCAGAAGGTGCTCAAGACGAGCTTATTCAGAGAGCGATTAACTGTGTAGTCGAGGCGTACAAAAGCGGTAAGAAGGTGGGCTTCCACTGTGCCGGTGGTGGGGGTCGAGCCGGTTCGGTTGCTGCCGGAACCTTAATAACCTTAGGTAAAGCTACAACCCTAGACGAGGCTGAGGCGATGGCAATAAGCATACGTCCAAAAGTAAACATCAAGCCTTCTCAACGTAAAGCACTAGAGAAAATCTTTGATGGAAATTAATACTCGTTTGTAAGTGATTGTGGGGAACAATAATAATGAAAATGTCTTTACTATTGCTAGTGCTTGTAAGTATATTTGTCATTTATCAATTTCAAAAGCCCATTCTCATTGAAAGTCATGTATCATCAAAGCTAAAGAATTTGTAAAAGTAATCAACGAAAAAAGCACGTTAATATTGGTATGGAGAAACCGGCTGATTATATGCTTAAGAATAACACGGTGTGGAACAAAGTTTTAGGAAATAGGCAAAAATATAACTTAGACTCGCGGATCGTTCCTGTGGGTCTCTTTTTCTATTCGCCTAAAATACGAATAGAAGAGCTCGATCTATCTGAATGTTACGCTATCAATTTTGGTGAGGAGGATGCTCATGCAAGGAAATTTATTGAACTGCCTTTACTTATTCTTCGTTCTATTTATTTGTTATCTAATTTTTATCTTACCAACACAATGGCTAAAAATGGAGCGGGTAAAATATGATCTTCATTTAAATGTGAGAATTCTGCAAATAAGTGATTTGCATGTTGAAAGATTAAGAATTAGTCCATTCAGAATATCCGCTATGATTAATAATGAAAAACCCGATTACATTTTTATTACTGGTGATTTTACCAAATACCGAAAATCTCTTCCTAGACTAGAAGAGTACCTAAGAGCAATGATTATTTGTAAAGTGCCGATATATTGTGTTCTTGGAAACCACGATTATCAGCAGGACAATGTCATAGATATGGTCAAGCTTCTAAGAAAATATGGGCTTCATTTGTTACGAAACGAGTCGCTGCCTTTAGAACGATTTGAATTAATTGGAATTGATGATTTCGATTCAGGTAGGAGTGACATTGAGGCCGCTTTTCAAGCTGTTGATGTTCGTAGAACTAAACTCATTATTACCCACGATCCTAACGTAGTCCTGCATTTAAATAAAGACTTTGACTATTTAATGGCTGGACATCTGCACGGTAAACAATTCAATATACCATTTTTCTTTCATATCAAAAACGCAGGTGTGTTGCCTAGAATGGGTATTTATAAGGGATTACATAAACATCAATTTGGGACTTACTACATATCCAAAGGTATTGGGCAAACAGGAGTCAATGCAAGGTTCTTTGTTAGAAGTGAAGTAACCATGCATTATTTATGAGAAGACAGCGGCGGTCAAAGCTTTAATACAGATTTCTATGATAAATTTGATTTATCTTTGAGCTAATTGGTGGGATTCTTCCAATATGTGGTATATATGTGGGGGATTCGAACAAACGAATAAAGTCGAATTACATTGCATGTAAGTACGTTGACCACAAAGGCGGCCACGAATGCAAATATAGCCGATCAAGAGCTGATTTTCGCGCTCTGGATCGGCTATTTTTTTAGAAAGAGAATTGCAATATTTCAGTGCAATACTGGAATTCCGGATCGTTTGTTCGCTGGACTATTTCGTTCCTGATCCTAAATAAACCACTTGGTTGCTACCGGCTCACTTATTAACTAAATAAGCGGCTACTTCGGCAAGCCGTGAAGCGTAACCCCATTCATTGTCATACCAGGTCGCGACCGAGAGGAGTTCTCCTTGCAGTTGGGTTAAAGGAAGATCGACAATGGAAGAATGGGAATCGCCAACGATACGGGAAGACGCCCAAGGATCCTCCAGGACATCCAGAACTCCTTTTAGTGGTCCTTCTTTCGAGGCATCTCGGAACATATCGTTAACTTGCTGCACTGTGCACGGTTTATCGGTCACCAGGTTTAATTCGGCGATGCTGCCGGTTCGGGTCGGTACCCGGTAGGCTTTGCCTGTGATCTGTAAATCGCTCCAAATAAATTTCAGCGCTTTAGCGGCTCCCGACGATGATGGAATAATATTTTCCGCGGCTGCCCACGAATCCCGTCGATCCTTCATCGGCTGATCCGTCAGCGATTGGCTGTTCGTATAGGAATGAACGGTCGAAAAGAGCCCGTACCGGATCCCGAAATTATCTTTGACCAATTTGACGACGACGGCCAGCGCATTGGTTGTACAGCTTGCCATACTGATAATCTTGTGCTGGGCGGGGTTGAAACTGTCCAGATTGATTCCTTTCAGCAGTACGGCATCGCAATCTTCGAGCGTCTTGCTCGGCCCGCTGATCAGCACCCGGTTCGCGCCGTGCTCCAGATGAACCTGGGCGGCTTCGCGCGTGAAAGCCCGGCCGGTACAATCAACGACCAGATCGACGCCCAACTCCTTCCAATTCGGAACTTCCTTGGATGAATTGAAATACTGTATCTCGCGCCCGCCGATAATGATTTGCCCCTCTTTGCCTCGGACCTCCTCGTTCCAGCGGCCGTAGTTGGTATCCACTTCAAACAGCGCGGCCAGCGTCGCTTCGTCTCTAATATCCGAAACGGACGAAGGGACGAAAAGCTGATCCTTTAACGCGACTCTTAATAGCTGCCGGCCAATGCGCCCGAATCCGAATATCGCTATACTTCCCATAAAACCCTCCATATTTTAGAAAAAGTTTGAACCTTCTATAAGATGGTTCAATCCATGCAATCTTATACTATTGCCCTTCAACCTTACCTGTGCCTCAAATGGAGTTAAATGAATGGCAGGAGGGAAGTAGCAATGGATAGGTGAGTCTGGCAAGTCTTTGATGTTCCAGATCGCGGAGCTAAAGCCGTAAGCGCTGGATGCCACACCGCCGCCATATGAGCTGCCTCCTTGGAATAGATTGGCGATAATAACTGCGGATAGAAACTGTAATTTACAAGCGCTTATTCATTTCTCAGAGTTTTAGAGTTGAAAAAAACATCCATCAATCTGGCTATCCATTCAGCATCACTTATTTTAATTTATCATAGCATTATAGTGCGCAAAAAGCTGAGTGGGAGTCAACTCGTAGTCGTATAAAGCTATTTTACTAATCGCTCCCTGAAAATACGACTTCAGGTCTCTTGTAGCAATTCGCATTGGAGCCGTACCATTGCCAGGTATTATCTAATAGTCTGCTAGTCTGTCTTGGTCGCGAAGAATTCCGTTTTTAAATATTTTGATGTATCCAGTTGGAAATGTCGTGCTCGTATTCGTGGTATTAATGACAAGCGTATAATGTATCCATTGTAGGATTGTCGGTCATGATTATTGAATCGTATAATGTTCTTGCATGTGATGAAGATAAAGTTGAAAAGAAAAATAATATAACAATAAACCAACATCCATAAAGGATGGAAACGTTATTACGACTGAACCCATATAAAAATCTCATTTATAAAGCTCCTCTCGATCATTTGCTCCATACAGGATAAGCAAGACTCTCACCCTATACATGGTTCTCTAGCAACTAATCAAACCAGAGATGTACAGAATTTCATTTTATCTTCGGGCTATGCGCCTGTCCACTTTTTTTGCCTGTTCTAATTTTAGCAAATAGTTGGATTTATTTAAACGTGAGGAACATATGTTCCAGGGTCATTTTAAGCATGTTAGTTGGCGAAGATCCTAAAGTAGGAAGAGATTTGAACCAAATAGGTTTCCCCTCTGTTATAATCACACTAGATATACACGATGTTATATCTACTATATGGATAGGTGGCGATGGTTAGGGATGAGTCTTTTTAATAACTGCGTGGGGAAGAGACTAAATACTTCTCTTAAATGGATGAATGAACCACATGAATGGGAATTTTCCGAACAGAATTCACTTAGGATTACCGCGCCACCCCGTGCAGACTTCTTCCATAACCCAACACAGGAAAGCAGAAAAAATTCTGCTCCATTCCTATATACGACAACAAATGCAAATTTTATTTTAACCACAAGGGTCAGTGTAGACATACGTGACCGGAATGACTCCGGATGCCTCATGGTCATGGCAGACGAGAATAACTGGGCCAAGTTATGTTACGAGGATTTTAGAGGTCGACCTTCTATGGTTAGTGTGGTAACTAAAGATATTTCGGATGATTGTATCGGTGACTATGTTGGGAATGCAAGCCCCTTCTTAAGAGTATCTCGATATGATAATTGTATAGCTTTTCATTATTCGCTTGATGGTAATGAGTGGGCATTAGTGCGGTATTTTGGAATGAATAATATCCATCGTTTAAAAGTCGGTGTAGTTGCCCAGAGTCCAGTTGGTGATGGATGTGTAGTGCAGTTCGATTACTTAGACCTTCTTCCTAATACGAATATTGATGTAAGAAATATAAAATAGTAAAATTTTTATTTCCTGAGGCGAGTTACGGAATCCATTTAAAAAGAAATTCGTTAGGCGTTGCGATAACGGGACACGATTGTTCAATTGAAGCATAAAGAACGGCAGCCCCACACAGTAATAAGCTTTGAAAGCAGATTAGTGAAAACTGTTAATTACATATCGTATAGCAACCTTTGAATTTCTTATATCTTGTACTTTGAGCCAACTTCATCTAAATTAGATGGATATATAGGATGAAGAGGTGAAGAGATGGCATATCAGCTAATACGGTATTTTATTTTTTTTCTTGGTTTAACTTTCTTTGGATTAGGAAATGCCATTGCGGTGAATGTTCAATCTTTGGGGCTGCACCCCTGGGAGGTATTAAACGTCGCCCTGTTCCATCGGTTCGTGTTAACGATTGGGACATGGAGTGTCATATGCGGCTTATGTCTTGTGTTGATTGCCTTCGTCGTTGATAGGAAGTATATTAACATCGGAACATTTCTAAATGCCCTGTCAATCGGTCCGATCATGGATTTCTTTTTGCGTCTCCACATTCTTCCACATGAAACGGATCATTGGTGGTTGAATCTAATCATCTTGTTGGGGGGCATTATCATATCCGGCCTTGGCGGAGGGATCTATGTGGCTGCGGGAATCGGGGCCGGTCCTCGGGATGGTTTCATGCTCTCCATTTCGGAAAAAACCGGATTATCGGTCAGCCGGGCAAGAATGGTTGTCGAGAGTATCGTTTTGATTCTCGGCTTCATCCTTGGCGGTCCAGTGTTTGTAATGACGTTTGCATATACCTTTATTCAAAGCCCGATTTTTCAATTTTCCATGAAGCTGATGGGTATCTTTATCTCTAGCCTGGAAAGGAAGCAAAAGGGTCAATATGAGATTCAGCTTTAATTGAAGGAAGAGCCTATTATGGTTAACATCCTTTTCAAACAGTTAATCCACTACCGCAGAACGTTCATTGAACATTGATACAGCGTCAGCCGTACATCCGTTCGGCTCCGTATTCCGTTAAAGCACCGGTTAGAAGAGTGCCGTGGAACGGTCTATTCATTATCGCTCTCTCTTTTGCCAAAGTCACACATCCGCTTCACCTACAATATGATGAAACTAGAAATCTGAAGAGGTGAGCCAATGGCAGTCGTAAAAGCCAGGAAACAGGATATTGATATGTTGGCAAGGTTACTTCGAGCTGAAGCTGAGACCGAAGGCGAAATGGGCATGCTCCTTGTTGGAAATGTTGGCATTAATCGGGTAAGGGCGAATTGCTCCGATTTTAAAGGAATCCGGACCATTCCCCAAATGATTAACCAGCCGCATGCGTTCGAAGCGTTGCAACATTCTTTGTACTATCAAAACGCCAGAGACAGGGAACGTCGTCTGGCGCAACGGGCTGTGAATGGGGAGCGGAATTGGCCAGCCAAATTCTCCCTATGGTATTTCCGCCCAGGATCGTTCGAAAATCCCGGACCTTGTCCGCCAACTTGGTATAATCAGCCGCTCGTAGGACGATGGAAGAAGCACTGTTTTTATGAACCGACCGGAAAAGAATGTGAAAGTGTATATAATACGTTTTAATTTTATTTATCTGATTAAGAGCCGCGTAAATCGCGGCTTCTTTTATTATTTGAAAACAATAACCCATGTGACAGGTCGTCCGAGTCGGATGACAAGAGCCATAGAAACATCATGGAACACTTTTTAAAAAAAACAAAAGGTGCTGAGCAGGCTTTGAGTAAAGTTGAAAAACGATTAGATGTAAAAACCTTGTTATTTTTCTTTATTCCATTAGGCATATCCGCAAGTCTTGTCACGTTCTCTGATCTCATCATTAATAGTACATTGGGAAGGGCTGGGAATTCGGAATTTATCATCGCCAGTTATGCGATTGCGATGAGTTTGTTTGAAATTACAGAGCGGCTTGCGACGTTGCTTCGTCATACTTGCTCTTCCTTAGTAAGGGATAAATTTTCATTCAACTTGATGTCTAAATTTACATATTACCTGATCGGTTGTTTGATGCTGATTGCCTTTTCAGTAGCTTATACACCGGTCGGGAATTTCATTTTTTCAACCATTTACAGTGCGGAACCGCCTATGGTTAATTCGATTAAAGGGATTTATCAAGTCCTAATTGTTGTACCCTTTTTTTCTGCTTTACGCTGTTTAAACCAGGGCGTCATCATTTACAACCGGCAAACAAAGTGGTTGACGATCGGGATGGGAATAAGGCTTGCTGGTATGTATTTGCTGTCGATATATTTTATTCAAACGGGAAATATTACAGGCAAAACAGGAGCCATTATTTTTTTAGTCGGCATGATGATTGAATCACTTATTAGTTTCATTGAGGCAAGGGTTCTGGTCAGGAAAATGCCGGAACATCATGATCAGCAAATTAAATCCAAGCAATCGATCTTTAAATTCTACAGTCCTCTCATGTTTTCTTCGGTCTTTGTTGTCATGATTGGGCCAGTTATCAACGTATTTTTAGGTCAAACAGCAGATATTGAGCTTGCCATCGCAAGTTACGCTATAGCTTTGAGTGTGGCTGAAATATTTCTAAGTTTTATCTCATATATACACCAGATTGTGATTAATTTTTATACGGATCATAAGACTAAAGTAAAAGGGTTCTCATTTATTATGGGTCTTCTCTTTTTCATCTTACTAGGAATCTTTTGTTACACAACCGTTGGTCCGTTTTTCTTGGAGAAGGTGATCGGGGTAAGAGGAAATCTTTTGGATGCTAGCATACAAGTGTTAAGGGTATTTATGTTAATGGCTCTTCTTTTCCCGTTCATTGACTTCTTTAGCTCGGCTGCGCGTCCGAAGTGTAAGGTCTCGGGCACCTTCATAAAATAGCGCAGTTGTTGCATTTCCATGAGAACCCTCCATGTTTGGTTCCAAGCTTCAGTGGATTATTATAAATGGATTGAGTGTTAATGTTCATTGATTTCGTGTTTAACATCCGGTAAATATCGATGTAAAGTAGAACTTGTAGTCGGCGGAACAATTTGCGCAACTGATGATCTAACCAAAATTATCGTCTAGGTTAAGTGGATCTAGGATCAAAGCCGAGGCGGAAATCGATCATTTCGCACATGGAGAAGGCTGACTATAGGGATATTGATTATTGGCTCGCTTAGCGGTAGTTTGCTTTTAAGCTAGAATGTGCGATTGCAGCCGAAGCGACGCGATGTTAGGTCAATGACGAGACCTCGGCACTTACAGACGCAGCCCATGGTATTAGAGGGGGGGGGGGGCGATATGCCCCAGACCTTGTACAAGTTAACCCCTATTTTTTCGCATTTTTTTAAAATTATGTATAGAAAATAAGGAGTAATTTACATGAATAGATTATCTCTTCAGGGCAAAGTGGCGTTGGTAACTGGAGCGTCGGGAGGGATTGGCAGGGCTATCGCAGAACGTCTCAGTAGGGACGGTGCTAGCGTGGTAGTCAATTACTACCCCAGTGCCCGTCAAGACGCCGAAGAGGTCGTGCGAGGCATCGTACAAAGCGGTGGTAAGGCTATCGCCGCGGGGGCAGACATCGCCGATTCCACGCAGATGCGAGGTCAGTTCGATTTAGCTGAGATGGAATTTGGTCACGTGGACATTGGACATCGTTGTGCTCAACGCTGCAAACGTGAAACACGGGTCCATTGTCGACACGACGGACGAACAATTCGATGAGATGTTTGCGACCAACACGCGCGGGAGTTTCATTGCGCTCAAAGAAGCCACCATCCGACTACCGGATGGAGGGCGTGTAGTAGCTATCTCTGCGGGACTGACAATCATGCCCCGTCCAGGAACTGGCGTTTACGCAGCGAGTAAAGCCGCCACTGACCACCTTGTTCGTGTGCTCGCACATGAAGTGGGCTCTCGGGGCATTACCGTCAACAGCGTACTTCCCGGCGCTACCCTTACGCTGGCTTTGATAGCTGCCGGACAAGCGGTTATCGATGGAGAAATCGCCCTAACACCTCTGGCACGCGTCGGTATGCCGGAAGACATCGCAGACATTGTCGGGTTCTTGGTATCGGACGAAGCCCGATGGATTACGGGTCAGACAATTGGCGCCGGCGGCGGAATGTTCTGAAAGTAGGACCTCACACGAAGTAATATCCCTTAATAATATTAAACCGTCGGCAACTTACGGAATAATTGGGATGAACATCGCGCATTTTATTCTATGAATAACTAGTAAATGGAGGAGCTATTGATGGTTAAGATTGGGATTATTATTGGAAGCACGCGTCCTGGACGTAACGGGGAGGCTGTAACCCGTTGGGTTTACGAAATTGCAAAAAAACGAAATGACGCTGAATATGAGGTCGTAGATATCGCCACTTTCAATTTACCAGTTTACGATGAGCCGATTCCACCGGTGATGAGCCAACAATATTCAAAGCAACATACAAAAGACTGGTCGGAAAAAATTGCTTCCTTCGATGGCTACGTATTCGTCACACCTGAATACAACCATGCGACATCGGGAGCTCTTAAGAATGCAATTGATTTCTTGTATCAAGAGTGGAACAATAAAGCGGCAGGTTTTGTCGGGTATGGCAGCCTAGGTGGAGGTCGTGCCGTTGAAAATTTACGCCTAATTATGGGGGAGCTGCAGGTAGCAGACGTGCGTGCGCAAGTTGCCCTTTCGCTTCGCGATGATTTTGAAAATTACAGTGTTTTTAAACCGTTACCGCAACATGAAGCGACAGTTGGCGACATGTTGGATCAGGTGGTTGCTTGGTCTGGCGCATTTCAACCACTGAGGAAATAATTTAAATTAAATCCGGAGGGACAACACAAGGAAGCTACTTCATTATAATGTGCTACCTTGTGTTGGTATAATACAAAACAATTCTTATTAGCGATACAGTAGAGTTATGTAGTTAAAGATATTGGAAATTGGAAGTGTGGATCGGGAACGGGATAGAGTGCATGCTTGGCTAACTGGGAACATTACTATGACCCGCTCTAATAGCATGCTGTACGGCAATATGAGCAGGAGCTGGTTGGCATTCCAGCGAAGTCGGTTGCAGATGATGTGGAGGCGCTCAGCGATTATTTGGCACACCGTGAAGAAATCAATTTTATTCTGGCAATGAGAAAAAGAACAGTTCATCGCAAGCAATGAACTGTTCTTTTTCTCATTGAACCTGCCAATTACAGGACGCGGCGGGCTGTGATATAGTGCGAGTTCCAGTACGAGTTCAGTTTCGTAATTTTCACGCCACCTGCACCGTATGTGTTCAGCATCTGGTTGTT
>Ga0209566_100844_pt1 | contig 15323 bp, 13 predicted proteins | sample Araplavi_mTSA_r2_2_FD_184287 | JGI IMG/M metagenome (GOLD analysis project Ga0209566, IMG submission 184287) | Arabidopsis root microbial communities from North Carolina, USA - plate scrape CL_Cvi_mTSA_r2 (SPAdes) (version 2) | ecosystem: Host-associated > Plants > Roots > Endosphere | place...
TTAAATTAAAAATGGGTTCCATCGATTTCCATATTATGAGTATAACTTATTAAAAATTATAAGTCTATATTTAATTTCCCAAGTACTTTATCATTGGTTTACCTGGCCGGGAAAAACGGTGAATATTCGTAGACCTATACGGATGTTTGCGTTAGAGAAGAGGGAGAACATTTGAAATTACATGTTTGGGATGTGAATTTGAAAATTCGCCTAATCGGCGAGGGACTGTTCAATTTATTGTTTTGGATGTACTTCCCTTTTATTACGGTCTACTTTAGCGAAGCGTTAGGTAAACAGACAGCAGGGATGTTAATGGCGATCCCGCCCCTCATTAGCATACTTGGCAGCATGGTTGGAGGGAGTTTAGCGGATAGGGTGGGACGTCGTCCTATGATGTTGGCAGGCGCTTCCCTTAAAGCGTGTATGTTCGCATTGTTTGCTTTGTCCAGTTCACATTGGGTTAATTATTTCGCCTTTATTGGCATTGGATTAGGAGGTGCCCTCTATGGACCTGCCAGCGATGCGATGGTAGCGGATCTTATTTCCGATAAGGATCGCCGGCAGGTGTTCGCCACATTTACGACAGCTCATAATATTGGTGCTGTATTAGGACCCGCATTGGGGGCATTTTTTTTCTTTCAATACCGAAGTGAACTGCTATGGACTTGTACAATCGTCATGCTGTTCTATACGGTTGCAATCTTTCTGAGAATTCGTGAAAGTATGCCGGGTACCAGCCAAAAGGTTTCAGTACATGCAGTTTCGACTTCGATAAAAGAACAATGGAAAGGTTATGGAGTCATCTTTCAGGATAAAATATTTGTTCTATATATTCTGGCAGGCGTTTTCTCAATTATAACAATCATGCAATTGGATCTGTATTTAGCGATATATATCACCCAATATGTCCCGTCACAATCCCTTCTCACTTGGAATGACTGGTCGCTCTGGCTTACGAGTACAGAAGTATTTGGATGGATTCTTGGGTTAAATGGTCTGCTGTTCGTTCTATTTGTCTTACCCGCTACAAAATGGTTAAATCGCTTAAGAGATCGCGACGTGTTCATTCTGTCATCGGCATTGGCTGGGCTTGGCATGTTCGCCATTGGATTAACGACGCATATTTGGTTATTATTCCTCATCACGATCGTATTTACGTTTGGAGAAATCATACGTTCTCCGGTGACCAATAACTTTGTAAGTCAGTATGCACCTGTGAATGCGAGAGGGCAATATATGGGGGCATCGAGGTTGCAATTCACGATTGGGAGATTCGCAGCACCCTTGACCGTTATTTTATCGGCATGGGTACCTCCAATGGGGGTTTTTACTTTCATCCTTGTCTGTGCACTCATTAGTATCATTCTTTATATAAAACTTTTTAAGATCTATGCATATGATGAGTCTGTATCCAGATAGGGAAGGAGGAACGTTAAACGCGCGATCTCGGACCCGATTCCTTCTGGGCACCTTCAAGTTCATAAAAGCCCTATATCAGGCAAGTCTTCATACTTGTCTTTGATTTAGGGAAAACATAGTGTTATGTTGGTACAAATGCCCTTATGAAATGGCTTAGCCTTTGGATGAGCTATTTCAAGGAGGAACTCATCTGTAAGCCTTGATGGACTAATGTTTTTTTTCTTTACTGTTTACAATAAGTTTGAAGGTACTCGGCTAGCCCCAACTCATAAACCTCTTAAAGGCCGTGGGGCTTCTAAGTTCGCTCAGCTGGACATCACCGTTTCCCTGAAGGAGGACAACTGTATTGGATGCGCAGTTTCTAGATTTATTGGCCCAGAAATATGATACGGAAGAAAAAGTCGTAACAGAAATCATCAATCTTAAAGCGATCTCCAATCTCCCCAAGGGAACTGAACATTTTGTCAGTGACTTGCATGGGGAGTTCCAGGCTTTTCAGCATGTACTCAGAAACGGTTCTGGTACCGTAAAAGAGAAAATCAAAGAATTGTTCCAAGAGGTTTGGACGGATAAAGAAATCAATGATTTTGCGGCGTTAGTTTATTATCCGGAAGAAAAAATACAGCTGGTTAAAGGAGACCTGTGCAATCAACAAGCCTTGAACCGGTGGTATAGACAAACGATTGAACAAATGCTTAAGCTCATTTCTTATGCCTCCTCCAAATATACGCGCTCGAAATTGCGTAAAGCTCTGCCGGAGCAGTTCGTATATATTATAGAAGAGCTTCTATACAAGACGGATTCTACCAACAATAAGGATCCTTATTATGAGGAAATATACCGGCAGATTATCTCCTTGGGTCAGGCGGATAAGCTGATTATCGGCCTTGCTTATACGACCCAGCGCCTAGTGGTTGACCATCTTCATGTGGTCGGAGATATCTATGACCGCGGGCCGGACCCCGATAAAATTATGGATACGCTTATCAACCACCATTCTGTAGACATTCAATGGGGGAACCATGATGTCCTGTGGATAGGCGCCTATGCGGGTTCTCTGGTCTGCCTTGCGAATATTATCCGGATCTGCGCCAGATACGACAATTTGGACATCATCGAAGACGTATACGGAATCAATCTTCGCCCATTGCTGAACTTGGCGGAGAAATACTATGATGACAACCCAGCCTTCAGACCGAAGCTGCAGCAAGGCCATAACGTATCGGAGCAGGAAATCCTACAGATTACTAAAATCCATCAAGCCATTGCCATGATCCAGTTTAAGCTTGAAATCCCGATTATCAAGAGACGTCCTTACTTTCATATGTCTGAAAGGCTTTTGCTTGAGCAGATCGATTACGACAAAAATGAAATCAAGATCGGCGGAAAAACGTACCCGCTGGAAAACACCTGTTTCGCTACCGTAAATCCGCAGCAGCCTGAACAATTGCTGGAGGAAGAACAACAGGTGATGGAGAAGCTGCTGTTCTCCGTTCAGCATTCCGAAAAGCTGGCCAGACATATGAATTTCCTTATGAAGAAGGGCAGCCTTTATTTAAAATACAACGGGAATTTGTTGATCCATGGCTGCATTCCTTTGAATGAAGAAGGAAACATGGAAGAAATGCAGATTGAAGACAAGACCTATTCGGGTCGTCAGCTGATCGATGTTTTTGAATATTATTTGCGTTACGCCTTTGCGAATCCGGAAGAGACGGATGATCTGGCTACGGATATGGTATGGTACATCTGGACAGGGAAATGTTCCTCGCTCTTTGGAAAGAGAGAAATGACCACCTTTGAGCGGTACTTTATCCAAGATAAAGATACCCATAAGGAGAGGAAGAACCCTTACTACCATTTGCGGGAAAATGAGGAGATCTGCCGGAAAATCCTGCAAGAGTTTGATTTGAATCCGGATCATGGACATATCATTAACGGGCATACCCCGGTTAAAGAAATTAGTGGAGAGAACCCTGTTAAAGCAAATGGGAAAATGGTCGTCATTGACGGAGGTTTTTCCAAAGCCTATCAATCCACAACGGGTATCGCCGGATATACCTTGTTGTATAATTCCTTTGGCATGCAGCTCGTCGCGCATAAGAAATTTAATTCAAAAGAAGATGTGTTATGTAACGGAACGGACGTATTGTCTGTAAAAAGACTGGTGGACAAAGAACTGGAACGGAAACTGGTGAGGGAAACCAATGTCGGGGAGAAGCTGCTGCAGAAAATCTCAAATTTGAAGAATCTCCTGGAATATCGCTACATGAAATGAAACAGCTGCTAAATGAAGCAACTGTTAAAGGTAAAAGAGCCGCCCGGGGGTTGGTCAGAACCCCATTTAGAGAACATAGAAAAAATACCTAAGAAGCAAGCTGTCGTCGGTACTCTACTGGCGGCAGCTTCTTTAGTTTTCTTTGTGATTGAGGCATTGTCGTAACAAATGCCTTTCCTCATCACGTTTCTTCTTGCATCTCTCTTTCTATTTTGCTATATTTGATATTAATAAAGTGATATTATTAAAATGTTACTAACTATAAATTGAATGTTGAGGAACTTATTTCGGAGAGCTGCACGGCTAGAATAAATAACAATGGAGGTAAAGACGCTTGAATTTGTTGGATCGCGATGGACTCACGGAACGTGAATTTTTCGAGCAGTACCGTGCCGGGGATTACGAACGGCCTTCGGTGGCGGCGGACGTGGTTATTTTCACAGTAACGAAAACGGAGGTGGACAGCTACCGCAAACTTCCGGAAAAAGAGCTGCGTATATTGCTCATTCGCCGTGGAGGTCATCCATTCTTGGGCAGTTGGGCGCTTCCGGGCGGATTCGTCCGGCCGAATGAGACGACGGAGCAGGCGGCGGTGAGGGAGCTGCGCGAGGAAACCGGTGTGGATGACGTATATTTGGAGCAGTTGTACACCTTCAGCGATGTTGGAAGGGATCCGCGCACCTGGGTGATGAGCTGCAGCCACATGGCCTTAATTAACAGCGATCAGGTACAGCTGAAAGCAGGGGATGACGCTGTCGGCGCAGCCTGGTTCAAGGCAACCTATCGGCTCCTGCGTGAGCGTAAAGAGTTTATTGAGGATGGGTTTGTGAAAACGATGGAATACGAGCTCAAGCTAAGCAGCGAAGAGGAAGAGCTTACGGCAGTTGTGGAATGGACGATGACGTCAAAGCCAGCCTCGACGTCGACCTCCTACTCCATCGTATCAAATCACGGATTGGCTTTTGATCATGCGAAGATTATCGCCTGCGCTATTGAGCGACTGCGGGGAAAAGTGAATTATACCGGCATTGCGCTGCACTTGATGCCGCACCTCTTTACTTTGACGGAGCTGCAGCAGGTTTACGAGGTGATCTTGGACAAAGAATTATTGAAAGCCGCCTTCCGGCGTAAAGTGGCGCATCTTGTAGCGGAGACCGATCATTATACTGAAAATGCGGGACACCGTCCTTCCCGCTTGTTTCGAAGAAATTTGGAGGAATATCGATGATGATGATATACAATATCGAGCAGTTAAGAAAAGCATATATTGCAGGTAAAACGTTCAAGTTTGTCTTCTTCTGGGGCCATACACCGCCAAAAGACGGCGGGGTTGACAAAAGCTGTTTTAGCCAATGGTGGATGAGCCCTTTCGTGGTAGAAGGACACGAGTATTCCTGTGTCGAGCAGTTTATGATGTCCGAGAAAGCAAGACTTTTTGGAGATGGCGAAATGTTGGACGCGATTCTTAAAGCTAAGCATCCTAAGGAGATGAAAGCCTACGGGCGTGCAGTTAGAAACTTCGACAAGGACATTTGGGACAACGAATGCTATGGCATCGTTAAAAGAGGCAATTTGGCCAAATTTTCGCAGAATCCGAAGCTTGGCGAATATCTCAAGTCAACGAAAAACCGTATTCTCGTCGAATCCAGCCCACGGGATCGCATTTGGGGAATCGGCATGGGACAGTCCAATCCGGATGTGGAGAATCCACTAAAATGGCGTGGTAGGAACCTACTCGGATTTGTGCTGACCGAAGTGAGAGACGAATTACTGCGAGATTAACATCTACCGGATTTGTTATTGATGAAAGAAGAGGGAATGAAATGAAACGAAAAGAAATTGCTGAGGAAACATTACGAATACAGCGGCAAGGCTTCTATGAATATAAGGGGCGGCGGGTAGAATTCGCCACTGCACAAAAGCAATCCGAGGCAAATAGCAAGCTGATTACACCGGAACAGGGAGAGACACTGGTACGGAGAATTGACGAGCTGCCTAAGTTGCCGCAAGAACCCGTTTATTCTGTCGCCAACGAGACCACAGTAAAGTCGATCTTGGATTTTGCGGAGATAGGGAAAGGGCGCGTCGGCGTGTTAAACTTTGCTAGCGCAAAAAATCCCGGAGGTGGATTTCTAAACGGGGCGATGGCTCAGGAAGAAAGCCTGGCGGCCTCCAGCGGATTATATGAAACACAGCTGCGCAATGAACGTTATTATAAGGCTAATCGAGCCTGTAAATCGATGATGTATACGAATCACGCCATCTATTCCCCGGACGTAGTGTTTTTCCGTAACCAGCGGTTCGATCTTATAGAGCGGCCGGTGACAGCTTCAGTATTGACTCTGCCCGCCGTGAATTATGGGCAGGTTCTGCTTAAGGGAGAGGATCCCCGGAAAGCGGAATGTATGATGAAAGACCGGATGCGACTGGCCTTAGCCATATTCGCCCAAAAAGGCGATAAGAACCTCATTTTGGGTGCCTACGGCTGCGGTGTTTTCCGGAATGACCCGGTGAAGGTAGCAGGATGGTGGCGGGAGCTGCTGGAGGATGAAGGCTTAGGATACCTATTTTCGGAAATTCGTTTTGCGGTCTTAGACACTTCTAAAGAAGGCAAGTGCATTCATGCTTTTGAAAAGGAGTTCAATGGGAACAGAGGGTGAATCAAAATGAGCTTTATGGATGCTTGGGAGCAATTAATAGCGGAGCAGGAGCAAGAAATCGACCGGCTTCGAGTTAATCAAATCACCGTACGGGCCGACTATAAGAAAAAGAGTAAAAGCAATGTTTATCAAAAGGAAAAAGTTATTGAATATGGCTTTGTAGAACGTGATTTGGATGATGAGAATTTATATGGCAGGTTTGAGCTCTATTTCGCCGATCGCGACACTCTTCTCCAGGATAATCGGTTTGGAGATGAAACTGCTTTTGGTGAGCTTACAGATGTACATGCAGTTGCAACGGCAATCTTCCCCTATTTAGCAGAGCATTATCCCCGTTTTTTGGAGGAAACACCCTTTGCTATCAGCTATAACCCTATTGCAGAAGCTTGGATTATCGAGGGAACTCTTCCTCCGGGATCTTTTGGCGGTGTCATTTATATTGCTCTTGCAAAAGAAAATGGGAGGATGCTCATGATGTATGCAACAAGATAAATTACAAATAAAATGAGCAGATTTCAGCGAGGTAATAGCACTCGTAAATCATATGAAAAACTCTATAGAGTCCTATCTTAGTGTCTGCACATGATTTGAATTTGAAAGGCTTAGATTAACCGCGCAAAATGCGGTTTTTTTGCTTTATGTCATCAACTTCATGTCATTTTCATTTGACAAGAACATAAGGAATTTTGAATTGGAAACATTTGATACTTACAAGTGTGGCTATTATAATGAACAAGTTAGTATTCATTTTCAGGAGGTAATGTTATGTCCGAATGTAAACTATCTGTCGATTATGATCAATACGAGGATGGTGTCAAAATCGTAGATTTAATAGAGGAGCTTGCAGGCAAGGATGAGAGCTTGCAGCTTGAAAGTCTCATAATCGGTGACTGGGGCGGCGCCTATGAGGATGATTCCAGTGTAGTTGTCGAAGCTCTTGTTCGGTTAAAAGACCGCTTTCCGCAGCTGCGGAGCTTATTTATTGGCGATATGTCCTCTGAAGAATGCGAGGTTTCTTGGATTAATCAATCTAACCTAGGGCCGATTCTATCTGCTTATCCTGAGCTTCGATCACTCACCATTAAAGGGAGCACAGGTCTTAGTCTTATTCCGGCTCACCACGACAAACTAGAGGAGCTTACTATTATTTGCGGCGGGCTTGGAACAGACGTCATTACTAGCATAAGTGAAGGCAGTTTCAAAAATTTGAAGAAGCTGGAGCTTTATTTAGGGGTAGAGGAGTATGGATTTGACGGAAGTCTCGCGGATGTGCTCCAGTTGATTGAACCTGGAAAGTTCCCTCTGCTTTCCTATCTTGGGCTCAAAGACAGTGAAATTCAAGACGAAATCGCTATTGCAGTAGCCGATGCACCGATTCTTGATCAACTACATACGTTGGATCTTTCTATGGGGACGTTGACAGATAAGGGAGCGGAAGCTCTTATCAATAGTGAAAAGATATTGAAACTGAAGTCGCTTGATTTAAGCTATCATTACATGTCAGATGCAATGATGAATCGTTGGAAGCAGTCAGGCCTCAATGTAGATATCAGTGATCAACAGGATTCTGATGAAGACGAGGATTATCGCTATCCTTCATTGACGGAATAACGATGAAATCGATGATTATCATTGGCAATTCCGGCAATAGAAGAACAACCGGACTACAAGCAGCAAGAACTCGGCTGGGTTTGCCCCCAGCTCTTGTTTTGAATTATTTAGATGTGTTGCAGGGAAATGCATCCTTGAGTTCGGTTGCACAGAGCTTGGGGCAAACGTTGGATGAACCTCCATTGCTGCGGCTTGACGCGCCCGGGGAACATTTTGAAGTGGAACGTGAGCTTATTGCACTTGGCGCCCCTGATTCGGCCAACAGCCATATAGACGAGCGATGGCTTAGATATAACAAGAGCGTTGTTCAGCCTATCTCGGTGAGGACGGCCAAAGGGCTGGAGGAAAATACGGGAGAGCTGTATCATCCTTCCCAGTGGTTTCGTGGGTATTGCAAGCTGTTATCTCAACTGGACAGGGAGGCAGCACAGCTGTGGAATACGCCACGATGGATGAATGCTCCCGAGGATATAGCCGCAATGTTCGATAAAAGGCATACTCACCAGATCTTATCATCAGCTGGATTACCGGTACCTAGAAGATTAGCTGCACCAGAAGACATACCGGATTACAATACACTTCGGGATGTTATGGCAAAAGAGCGCATATATCGTTTATTTATTAAGCTAGCAACGGGTTCCGGCGCATGTGGTGTGATCGCGTATCAGGTAAACCCCATTACAGGTGCAGAATCGGCCGTGACTACGATAGGTGTGGAGAACTATCTACGTAGACCTCCTATATTTTATAACGTAAAAAAGCTGGTGAACTATAAAGAACGCCAAGTCATTCGCCAAATCATCAACTGGTTATTGGAACAAGGCGCTCATGTAGAGCAATGGATTCCGAAAGCGTCTTATCGGGATCGCACCTTTGATATCCGGCAACTTGTCGTAGAAGGTAAAGCGTGTCATAGTATTGCAAGGGTAAGCAGAACACCTATAACGAATCTGCATCTTGATAGTGATCGAATGAGCTTGGATGAAATCGGCTTGTCTGACAATCTTCAAGCTGCCGTACGACAATGCGCTGAACAAACGCTATCGGTATTTCCACGTTCTACCGTCGCAGGCATAGATGTGTTATTGAGCAGCGGTTCCTATAGACCTTATGTATTGGATGTTAATCCGTTCGGAGATTTACTGTACCATAGTCATTATGAAGGACATGATCCCTATGAATGGGAAATGAGAATGGCTACACTCTCTACGACTATCTAAAATGGAAGAGGATCACCACGATGTTTAACATGAATGAAATTGTAGGCAGTCACGATATTCTGATGATTACGCTGGATACACTGCGATATGACGCCGCTGTGTTGGAGGAAGCAAACTGTCCGAATTTGTGCGGGACCGGGCATTGGGAAAAGCGGCATACTCCAGGCAGCTTCACTTATGCTGCTCATCATGCTTTCTTTGGCGGATTTCTGCCAACTCCGGCTACGACAAATAAGGCAGAGCATGTACGATTGTTTCATTCGAAAAATACGGGATTAAAGACACATCCGTATACATGGCAATTTGATACAACGGATATCGTATCTGGATTGCAAGCTGTGGGCTACCGTACGATTTGTATAGGCGGAGTTATCTTCTTTACCAAAAAGGTTCCGCTAGCCAAAGTTCTTCCAAGATATTTCCAAGAAAGCTATTGGCGGATGACCTTTGGGGTTACAAATCAACGCTCGACAGAGCATCAGGTGAACCATGCCATCAAGATCCTACATAATTCGAATCAGACAGAACGCCTGTTTCTATTTATGAACGTATCAGCGATTCATGGGCCCAATCATTATTTTGTACCAGGAGCAAAGAAAGACTCATTAGAGACACAGCGCGCAGCACTTCGATATGTTGACGGTGAGCTTGGTCGATTATTTCAGGCATTCAGAGAACGAGAACGGCCTGTATTTTGCATGGCGTTCTCTGATCATGGCACCGCCTTCGGTGAAGACGGCTACAACGGCCATAGGCTAGCGCATGAGGTCGTGTGGAACGTGCCTTATCGCGAATTTATTTTGTAAGGTGAGAGGAGGGAACATGATGAGCCATACGGTCTACCCTAATTACACGGATATCATCCAGAATTCGGAGGCTCTGCGCAGTTGGAAGGAAAACCTCACATTAGAGCCTTATCGGTCTTATTTATACGCTTATCCACACAAAACCTCCTATCGAGAATTGGAGAGGAAGCTGCCGCTTTCCGAACTGTGGAGCCGAGAAAAGGCAGATTCACTCTTTTTATATATGCATATCCCGTTTTGTGGAGCACGCTGCGGATTTTGCAATTTATTCACGTTGCCTGACAAGAGAGCCGACGTACATACCAATTATGTGGATGCATTGGAGAGACAAGCTGCACAATGGGCTCCACTTATTCCGAATAAGCCGATTGCTAGATTTGCTATTGGAGGCGGTACGCCGACTTTACTCGAGCCTGACCAGCTGGATCGGTTGTTTCATATTGCTTACAATGTGATGGGCATGAATCCAGCCCAAGCTTCCATCTCGGTAGAGACATCTCCCGAAACGATAACCACCGAACGCTTGAATATTTTAAAAAGCAGGCAGGTGGATCGGGTCAGTATGGGGATTCAAAGCTTCGTAGAATTTGAAGCGGACGCGATCTATCGTCCCCAAAAGCCGCAGGAAGTCGAAAGAGCTCTGAAGCAGCTCAAGTTGTACCAATTTCCGATCCTTAATCTGGATTTGATTTATGGCCTTCCCGGTCAAACCCATGAATCATGGATATATTCGCTGGATAAGGCGTTGTCTTATGATCCAGAGGAGTTATTTATTTATCCGCTATATACGCGCGAGCACACGATTGTAAAGCCAGAGCAGATAAGGCAGAGTGGCGAGGATCAGAGGGTAAGCTTCTATCGTGCAGCGCGGGATCGCTTGCTTGCACATGGATATACCCAGTACTCGATGCGCAGATTTGCCAAAGCAGATGCGATTTCGAAAAAATCACTGCTTCCGTATGGTTGTCAGGAAGAGGGCATGATTGGACTTGGCTGTGGCGCACGCTCTTACACAAGAGAGGTTCATTACTCCTCGCGATACAGTGTAGGTCGTTCAGCTACAGCAAGCATCATTGCCGACTACGTGGCTTCAGCCGACTACACCCATGCAGATTATGGCATTGTATTAAGCAAGGATGACCAGCAGCGACGCTTTATACTAAAAGCGCTGCTTCATACGGAAGGCTTGGCATTGAGCAGCTACGTGGAGCGGTTCGGAACGTCATCTCTCGTCGATTATCCCGAGTTGAATCTGCTTGTGCATACGGATCTTGCTGTTATCGAGCATGAGGTGCTTCGGCTGACGGATGAAGGGCTTATGTACTCCGATTCCATAGGAGATTGGTTCATTTCCCCGGATATTCGGGCACGTATGGAAAGCTGTGTACTGTTATGAAAGCGACGATTTATTTTCGCGGGAGCTTGAGCTCATGCAATTATGACTGTCCTTACTGTCCTTTTAGCAAGAACACGGATAGTCAAGAGACATTGGCGAAGGATCGGCTGCAGGTGCAGACATTTGTCGATTGGGTAACGAAGCAAGAAGGAAGCGGGCATCAGCTGTCCGTTTTTTTCAACCCATATGGTGAAGGGCTTACGCATAGTTGGTACAGGGAAGCTATGGTTAAGCTGTCCCACATGCAGCACGTTCATAAGGTTGCTATACAAACCAACTTATCCTCTAAGCTGGATTGGACTAGCGATTTGAATCCGGTTACGGCTGCATTTTGGGTAACGTATCATCCTGGGCAGACGAAGGAAGAACGTTTTTTACAGCAATGCGGCAAACTTTATGAACAAAAAATACCGTTCAGTGTAGGCTGTGTCGGTGTGAAGAGTGCGTTCAACTCCATTTCTTCCTTAAGGAAGGCACTGCCTGTTGATATTTATATGTGGGTGAACGCCTACAAAGATAAACCAGAATACTATTCTGCCGAGGATACAGCATTTTTGACCGATATGGATCCCTATTTTATCCTTAATGCCAGGGATTACGACAGTATGGACAAGCCGTGCCGTGCCGGAAAAAGTGTGTTTTATGTCCAAGGAGACGGGCGCGTAAAGCGTTGCTATAAGGATCGTCAAGTAATCGGAAATTTGTATAAAGATGGGCTTGATGGAATATCTAAAGAACGCTCGTGTCGTATGAGACAATGTGATTGTTATATAGGCTATATCCATATGGAAGAGCAGCCGTTCGATTCTATTTACGGAGAACGTGCACTCGAACGGATCGCAATATTATCATAAAGGGGAACTATGCATTGGTAGGAACGGCAATATGGTTAACAGGGATTCCAAGCTCTGGTAAAACGACAACGGCGTTAGCTCTGTCAGCGGCTCTTCAGGAAAGAGGCGTTAGGGTTGAATGCTTGGACGGCGATGAACTTAGACAAATGGTAGGACGAGAGCTTGGATTCAGTAGAGAAGATCGAATGGAGAATATTCGTCGTGCCGTCTATATTAGCAAGCTGCTGAACCGCAATGGTGTTACGACGATCATCTCTATGATTGCGCCCTATTTGGAAATGCGGGACTATGCGCGAGCAGAACTGGAGTCATACGTTGAAGTGTATGTGCATTGTCCCTTAGAGGATTGTGTGCGCAGAGATGTGAAAGGCTTATATGCAAAAGCAATAAAAGGTGAGGTAACAGCATTTACGGGTATTTCTGATGTCTATGAAGCGCCGGTGCACCCAGAAATCACGATACATACGCACTTAAACAGTGTGGAGTCTAATGTGAGTCAAATTTTAGAGTACTTGATGTCAAAAGAAAATAAAGTATTAGACTGGATTCGTTGATTTGCCGCGATTTTTGAGTATGAAAATTGACAGCATCGGAGAAATAAGTTATAGACTGACTCATGTTATGATTCGTTAAAAAATGAAAACCAGAAAATATAGTGTTAGACTGAGCGAATGAGCGGTGTGGCTAGGCATATCCGTCCACCGTCACCGGCATGCAGGTCGGTAGCGCGCATCGATTCCGGAGTATCAGGAGTGGGAGCATCTGCCGCGCAAGTCCGTCGACCGCCGTCACGTCCTACAGTCTACAACAATATTTTCCTAATCTAATACTATATTTTTCAGTCTAACACCTTATTTTCTCTCAACATTTCTTAACTGTTCCAGTGATACGCTCCCGACGGTTGCTCAAAGTAGGAGTTCGTCCAGAGGGAGGGAAGCCGCGAAGTTAGTTGTGTGAACTCCTGCCTTAATATGCGTGATGTAAAGCCTTTCAAATGCTTCACAATGCGATGGATGCCGAAGTTAAGGCGGCTGGTGCCACCCCACGTCCGAAGTGCCTTACATCCCCATAGCTAAAGCAAGAGGGTTTTCGGCACTAAATTATAAACAATGAAAAATAACTAAAGCTAACGATACATAGGGATGGATAATGGATAATACTCAAAAATTTCATAAGAGATTCATCTCCTTAACGTGCGTTTTTTCCTGTTTCTTGAGGTGACCTCAAAAACATCCCGAGGGAGTTTTCAATTACAGTATTGAAATTACATATTTACACATAAATAGCATATATGGTAAATTAAAGGTGTTGGCCGACGCAATACTATATTAGGAGGTTTTTTGATGAAGATGAGAATTGGAAGTATCTTTGCTTTTATCCTCGTAATGTCTTTGATTACCTCATCGATTTCTGCATTTGCTACTCCTTCTTACATTACAAAAACATGGACTCAAGTGAATGATGTAGTTGCTGGTGGGGAGAAAATTGGAACAGTCACAACCTCTTACACATATGAAAGACAGAAAGACAGTGATAATTCGATTCTCGTCGATTTGGCAGTTTCAAAGCATTATGATTTGCTTCCAATTGCTACGGAAATCCAAAAACAAGAATTTAAAGATGATAACAAGAGATATAAAATTAATGTAACTGAGGGTAAAGAGTATTATGTTAATGGTAAAAAATTAACTCAACAAGAATTGTCGACTCCAATCAACAATGTTGCTCCAATGAGCTTTGCATCCTCACAAGATACAGGTGGCATTCCTTCAGTCTCGCATTATTATGGAGATTACACGAACTACCACCTCGCTAGTTACTCTGATTTGAATATTATGGGTGGCCCACAAGGGAAAAATCATCAAGCAAATGGTAAAGTAACTAACGCATACGTTCAAAGGGCGATGTCTTCAATTGATTCGTTTACAGGTAGTTATAACTCCATGAATACATCTAGAGAGTTATTTTTGCAAGCAGCGGGTATTGCGATTGTTACGGTCGAAGGTATCATTACCGCAATAGCTGCTGGCCTAGCGGGAGCATCAGCTGCTGCTGCATGCTACAGTTCGTTCCAAGATTGTAAATCAGCTTTAGAAAAAACTTGCGCTTATATCGATAAAATATAGTACTTTCACAAATCACTTTCATTTTGCTTTTACTGTTCATGTGCAATCACCTGTCACAAATTGATAGGTGATTGCAATGTAAATACTTATACTACTTAAAATGCCCTTAGTTAATGGAGAGTGAGTTGGGTCATGAATGAATTCATTATTATTTCGGCATCAATAGTATTAGTTATACTAGTAATTCAATTATTTAGAGCCCGAACGATAAATATTTCAAATATTCTTATGCCGTTATTTGGTTTTATTATCATTTTTTCTAGTTCAAGTTTTAGAGTGGAGTATCTATCTCTTTTTTACATATTTTTTGCATCGTACCTTGTAATCGGAATTATTACGCTTCTCTTTTTCTTTCTCGGTAGAAAAAGATAACTTGATAAAGCGGAACAACTGCCTGCATTTCAATCTGTTCACAATCCATCTGTTCGTGAAAAATAAAGTCTTAGACTCGACCTATTGATCCGACACGCTATCTGCATTATTAAATCGTCAGCTTTTAAGAAATAAGTTATAGATTGAATTATCGAGAGCGCTCACTAGGAGACTTGATCCAGTAATTATAGTATTAGACTGCTCGGTCTGGTTAACGTTGCCGGTGCATCGATCACAGGGTACGGATTTATCCGATGCACGAAGAGCGAGAGCTGCAGCTGCTCAATCCAACGGCCGTTGCTGGCGTGATGATCGCAAGTCTGGCTTCATCCTGATGCACTATGTGTGAAAACTGCAGCGTTGCAGGTGTTCCAGTCTACAACTTTATTTTCACAGTCTATCCTGAAAATACTGATCCCCAGAAGACCTAAAAAAGTGACCCTTCATCTAACAAAAAATGGCAAGGTGAAATTGGCTTTATATCGTCTGAATAAACAATCAAGAAGCCGTCGTATTCACCGTAATCGATACGCCTAATGACTCCAGTTTCTTGATAGAATGCTTAATGATCACGTCGCGTT
>Ga0209566_100845_pt1 | contig 15270 bp, 12 predicted proteins | sample Araplavi_mTSA_r2_2_FD_184287 | JGI IMG/M metagenome (GOLD analysis project Ga0209566, IMG submission 184287) | Arabidopsis root microbial communities from North Carolina, USA - plate scrape CL_Cvi_mTSA_r2 (SPAdes) (version 2) | ecosystem: Host-associated > Plants > Roots > Endosphere | place...
CATCGATCCCGACGCCGTTCACCATCTTTTTGTTAATTAAATAATTGGCATCCCAGCACCCCGTTACTAGGAGCGCCATGATCCCCAGACAAAACGCCGCTCGTTTGCTCATGCGGTCCCTCCTTTCCCCTTATTCTTCAGCAGAAAAGCCCCCAGATATATGAGTAGCGGCAATGCAGCAATCATCATCAAATACCCGTACTCCAGCCATTTGCTGAACGGATCCAAATTCTCTTGTAAGGCCATATACATGCCGATGAGAAAAACGAGCAAGCCGCTGATCCATACCATGCGCCGGTATGCGATCTGACCTGTCGTCATGCTTTTGCCTGCCAGAGCCAAGTAAGAGACAATCGTGGAAGTCATCGGGATGATCCAGAGGCTTAAGAAAATCAGGTCCAGGCGGTCCAACAGTTGATAGGCTAATCCTTTGAACAAGAACAAGACCGGCTCATTTACTTGCGCAAGAGCATTGGTGCTATAGCTAATCAAACAAATAAACACGAAATAGGTATAAAATAATGTCACAAAGCCATTGGCCAGCAAAGCAATCTTCAACACCCCTTTGGGCTGCTTCTCGACAGCGGGAAAGAAATAAAGCATAACTTCAAATCCCAGCATGGAAAAAAATGTTTTCTCACTGCCTTGAAAAACTTGCATCATACCGGACTGACCGATGGGTAAGACATTGGAAATGTGCATCTCATTGGTGAAGGTCAGCAAGCTGATAAGAATCAGGATCACAAACAGTACAGAAGCTAGTACAAAAAAACGCGCGATGACGCGGATATTTTCCAGCGCCAAATAAACGCTCGTGGCAATGATCATCAGCAGCAAGACCCAGACGGGTGTCAGTGGAAGGAGCCATGTTCTGATGAGATGTACGTACAGCGAACAAGCGTAGGCGGCGATCAGGATGAAAAAGACAAAACAGATGACATTGAGTGCTAGGCCGGCGTAATTGCCGAACATGCGTCTTGTCATCTGGCTCAGTGTATCGCCTGGGAATCTCTTCATCAATCCGCCATACACCAACAGCAGCAGTTGGATGGCACATCCGGCCACGAGGACCGAAATCCACGCATCCCCCTTCGCAGAGCCTTGAATTTCGGAAGGCAATGACAAGAGACCGATCCCGATTTGGGTTTTGATGATAACAAAAAACAATTGCCATCTTGTAATCGTCGTGTTCAAGTGCGCTTCCACCTTTTTAAAAACGATAGCAGCTTGCCATTGATCCGATCGTCGGACTCGTTCTTCCATATCGGAAGCCGTAGAAAAATATCCTTCCCTCCTTCGCGGCCATGGAACGGGCCAAATGGAGCGAAGAAAGGGACGCCCATCGTCTCGATCTTGCACAGGTGAATGAAGATGATCATCAAGACGACGGCAATCCCGAAGAAACCGAACATCGCCGCGGCGAGCATCGTCGGGAAGCCGAGAATTCTCAGGCTCGTTCCAAACTCATTGAGCGGCGTGGCGAAGGAAGCGATCGCTGTCAGGCCGATGACGACGATCATCGTGTCCGACACCAGATTCGCCTCCACGACTGCGGTCCCGATCACGAGCCCCCCAACGATTCCGATCGTCTGGGAGATCGGCGACGGCAGACGCATCGCTGCTTCTTTGAGCAGCTCCAAAATCACTTGCATCGTGATAGCTTCCATTAGCGGAGGAAACGGTACGTAGGTTAACGAAACTTTTATCGAATAGAGGATGCCAAAAGGAAGCACTTCCGAATGGTAAGTCACAATCGCAATGTAAATGGCCGGTAAACTGATCGCCAGAATAAATCCGATTAACCGAATGAAGCGGAAAAATGAGCCAATGATCCAGCGGTGATTATAATCATCGACGGACTGATAAAAGGAAAAAAATGTAATCGGCAGTACCAGTACGACCGGATTGCCATCGACAAGGACGTTGATTTTGCCTTCCATCAAATAGGAAACCGCCCGATCCGGCCGCCCCGTCTGAATGGTCTGCGGGAACGGTGACATCGGATGCTCCTCGATCATCTCGTCCATATTGGTCACGGAATACATATAGTCGAGATCGATGGCGGAAATTCTTTTCACGCATTCCTCAACGATGTTCGGTTCAGCCAGCGTCTCCATGTAAACCATCGCAACTTTCGTATTGGTGAAGCGGCCGATTGTAAAATATCTCACCTTGAACTTAGGACTCCTGATACGCCGGCGCAGCAGATACATGTTTGTATGCAAGCTCTCTACGAAGCCTTCATGCGGCCCTTTGATGATTTGTTCGTCCTTGGGTTCTTCAATCGCGCGGGTTTGTTCCTGCGGAGCGGCAATCAACAAGGCGGAGGCGGCTTGATCTGTGAGCATCACGCAGTATCCCTCAAGCAATGCGCTCACGATGTCGTACAGATTGGAGGATTGGCGCACGCCGAGCGCTGTCACCGCATCTTGAGGCTGGACATCGTCCGCATCCCGCAGAGGCTTAATGACGTTCGCTTCAATGAGCTCATCCTTGATCAGCGATTCAAGGTACATCAAAGTGAACAGCTGGCTGCCGCTGGATAATTGTCGATGCTTCAAATCCTCCGAATGCGAGAACGCGTCCTGGATTTGGACAATTTGCTGGCTCATGCTGCCGGAAAGTGTTTCGATGGAAGGGGGATCGGGCTGCTTGTACATTTTTTTGCGAAATTTCAAAAAGTTCACCGAACAGCCCCTCCCTAACATGAATTAACCTTATTATGAACATAATCCCATTTCTTAATCATGGTTGTGTGGGCGCGAGCGGCAGGGCTTCTCTGACGGGGGCAGGCATGGGCGGCGCTGACAGCAGGGCTGTTCTGGGGCGGGATTGCCGCCGCTCTAGCAGCTCGCGTAAGCGTGGGCAGGCGGGTAGCGTGGAAACTGTGGTCAGGAAATACCCAATTACAGTGTGCCAATGGCGCTTTTAGAAGCTGTAGTCCGACTTTGCCGGACTACAGCAAGATTTCGCGCCGGGACGGGTCAAATTGCCTCTTAAATCACGATTGACGACCGCTAATTTGTCGCTTACCATGGAAGTTAAATTCGTTAATTACCGGAGTATAGGAGCAATTCTTATGGATAAATCCGCAATTGTACGTGAGAAATTGAAAATCGCGCAATGGGTGCAATCCTTAAGCACGCTTAGCGATGAGCTATGGTTTAAAGCTTTTCATGAAGGATCATGGGGCACAGCGGATGTCATCGCTCATTTCATAAGCTGGGACCGGTTTATGATGGAACATCGTATCACCTACGTGCTGAATGATGAGCCCCCTCCTCAGCATCCCATTGATGTTCACGCGATAAATCAAGCTGCATCCCACTATGCGCGATCTGGCATCTCGAAGCATGAGTTGATTGCCGCGTTCATCTCGGTCCGCCAACAAATCGTTTCTCTAATCGAAGCGATCCCGAATGACAAATTCCCTCTCCCCCTCCCCGGCAAAGAATCGTTAACACTAACCGCATATTTGGAAAGTATGATTCAGCATGATCTCAACCATCAGGAGCAGATTACCCGTTTCATGGAAATGCATACAGTTGACACATAGACATATAAAAGCACCTAACCGCTACCTGTGGCTAGGTGCTTTTTAGCATGAAAAAAGGAAGCCCTAAGGCTTCCTTTTTGATGATTAATGCATGGAATTCATTGCCGCATGATTGACAACGACGCGGCGGATGAAGAAGGCCGTCGCCAGGCCGATCAGGGTGACAATCATTGCAAATAAGAACACATTTTGCGAGCCGAACGTCATCGCCTGAGCAACTTCGTTCACCGCGGTTGGCGCCGTGGATTTGTGCAAATAGTTCTCCATACCGCTCGTCAGAATGCTGATCGCGAGCGCCGTACCGATCGCTCCAGCTACCTGCTGCAGCGTGTTCATGACCGCTGTGCCGTGCGGATATAATTCCGGCGGCAGTTGGTTCAAGCCGTTCGTCTGCGAAGGCATCCAGACCATCGAGATACCAATCATCAGGCCGATATGCAGGGCTACGATGAAAGCAATCGAAGACGCTTGAGTAATGCCGGAGAAAAACCATAGCGCAGCTGCCACAATCACGAGGCCGGGAATCACAAGCCACTTCGGACCGTACTTGTCAAACAAACGTCCCATGCGCGGCGACAGAATGCCGTTCAACGCACTGCCCGGCAGGAGCATCAGCCCGGCAGAGAACGCGGACAATTTCATGCCGTTCTGCAAATACATAGGAAGGATAATCATACTGGATAAGATGATCATCATACACGACAGAACCATAAGCAGTCCAACGATGAACATGGGATACTTGAAGACACGCAGGTTCATCATCGGTTCTTTCATATATATTTGACGAAGGGCAAACATCACGAGTGTGACCAGTCCCACTGCAATGGAGGTGATCACGACCGCACTGGTCCAACCTCCAGCGCTTTCTCCAGCTTTACTGAAGCCAAATACAACTCCGCCAAAGCCGATCGTAGATAGGATCACAGACAACAAATCGATCCGCGGCTTCTTGACTTCCGTTACATTTTCCAAATTCTTAAGTCCAACCAGCAAACCTATAACAAGAAACGGCAGGGAAAGCCAGAAAATGAAGTGCCATGTTAAATATTCAATTAACAGTCCCGCAACAGTCGGACCCGTCGCCGGCGCAAACATGATGACCAATCCGACAAAGCCCATCGCCGCTCCGCGCTTCTCCGGCGGATATACGACAAGGATCGTATTGAACATAAGCGGAATTAATAACCCCATGCCGACAGCCTGCAGAACTCGTGCGATCATCAGCATTTCAAAATTAAGCGCCAGAGCTGCAATCAGCGTACCAACGATCGAACTCACCAGTGAAAATACAAACAATTGTCTCGTGGTGAACCATTGGAGCAGCAGCCCCGTCATTGGCATCAAAATGCCGAGTGTGAGCAGGAACCCTGTCGTAAGCCACTGCGCAGTCGCTGCCGAAATGTGAAACACGTCCATTAAATTGCTGATTGCAATGTTGAGCGCCGTTTCACTGAACATCCCGATAAAGCCGCAGATCAGCAGCGACGCCATAATAGCCCGTGTATTGTATTGCTTCATATGAATTTCACTTCCCTCTCCCATGTGATCTCTCTCTATACGAATCTGTTTCGATCCGCTATCTGTTACCATAAAGTTTACAGCTTATAAAGTCAATACAAATATTTGTAAAGCATTTCCGATAAGCTCCCCTGCTTACCCGAACATCAGTTTCTGTTCCAACTCCTCGCGTTGGCGCAAGTGATGGCGAAAGTGCATGCCAACCAGATCGTACCATTCTCTCGCACTCAGCCATCCAAACCCGCCATGTTTCACTTTGTAATCCGCATGGATTTCGTCTACAAGAGGAGCCCATTCATTCAATCTCTTCTCGACCTCGAGCAGTCTATTCAATAAAACTTCCTTGCTATCGACATTGTTAGGCGGGGCATTAAGCTCGTCGGGCAGCTTGATTTTGATCGGAGGGAACCCCCGCTCTTGAAATAATTGCTCGCCGGATGCAGTTTTGCCAAGCTCCTGCCTGGATTCCGACTGGGCACAGAGCTCAACGTTATTCAAATACTCATGGGCGACGAGAATGACATGATCATACATCTGAACAATTGACCAGACACCTTCAGCTGAAATAAATCTCAACTGCTCTAAAGAATAGTTCTGCAAGAAGCTTCTGTACGATGCAATCATGTGCATGTCGTGCACGATCATCTCTCCCCACGATATGAAATTGCCTACTCTCCTTCTGACACCGCGGAACGCCATAACTCAACTTTAAAGTTCTATTACCTTTGTCGCGATATTATGGCAAAACTCACGGTCATGCTCTACAAAAAGCATCGTCGGTGCATATTCCAACAGTAGCTCTTCGATCTGCATCCGAGAAATAATATCAATGAAATTGAGCGGTTCATCCCAAATATACAGATGCGCTTTCTCGCAGAGACTCTTGGCAATCAGCACCTTTTTCTTTTGCCCACCGCTGAACGAGGCCATATCCTTCTCAAATTGAACTCTGGCAAAATCCAACTTTCTTAAGATCGCTTTAAATAAGCTCTCATCCATCCCGTGATTTCTGGCGTAGTCCGTTAGATTGCCCTGCAAATGCGAGGTATCCTGCGAAACATAGGAGATTTTCAGCTGACTTCCGCTGCGAAGAGTACCTGTGTAGTGGATATCCTCGCCGCAGACCAGCTTGAGGATGCTTGATTTGCCTGAACCGTTCTTGCCTGTCAACGCCACTCGCTCGCCCTGCTCAACTGTGAAACTGATATCCCCAGCCGCCTTCTTCCCGTTGTAATCGATCGTTACATGCTCAAGCTCGACAAGCTGGTGCTTATGATAAGCAAGAGGCGAGATCTTCAACTCCTCCGAGCTCTCCAGATTGCGAAGCAGCTTCGACTTGTCATCAATTGCCGCTTGCTGCCGCTGCTCGATAGACTTCGAACGCTTCATCATTTTGGCGGCCTTATGGCCGATGTAGCCTTTGTCCACCTTCGAACCGGAGTTTCTGGTGCCGTTCTTCGTCTTCTCCACCTCGTGCGACCAATTGCTCGTTCGCTTCGCGGCGTCCGATAGCCGCTTGATATCTTTCCTCAGCTTATCATTCTCGGCCAATTCGTGCTGGTCCTGCCTTTGCTTATTTTCCCACCAATCGGAGAAGTTACCTCTCTGTACCTCAATGTTCGTCTTATTAATGGAAAGGATGTGATCTACGCAGTTGTCCAGAAATGCCCGGTCATGAGACACGAGAATAAATCCACGCTTGGTGTTCAAGTATTCACTGACAAGCTTCCTTGCCTCCATATCCAGGTGATTGGTCGGCTCGTCAATCAGCAAGAAGCTGTGCTCCTTCAAAAATAACGCGGCCAGCATTACTTTGGTCTGCTCCCCGTTGGACAACGAGGCAAAAGGCCGGTACAGCACATCCTCCGCTACTTGCAGCAAGGAGAGTTCGCGCATGATCTCCCACAACTGATAGTCCGGATAAATATCGCCGATAACGTCCAGCGTATTCTTCTCCTTGTCCGCGACGCGGAAAGGAAAATATTCAAAGCTGACATGTGCCGAAATAGTCCCGCTGTATTCGTACTTGCCTAGCAATAAATGAAGAAAAGTCGTCTTGCCTCTGCCGTTTCTTCCGGAAAAGCCCAATTTCCAATCCGTATCCAATTGAAAGCTTACATGTTCAAAAATATTATCGTAACTGCCATCATAAGCATAGGTCAAGTTGTTCACATTGATTAATGACATCGCTAGATCCCCTCCTGCTGCAAAAAAATAAGGCTATGTCAACCTCATTAAATATACTCGAAAACAGAAAGAACTAAACGGTAAAAAACAATTAAGTTAAAAGTATCCTGTTTGAGCATTCGCAGGTGAGACAAGGATATTTGCTGGAGAGGCTTATTCATGAGGTAGTGGAAAGGTTATTTCCATTATAGAACAGACGTTCCTATTTTTCAAGCTTTACCAACGATCCGACCTAAAATAAAAAAAGCAGCAACAGATTGATTCTCTCGCCGCTCCTTCACTTCGTTTAATGTTTCAGTTTATCAATAATCTTCTGCAGATCATCAACCAGCTCTGCCATCATTTCTGCGCCTTCTGCAACTTGCTGCGCTGAATCGGAGTGCTTATCAAAGGTACGGACAATACTTTGGGAATTCGTTGTCGTTTCTTTCGTAAATACGGTCAATTCATGAATCGAATTATGCATTTGCTCCGAACCCTCATGCAACTGTCGGGTGGATGTGGAAATTTCCTTCATTTGATTCGCCACCAGTTGTACAGCCGATTGAATCGATGCAAAAGAGTCTTTGGCCTGATCCGCGGCTTGCAGTCCGGTCGTTACACTATTTTTGACCTCGTTCATACTGCCCCGTAGATTCTCTACTTCAGATTGAATAGCTGCGACGATAGTGGAAACTTCTTCAACAGATACTGCGGATTGCTCAGCTAATTGACGCACTTCACCGGCCACTACGGCAAAGCCCTTGCCGGCTTCCCCTGCTCTGGCAGATTCGATCGCCGCATTCAAAGCCAACATATTCGTTTGCGAAGCGATAGCTTTGACTGCCCGCAGGATTTCGCCGATTTTGACCGTAAGTCCTGACAAAGTCTCAACGGAATGATGCGACGTCGTTACCGACCGTACCATCTCATCCATCCGAGTTACGATATTTTGCAATTGCGCTCTGCCCGACTCGGCTTTGACAGCCGACTCATCTGACGAGCTTGCAGCCTGGAAGGAGGCTGTCGTTACCAGTTCAATGCCATGAAGGAGATCTCGAATGATAGTCGCATTCATCTCAATAACATGCAGCTGCTTCGCCGCACCTCCGGCCACCTGTTGCACAACACTGCCCAGCTCATGGTTAATGGCCGAGCTCTGTCCAGAATGGCTGGCGAGCATGCCGGCCGTGGTGACCAGATTGTTGGAAGTTGCGGATAAGCTTGAAACGATATCATAGATAATCGTGGCACGTTGACGCCGCTGCTCCTCGATCAAATCGGCCTCAATCTTCCGCGAACTAAGAATCTGCCATACCGTGGCGCTTGAAGTGAAGATGAGAAAAGCCGCGTGAATGAGCAGCATTTTGAACGAATAGTCTGATGCACCGAAAACGACCTCAGGAAAAAACAAAAACCCAAGGATATGCTGAACAGCGATAATAGCTGACATGAGCAGAATCAGAAGATGATTTTTGTAATAAGATACGATTGCGATCGCCATGAAAATGGTAAAGTGAAACTCGACATGACCGCCTGACCCTGCCATGATCGATATGCTGCCGAAGGTCAATAAAAGGGTATGTCCATAAGGGATGAGCGGGTCATCCGGAGCTTTCATATATCGCAGGAAGATGGCAACTAGCAGCAGGGCGGGAATGATCAGCAGAACATATAAGACGCCACCGAAACGCTGCTCAATCTCTTGTGAACTGAGGTGACCATGGCCGCTCATGGAATCAAAAAGATGAAAGTGCCGATTCAAAAGGTGAACGATCACGGAAAGGACAACCATAGCTAAAGAAATGATGTTCATGAACTTATTCTGTTTGCTTATCATGCTGACTAAAACTCCTTTAACAATAAATTAAAGAATATCTGTAATATAAAACTTACAATTCAGGTGCAGTGACCCCCTCAAATTGCCTAAAAGAGAGAACGGGACAAGAACTTCCTGTATCTCTCGTTTTAGGTGAAACGCCCCACAATCATCCCGTATGTTAACGCTGCAATCGTTGGGTCGCTGTCGTATAAACAAAAATACTGGATCCAATCGTGCTGCAAACGACGGTTGCGATCACATTCGCTTGCATTAAGTTATATATCCCCAATACCGCCAGCAAGATGATCAGGATATGGTGGAATTTCAGCTTGGCCGCATCTCTTTTCTCCCGAATTCTCAGGTGAAGCTCAAGATAATAATCCGCTAAATTATAATTGGCACTGTTGATGAAAGTTCGCATCGCATCCCTGTCGACGGGAATGGTCAAATCTTTGGCCGCCTGGTACAGGATGGACTCGATCTGCTCGCGGCTGCCTGGCAAGTCCTTAATCATCGTAGTCGAGACGACGGGCACGGTTTGGCGAAGTTCGGCTTCAAACAGCTTGGCTGCACACTTCAGAAATTGTTCTTCCGTTGTTCGATTCAATGCCATCCTACCTTCTCTATTGAAAAATACATGCTTGCCCTCCATCATAACATATTTCGACATATACGCTCCTACATCGAAGAGGTTAGTGGATGAGAACATGCAGCGCTGTTCCCCCGAGCGCTCCGGCTATAACCACGACCCAAGGCGGCAGCTTCCAATAGAAAAGTATGGCGAAAAGAATCGCCGCTAAGGCAAAATCAGCGCTGGACAGTACCGCTGACGTCCATATGGGATTGTAAAAGGCCGCCAGCAAAATCCCGACAACGGCCGCGTTAACGCCCATTAAAGCCCCTTGGACACCCGGATTGCTGCGAAGTGCATTCCAAAAAGGCAGCGCACCGAGAACGAGCAAGAATGCAGGCAAGAAGATTGCGGCGGTGGCCACAATTGCCCCCTGGATGCCCCTATCCATCGCCCCTAAATAGGAGGCAAATGTAAATAAAGGGCCTGGTACCGCTTGCGCTGCGCCATAGCCTGCCAAGAACGACTCTTTGCTGATCCATCCTGTCGCGACCGTTTCGCGTTCCAATAAAGGGAGGACAACATGACCTCCACCGAATACAAGAGCTCCGGATCGATAAAAACTATCGAAAATATCCACCAAATGGTGCGCAGTCACTCCCCGCAGGATCGGCAGACCAATTAACATCACGAAGAATAATAGGATGAAGACTGTTCCTGTTGTTTTACTGATCGGCATTTGCAAGACGACTGGGGTAGTCCCCTTGCTTTCAGCTCTTCGATACAACCATAACCCTGCCGCTGCTGCTGCTGCGATCAGCAGAATTTGCATCAGTGCGGTCGGCCACATGAGCGAAAGCGCCGCAGCAGCAATTGCGATCGTGATCCGGCCGCGGTCAGGCGTCAGCTTCTGTCCCATGCTGACAATCGCTTGCGCGACGATGGCGACAGCCACGATCTTCAAGCCATGGACCCAGCCTGCCTGTCCAATATCAAAGCCTTGCATCAGGTTAGCGAAGACCACCAGTGCAATAATTGATGGCAAGGTGAAGCCGAGCCACGCCGCAATACCGCCAAGCACACCTGCGCGCAGCGTGCCGATGCCGATTCCAACCTGACTGCTGGCTGGGCCCGGAAGAAACTGGCATAGCGCCACCAGATCAGCGTAGCTGCGTTCATCCAGCCATTGCCTACGGCGGACATATTCATCCTGGAAATAAGCTAAATGAGCGATCGGCCCCCCGAAAGAGGTCAACCCCAGTTTGAGCGACACGCCAAAAACTTCGAAGATGGCATGTAATCTTCTATTTCCAATTCGTTCATTCACTTCTCTATCCCTCCTAATTTCAGTATAAGAGAAAAAAGCGGCATGTAGCGAACGTTTACAAAAAATAAAACCGAGGGCTGGATTAGCCTTCGGCTTGCATGGAGATGCGGAACTCCTCAATTTTTCGGTACAACGTCGTTCGGCCGATGCCCAATAAATGCGCCGTCTTGCTCAGATTCCAGCCTGTTGCGGCAAGCGCTTTTTTGATTGCGGCAACTTCCGCATCGCGAAGTGAATGTCCGGGCTCATCGCCGCCTCCCGTCTCCAAGAGCGGGGCAGCGTCAGCATCCAACTGCAAATGCTCGGGGCCGATCATCCCCCCGTCGGCCAGAAATGCAGCCTGCACAAGGACGCTGTTCAATTCGCGGATGTTGCCCGGCCACGCATACTGCTTGAGCCTGTTAGCCGCCGCTTCCGACAGTTGAGCGCTTGAACCGTGCTGCTTATGCAGCAAATACGCGGCAAGCTGGGCGATATCGCTGCGCTCGCGAAGCGATGGCAGTGTGAGTTGAATGCCTTTTAAGCGGTAATACAAGTCTGAACGGAATCGTCCTTCACGGATTTCGGTTTGCAAATTCCGGTGCGTAGCGGCAATGATGCGAATGTCGATCGGTTTGCTTTTATGACTTCCTACCGGTGTAATGGTGTGCTCTTGCAACACCCGCAGCAGCGCTGCCTGTGCACGCAGAGACATATCACCGATCTCATCGAGGAAAATCGTGCCTTTATTCGCTGCCTCAAACTTCCCGGCATTGCCCTCCCGACTAGCCCCGGTGAATGCGCCGCGCTCATATCCGAACAGTTCGCTTTCCACCAAGCTGTCAGGGATTGCACTGCAATTAACGGCAATGAACGGCTGATGCGATCGCAGGCTTGCGCTGTGAATGGACTGGGCAAACAATTCTTTCCCTGTGCCGCTTTCACCAAGCAGTAGAATGGGAAAGTCGGTGAGCGCCGCTTTCTGCGCCAGCTCCTTCTTTTGCAGCAGGCTCGGGCAGGAGCCGGCGATATCGGCAAACGTATATCTGCGATTGACGCCCGTCCCTTGTCCGGGAACCGCAGCCGAACGCCACACCATGCGGCGATGATCGTGGATCGCCTCCACAAGAAAGCCCTCGGCGCCAGCGAACGGCTTGCCGACCGCATCTTTGCCGATGACCCGCAGTGCGGCATGGTTCGCGCGGACAATGATGTTCTCCTTATCCAGAGACAGGAGCGGCAAAGGATTGTGCTTCATCGAGCATTCCAATTCTTTCAGCATCATCAAATGCTCTTGTCTCGCTTCTTCAATAAGCAGCTGATTCGTAAGCGCCTCTGAAGCCAACGTCGCGAGTGCCAAGCTATAATCGTTATAATTTTCCATTTTACTGCTGAAATTGATGACGCCGAGCAGCTGCCCGGCCGAACCGAATACAGGCGATGACGCACAAGTAAGAAAATGGTTCATCTGACTGTAGTGCTCCGAGGCATGCACGCGTACAGGCACTTGCTCTGTGATGGCCAGCCCGATGGCGTTGGTCCCCTTCCGCTTTTCAGACCAATTCGCTCCAACCTGAAGTTGAACAGCAGCAGCCCGCTTGGAGAAGTCAGGATCGCCAACGGAATAAATGATCGTACCGCCGGGATCAATCAGCATCGCAACTTGTCCGGATTGCTTAATGAAGTGATCCATTTTCGCAAAAATGGAAGTGACGTGCTGAATTAGCATCCCATTCGCTTGGACAATCTCGTCGATAAGTATACCTGTCAGCAATTGATCATCAACAGCACCTGTTTGATTCAAACCGTATCCCTGAGAGCGCTTCCAAGAGTATTCAACTAGTTTCGCATGGTTCCTTTCTTCCGGAATGGACACAACGAGCCCTCCCCTGCAAATCCCAAAAAATAACTGATTACTAATAATATATCATACCTAGTTTGATTATGTATTTTGTTAAGCCAGATTGTTTCAAAATGATACACCATCTCGTTCACCGATTCGGACACCCTGTTTCAGTTCGGAACACCTTGACAAGTACGCTGACTCGGATGTGGGCGGGAAAAGCCCTGTTTGTGCGATATTTTTAGATTGGCACGATTCTTGCTTATTAAAAGGGTGTGGAAAAAATTCAATTGTTATGGGAGGTTTCAACCTATGATTTACGCACAACCAGGGCAAACCGGCTCCAAAGTAACATTCAAAAAGCGCTATGACAACTATATTGGAGGAAACTGGGTTCCGCCGGTTAAAGGTGAATATTTTGAGAACGTGACCCCGGTCACGGGCAAAGCTTTCTGTGAAGTCGCCCGCTCGACGGCGGAAGATATCGAACTCGCGCTGGATGCGGCCCATGCCGCCAAGGACGAGTGGGGCCGTACTTCTGTAGCACGGCGCGCGCTCATTTTGCAGCAAATTGCCGACCGTATGGAAGCGAATTTGGAGCTGCTTGCTGTAGCGGAGACGTGGGACAACGGCAAGCCGGTGCGGGAAACGTTGGCGGCTGACCTTCCGCTCGCGATCGATCATTTCCGTTATTTTGCCGGCTGTGTTCGCGCTCAGGAAGGCACGCTCGGTGAAGTGGACAACGACACCGTCGCTTATCACTTCCACGAGCCGCTCGGCGTCGTCGGACAGATTATCCCCTGGAATTTCCCGCTGCTCATGGCAACGTGGAAAATCGCGCCCGCACTTGCAGCAGGTAACTGCGTCGTCTTGAAGCCCGCCGAGCAAACACCGGCTTCCATCTTGGTGTTTGCCGAGCTGATCAGCGATTTGCTGCCGCCTGGCGTGCTCAACATCGTCAACGGCTTCGGGCTGGAAGCCGGCAAGCCGCTGGCGTCAAGCAACCGCATCGCCAAGATCGCTTTCACGGGCGAAACGACGACTGGCCGCTTGATCATGCAGTACGCATCGCAGAATATTATCCCGGTAACGCTGGAACTTGGCGGCAAGTCTCCGAATATTTTCTTCGAAGACGTTTACACCAAGGATGACGCGTTCCTGAATAAAGCGATCGAAGGCTTTGTCATGTTCGCTTTGAACCAAGGCGAAGTGTGCACCTGTCCTTCCCGGGCCTTGATTCAGGAATCGATCTATGAGCCGTTCATGGAACGGGCGTTACAGCGCGTAGCTGCGATCAAGCAAGGCAATCCGCTGGATACCGATACGATGATCGGCGCCCAGGCTTCATCCGAGCAAGTGGAGAAAATTTTGTCCTATTTGAGCATCGGCAAGCAAGAAGGCGCGCAATGTCTCATCGGCGGCTCACGTGCGGAATTGCAAGGGGATCTGGAAGGCGGCTACTACATTGAGCCTACCGTGTTCAAAGGGCATAACAAAATGCGGATTTTCCAAGAGGAAATTTTCGGGCCGGTCGTGTCTGTCACCACGTTTAACAACCAGGAAGAAGCTCTCTCCATTGCCAATGATACGCTGTATGGACTTGGTGCAGGTGTATGGACCCGCGATATGAACACAGCTTACCGCTTCGGCAGATGCATTCAAGCCGGACGTGTCTGGACCAACTGTTACCACGCTTATCCGGCGCACGCGGCCTTCGGCGGTTACAAAGTGTCAGGGATCGGCCGAGAAACGCACAAAATGATGCTCTCCCATTACCAGCAAACGAAAAACTTGCTCGTCAGCTACAGCCCGGACGCTTTGGGCTTCTTCTAAGGCAGGCGGCTGTGAGCATGGATATTCGTAAAGTTCTGGCTACAGATGCCGCGCTGGAGCTGATCGGACGGCTGAAAGCGAAGCACGGACCGCTTATGTTCCATCAGTCCGGCGGGTGCTGCGACGGCAGCTCGCCGATGTGCTTTGGCGAAGGCGAATTTCTGCTTGGCGACCACGATGTGTTGTTGGGGGAAATCGGCGGAGCGCGATTTTATATGAGTCGGGCTCAATATGACTACTGGAAATATACGCAGTTGATCATCGATGTCGTCCCCGGTAGAGGCGGCATGTTCTCACTGGAAGGGCCGGAAGGGCTGCGCTTCCTGACACGTTCACGCGTGTTCACGGAGGAGGAACTGAAGGCGCTTGAGTTGTAGGATGGGGCGCAAACTAGCGGGGCAGCAGGGGCATTAACGGAACAGCATTTCCGTTATGCCTCCTTGCGCTGGCCTAAACATGCAAAATAGCGGAAACCTACTTCCGCTATTTGCTATGCAAAGCCCGCCTCGCGCTCAGTCTGGCGCATTAACGGAACTTCGCTATATAGCCCCCTAATCCACTTGGACACTTTTAACCACTTCAGATACACTAAAAAATAGTGGAGGAGCAAGTCCATGAAAAGGCGTTTTCGTTGCCCTACTCAAGCAAAGAAGGA
>Ga0209566_100846_pt1 | contig 15247 bp, 14 predicted proteins | sample Araplavi_mTSA_r2_2_FD_184287 | JGI IMG/M metagenome (GOLD analysis project Ga0209566, IMG submission 184287) | Arabidopsis root microbial communities from North Carolina, USA - plate scrape CL_Cvi_mTSA_r2 (SPAdes) (version 2) | ecosystem: Host-associated > Plants > Roots > Endosphere | place...
TAAAGCGAATAGCGATAGAGAAACAAAATCGATTCGATGTGGGTTGATCATGGCAGCAAATTGACGGGCGTTGCTCAGCGAATGGTATAGCTAGGTTAGCCGAACGGCCGCTTCTGGCCGAGAGCGGACACGTGAGTGGCCGGTTGAACTATCGAAGAATGCAGTTGACGCGGTGGCTTGCTCTTTATCGACCGAGATACAGCGTTTCGAGGGCGCGGTCGAGTAACTCCTCGTGCAGTCTCTCGCTTCCCTTGGGAGGGAGGAAGACTACCTCTGGTATTCATCGCGTACGGCCGGATGGGGCGAAACTCCGATTGAGTCCCAGACGTAGTACAGAATTTCATCCGCTCTTCTGTACAGTTCCAACTCGGGGGAGGTCATTTTCTCCCCCATGACACGTCACTCCTTTTCTCAGCCGTCTCCATGCCGCCGCGCTTGTCGACGGCTGGACAGCTACTAACGCAGGACTCTTCTGGGCTCAGGAAGGCTATTACAACGACCGGCCAGGGCGGAATATCGCGCTTGTTCGCAGACATCGCTACCTCCGTGGGCTCAAGGCGTTTGCCCACCTGCTTGTAAGGGCGACCACCCCGCCGCGACACCATTCGTAGCGACAACAACAAAGCCACGGAACTCTCTGTCGCAAATGTGAATATTCGCCTTGCCTAGGTGCTCAGAGACGAACCGGATGACACCTTCCTTCGGAAGAAACGCCGCGATTTTCCGATGGGCCTCAACAAGCAAGAGTTCAGAAGGGATGTACTCGTCCAGTAACTTCAAAAGTTGCTGCTCGCGCAAGCCGTCTTGGTCTGCAACATTTACCCAGACCCACGTCGCCTCGCCTGAGGCAGGGAAATTCTTGCGCATCAGTTCGTGAACTCTTCTTGGATTCATAGTCACGTTAAGCGAATACGGTGTTGGGTAGCCTTTCGGTTCGCGGACCTTCGCGTCAGACGTCAGTCCGTCGGAAAATGTGCTGTCCTAGAGGGACCACTTACTGACAACCTGTTCGGGAATATCTGCACGCACCCCGCGTATCGCCGCGACGCCGTCCAAGAAATTTGTCTGGAACATGTGCAACTGAACTGCGCACCCACGTTGAGTCCATATCTCGAAGCGACTCAACTTCCCATTCGAATTCGGGCGGGAACGGAGCTCAGTAACGTCCGACATTGGAACAACGAGTGGCTCTACTAGCCCAAATGCTCGCTTGACCACAATCCGCTTGGGCTCAATCGCGACGACATACGTCAGTACCCACAATGCATAGGGAAACATGAGCCCCAAGACTGGATACAAGGCGTCGCTCCACTTGTGCAGAGACCAATGCGCGAGAAGCGCGTAGGCATACAAGCATGCGCAGCCGGCAACAAACCAGAATGTTGCTCGAGAGTCGAGGGTCACTGTCATCGGGGTTGTATGTGCCACGTCTGGTATCTCGCTAACAAGGATTCTGATTTTGCTCATCAAGAGCGGCCATCATAGCTGCCTTCTTCCGACGGTCGCGTTAGAAGGCTCCCTGCTAGGAGGAGGTAGCGTGGGGGCCTGTAAGCACGGGTCCCAGCGCTATCGGGCTTCTTTTGGCCGGAGGTGGACGCTGACTGCAGCGCGTTCGCCATCCATGCTGTGACGGCGCTAGGCTAAGTCAGCGGGGCCGGCAGTGCAGTTCCATCCTCAAACGCGCCGAGTTCGGTTCGAGCAATCCTGAACAAGGGCTCGACTTCGACGAAGGGCAAGCCGCTATCGAATAAGGAGACTTCCAGCGAGTTGTTAGCATCGCGCCGGAAGACCTCAGCAACCACCTCTCCACTATCGTTCAGCAGTTCAAGTCCGAGGCCATCGCGCCGGACATCCGATGCAACCTGAAGTCGGAATCCCATTCCCTGTCCTCTTAAACTGTGAGCCATTGCCTTGCGTGGACGAAGCTTCGCTGTGACCGCCTCTCAGAAATGGCCGTCATAAAGGTGAGAGTCTTCTTTTGGCCGAAAGCGGTCAGTTAGCCGACAGGGGGCGGCCTCATAAAGCGACTGCTCTTACGCTCTGCTCACTATTCCGCGATTTCCAGTTTCACGATTGTGTTGCCGACGTAGGACACGCGGACTTGCAGCCCCTCATGAATTGGACCACCATGAGACCTCGTGTTGTTGAACCCGCTCGTGACTATGTAATCGGAATACTCGAAACACTTCCCCGACACACAGAACCGTTCCATAGCGTGACCAGTCACTGGCATTGGCTTGAAGTCAGTCACCAGCCCTTCAACAACTCGAACGCAATTGTCTGCCCTGGCCTTCGACTGCGCCGAGTACTGACTGAATGTGGAAACCGCCGCCGTGCTGGTCCACAAAATCGCGAAGCCGAAGAAGTAAAAGACGAACGCGGTACTTGCTCTGGGGTGCCACTTCGACCAGCCCGGAAGCCTCTTGCGGTACGCAACGAGCACACCACCGATAGCAACGAAAATTAGGCCGAATGCAGGGAAGGTCCACGCTTTATAGCCCACTTCCGCCACATCGAATACGGTCCGATATTCCATATTCCTCACGCCTCAATAGGCGACCTGAAGTACATGGATGTTAGCAGGCAATACTCGACACCACCTGGCGTGTATCGCCGAGCGATGGACTGCATTTCGGCTTCGGCATATATCGCTGTGAGACGAAAACTGGCGGATGGCATAGATGAATGTCACCTCAGCGCCGCGAGCGGACCAACATTTTGTCGGCCATCACGACTTCTTCGTGTCAGTCTCGCCCTGGCCCTGCCCTGGCGAAAGAATAACAACCCCAACAAGTACTAACCCAACAGCGACTGGTGTCGAGAACACCACCAACAGCACTGAGACCGCGGCATGCTTAAATACGTAGGCGCTGGTGAAAAAAAGTATCCCCACCAATGCGCACCTGACGAGAATCTTCCCGGCGAATTGAAGGGCCTTCTTATCAGTTCTCATATGCAGGCATTCCTATGCAGCGCAATCAATGCTTCCCTCCAGTGGCGGTTGCGTCGGGCGTTCTAATCAACTCGTTGGAAGGAATTGAGCTGTCCAGACGACCGCTTCTGGCCGGAAACCGACGGTCGGCCTTCATTGGCGTGGAGGCACATTGCCACACCTATCCGCCAGAGCTTGTGCAGGTGCTTTCAAGGGGAGCCCCAAGGGCTGCGGCGCTGACGACTCACCTCTTGGCGTTTTGAGCCGCAACTCTCCGCCAGAAGTAATTTCGTACGTTAGTGTTGTCCCGAAAGAGGATGCTTGACGCCATGTACGCGGAATCAAGACATCGTCGTGGTCTCGTAGTCGAAGCTTCTCTTGGCTGAAATGAAGTCCGCCAAACCAAACCGTCGAACCGACGCGAATCATCATGGTGGGCGTGTGGTTGACGACGCCCGACTTGATTAAGGTTGATTCCCCGGGGTTGGCACGATGCCCATCATGTTCTTCTATCACCGTTACACTGCAACTAGTGCTATTCAGAATGTAGACACGGTCGCCGGTATATCGACTGCCGATGGTGATGAGTATGGCCGGCACCGCAAGTACAAAAAGCAGAAGTGCCACAATGCGGGCAAAGCGAACAATGATGTGCATTCACGTCCTAACAGATATGCAATTCGGCAAACCTTAGCGGGCGAACTGAACCGTTCCTATCCCCAGAATGGGCAATCAATGTCCGCAATGCTGGGTTGCGGCCTGACTGGGCCGCTTTTGGCTGGAAGCGGACCGCCGACATCATCCAAAGCAGACATCGACCGCACTCCGTGCCCTAATTCCTCACGCCGTGGAGGACCCTGGCAAGGTAGGTTTGTGTTTTACACCACGGAAGAGAACGAGCGCCACGCCGAGCATAATTCCAACGTCTGCGACGTTGAACACACCCGTTCGCAATTGCCCGATGCCTATGTTCAGAAAATCAAAAACCCTGCCATCGTAGACACAACGATCGAACAGGTTGCTGAACCCTCCACCCAGAATGCAAGCTATCGCAATGACTTCGGTGCGGCCGAGCTTGGGCGAACGCAGAAGCCAACCGAACAGGCCGACCAGAATCGCCAAAACGCCATATATGAAAATGATATTGCGAGTCGCATCAGACATTCCCGCCCCGAGGCTTAGGAACGCACCGTGGTTATAGGTAGGAAGAACCAGCAGGCCTCCTGAAAGAAATGACACGACTTCGCCGGGCGTCAATATTTGTTTGAATAAAGCCTTCGTCGACTGATCGATGATGATCCAGGCGAGCGCGCCAAGGAGCGCAGTGGCAACTCTTTGTTTCGTCGTCATCCGAGAGGTCATCTGTAGGCAGGATCCCATTCTAGTCGGAGTTAGATTCCGGGATCGGAAGCAGGAGCGCGGGGATGGTCAACAACCGCTCTGACGATATGGACGGGCCGCAGTTGGCCGGAAGCTGCCCCGCAGGAACCCGTTCGATCGACGACCGCTTCCGACCCGTTGCGGCCAGTGAAACATCTCGGCAATGACGTCCGCTTTCGGTGCATGAACCGCCGGAGCCGGCTGCGCGGATGTGGGTCACAGCGTGTCGCCGTGAATCGGGTCGCGCAATGACATGGAATGGTGTCAGCCCGGCGATGAAGCGTCCGTATCGGGCAGCGCCGCGGGCTGCGCGTCATCTTGTTCCGCTGAAGCGTGCCCATAGTACAACTCGCCCAGCCTGATCCGCTCGCGTCCTGTAGTGATGCGATGCTTGTTGGTATCGCGTAACGAATAGACGCACCCGCAATATTCCTGCTGATAGAAATTCTCGCGCTTGCTGATTTCGATCATGCGAGCCGAACCACCACCCTTGCGCCAGTTGTAATCCCAATACGATAGTTCCGGATAGTGAAAGGCCGCGCGTTTGCCGCAATCGTTGATCTGCTGCATGTTCTTCCAGCGCGAAATGCCAAGCGAGCTGGCGATCACCGGAAAGCCGTGTTCGTGCGCGTACAGCGCCGTGCGCTCAAATCGCATGTCGAAGCACATCGTGCAGCGAGCGCCGCGCTCGGGTTCGTTCTCCATGCCGCGGGCGCGCGCAAACCAGTTGTCGCGATCGTAGTCGGCATCCACAAATGGGATGCCGAATTTCTCGGCAAAACGGATATTTTCATCCTTGCGCAGGTCGTACTCCTTGCGCGGATGAATGTTCGGGTTATAGAAGAAGATCGTGAAATCGACCTCCGAAGCGACCATGGCTTCCATGACTTCCCCGGAACACGGCGCGCAGCACGAATGCAGCAGGACCTTCCGATGGCCGCCCGGCAAGGGCAGGGATTTGCGTTCGAACATGGGATTGGAGTCTTGGAAGGAAAAAGTATCTGACACTCAGGGCCGAGTCTCAGGCGCGAGCGTTGCATGATGGTGCAGCACGGTCCGACGCAGGATACGGGTTCGCAGCTGGCCAAACGGCCAAAACGCTTCGACGAAAATCATAGAGGCTGAGCCGTGCAATATGAAATGGCATCTTTTCATCTTGCGATTAGTTTTGTTCATGTTTCAAAGCAAAACTAGTCTCGCATCTTCGATTCCGCCCATTTCCATTCCCGCGCCGCCTTCACAAACGCCGCAAGATAATCGATGTCGTCATCAGTCTTGCGCGTGCCCAGGAAAATCTGCTTCGCAATACCTTTCTTTCCAAGTTGCACGGGCGTGAGCGGCATCCAGCCCGCGTATTCTTCCGCGAGCCAGCGAGGTAATGCCGCCACGCCTCGGCCGCTCGCCACCATCTGCAGCATGATGTCGGTCGTCTCGATCACCTTGTGGCGCTTCGGCACCCGATTCGCAGGCGTGAGGAACTGCGTGTATATATCGAGCCGGTCCGTTTCGACCGGATAGGTAATCAGCACCTCATGCGACAAATGCTCCGGCGTCACATAGGCTTCCCCGGCCAGCGCGTGGTCGTCGCCGACCACCAGCACCTGCTCGTAATCGAACACTGGCTGAAAATGCAGCTCGGATTTCTTGAGCGGGTCGGGCGTGACGAGCACGTCGATTTCATAGCCGATCAACGCGCCGATGCCGCCGAACTGGAAGCGCTGCTTCACGTCGACGTCGACATCCGGCCAGCGCGCGAGATATGGCGACACCACCTTCAGCAGCCATTGATAGCAAGGCGCGCATTCCATGCCAATCCGCAACGTGCCGCGCTCGCCCTGAGCGTACTGCTTCATACGCTCTTCGGCGAGTTCGAATTGCGGCAGCAACCGGTTCGCGAGGCCCAGCAGGTACTGTCCGGCCTGCGTGAGCCGCATGGACCGTCCCTCGCGCGTCCACACCGGCGTACCGAGCTGCTGCTCGAGCTTCTTCACCGCATGGCTTAGCGCCGACTGCGTGAGATTGAGGGTATCGGCGGCGGCCGTGAGCGAGCCCTGCCGCTCCACTTCCCGCACGACCTTCAGATGACTGCGATCCAGCATCGCTCACTCCATGAGCAGTTTTAATGTTTGCATGAAATAAATCCATTTTTATTCATGCAGGGGGCACTATATCATCGCTGCCAGTCACTTTTCTGCCGATCGGCACACGGCACACGGTCCCTACGCAATCCACACGTACACCGCACCATGTGCATGACTAATGGTTGCATGAAGCTGCTTCATGCCCAGTGAGCCGGAAGCATTGAAAAGCAAAGAACAGATGCGGTTTTCATTTCAGAAATCAGGGTGCAAGAATCACAATGAGTAACGACTTCACATTTTCCATTAACAGCATCCCGTTCGATGAAGACTATCGCCCTTCAGAAAATACGCGCATTACGACCAATTTTGCCAATCTGGCTAGAGGAAAGAGTCGCCAGGAGAACCTGCGCAACACCTTCAGGATGATCGACAACCGCTTCAATGCGTTGGCGCACTGGGACAATCCCGAAGGCGATCGCTATACCGTCAAACTCGAAATCATTTCCGTTGAAATGAATGTCAAAGGGAAAAGCAGCGATAATTCGCTCCCTTTGATCGAAATATTGAAAACCAATATTATTGACCGAAAAACCAACGAACTCACTGAAGGTATTGCGGGAAATAACTTCTCCTCCTATGTGCGCGATTATGACTTCAGCGTGGTATTGCTTGAGCATAACAAGAAACAGCCTGGATTCAGCACGCCAGATAATTTTGGCGACCTGCACGGAAAGCTGTTCAAGGCCTTCATCAATTCCAGCGCTTACAGACATAATTTCGCCAAACCGCCCGTTATATGCCTGAGCGTTTCGAGTAGCAAGATCTATCACCGGACTGCCAATCATCACCCGGTATTGGGCATCGAGTACCAGCAGGATGAATATTCTCTGACTGACGAATATTTCAAAAAAATGGGTTTGAAGGTTCGCTATTTCATGCCTCCAAATAGCGTTGCGCCTTTGGCTTTCTACTTTACCGGTGACCTGCTGGCTGATTACACCAATCTCGAGCTTATCGGCACCGTCAGCACGATGGACACCTTCCAGAAGATTTACCGGCCCGAGATTTACAACGCGAACTCTCCAGCAGGAAAATTCTATCAACCCAGTTTGAATCACCAGGATTTTTCTTTGACTCGAATTGTTTACGATCGGGAAGAACGTAGCCGGCTGGCCGTCGAGCAGGGAAGGTTTGTTGAGGAGCAATTTATCAAACCATACCAGGCCATTCTTGAGCAGTGGTCCGCTGACTACGCTCTTTGATCAATAACAACGCAAGGTCGTCTACCATGAAAAAACTGCTACCCACATCCACTGCCGGCAGCTTACCCAAACCCTCCTGGCTTGCAGAGCCCGAGAAACTCTGGTCGCCCTGGAAATTGCAGGATCAGGGGTTGATCGAGGGCAAACAGGATGCTTTGCGTTTATCGTTGCAAGAACAGCAACATGCAGGCATCGACATCGTCAGTGACGGCGAGCAAACACGCCAGCATTTCGTGACCACGTTCATCGAACACCTCAGCGGCGTTGATTTCCAGAACCGCAAGACCGTTCGAATTCGCGATCGTTATAATGCAAGCGTGCCGACGGTCGTCGATGCGGTTGCCCGACAGAAACCGGTTTTCGTTGAAGATGCCCGGTTCTTGCGCCAGCAGACCACGCAGCCCATCAAATGGGCTTTGCCAGGCCCGATGACAATGATCGATACGCTTTACGACGATCATTACAAAAGCCGCGAAAAACTGGCCTGGGAATTCGCAAAAATCCTGAACGAGGAAGCCAGGGAACTGGAGGCTGCCGGGGTCGATATCATTCAGTTTGACGAGCCCGCATTCAATGTCTTCTTCGATGAGGTGAATGAATGGGGCGTCGCGACCCTGGAAAGGGCGATTGAAGGTCTCAAGTGTGAAACCGCCGTGCATATCTGCTATGGCTATGGCATCAAGGCAAATACGGATTGGAAGAAGACGCTGGGGTCGGAGTGGCGGCAATACGAGCAAGCCTTCCCCAAGCTGCAAAAATCCAGTATCGGTATGGTTTCGTTGGAATGCCACAATTCTCACGTTCCCATGGATCTGATCGAACTCATTCGCGGCAAGAAGGTGATGGTGGGGGCCATCGATGTGGCAAGCAATACCATTGAAACCCCCGAGGAAGTCGCCCGCACGTTGCGAAAAGCACTTCAATTCGTGGATGCCGACGATCTCTATCCTTGCACCAACTGCGGCATGGCTCCCTTGTCGCGTGCCGTCGCGAGAGGCAAGCTGAGTGCTTTGAGCGCGGGCGCCGAGATCGTCCGAAAAGAACTCTCGAACTAGTTTCCGGCTGAACCCGGCAGTAGTGCTCGAGGGATCGAAGGCGGTGTGGATTTCAGGGAGTGCCATGAAATGGCTCCCTGAATCTGTCGGAATACGCCACCTCGACATGTCCGAGCTGCACCCAGTTTCACCATCTACCATGTCACTTTCCAGCATGGCCATCGAGCCTTTGAGCTTTCGCGAAGCGCTCGGGCATTACGCATCCGGTATCACGGTGATTGCATCGCACGTCGATGGCGAGCCGATCGGCTTCACTTGCCAGTCTTTCTATAGCGTGTCGATGAGCCCGCCGCTGGTGTCATTTAGCGTCATGGCCAATTCGGCCAGCTATCCAAAAATTCGCCAAGCGGGTCGATTCGTCGTCAATATCCTGTCGGACCAACAAGTCGGGATTTCCAACCAGTTTTCCCGACGAGGCGCGGACAAGTGGCGTGGCGTCGACTGGCAGGAATCGCCGCTGGGTAATCCGATCATTGCCGGCAGCCTTCACTGGCTCGATTGCGAAATCTACGCCGAACACGCCGCGGGCGATCACCTGATCGTGATTGGTGAAGTGAAGGCGTTAGACCTGCAAGAAGCTGCTGCTACGCAGCCATTGCTGTACTTCAAAGGGCAATATCGCAACATCGCCGCGCGTAGCGCGGTTTGAGCGCAAACCTTCGCTCGGCGCCCACGCAATTGTTCCTGTTCCATGCCGCCAGCTTGCTGCTGGCTGCCATCGCAGATGTTGCCCAGCACTATCACGAAGAGGCTGCTGCAGCGGCGCCCCTCTGATTTAAAAGGTATCGAGCTGTCTTGAGTTCATTGAAACAGGCGCTAAACGAAGGACGCTTCGTCTGCGTGCTTGAGGTCGTTACTCAACAGTCCCCTTCGCGCCTGGCCGCGGACAACAGGCACCGCAGCTCCTGGCCTGAATGGTTCAAGCCGGAAGATGCTACGCGGGGCGTTGAATCAAACCCCGGAGAATGATAGGGGGCTAGGCGATCTTCAAGATGCCGACCTCGAACACCACCAATGGGCTCGATCACGCCCCCCCCCCGTGACCACGATCTCGCTGCGGTGCGGCACCATCAACGGCAGTGATCCGGTCTTGCATGCCCCGAACAATCCGGAACATCAGATTTCGATATTTTTCATCGAGATTCGCAAAGAATTCCCGATAGCATCGTGCCGGGCACGCAGCGCTACGCGCAATGGCGCCGCTCGCGGCCGCAGGCGCAGCAGCCCAACAACAAAAGCTGATCGCAAAAACCTTCACTACGGAGCCGCGGTCGGCAAGAGCGCGGCGCTTCCTGATTGCCCCATGTCGTGGTACTCGCGAGGAACCCCAAATGTTTGCTGATATCGTCAAAGGCGCACAGCGTGGCTTGCTGCTGCGGCCGCTGTTCGGTCTGATGACCACGCTGGAGCTGCGCAACCACGATACCGATACCCAGCGCGCGGTGTTGGCGCTGGTGCGCAGCCTGAACCAGGCCGTGGAAAATGCACCGCAACCCAGCGGACTCGTCACAGCGTTCTCGCCCGAACTGTGGGGCCGCTGGCACAACCGTGAAATCCCGGTGAGCCGCCGCGTATTGGATCATTCGCCCAAGCTGCGCAATACCGGCGGAGACGTGTTCCTCTTCCTGAAGACGCCGGATGCGCAGACCGCCGAGCAATTGATGAGCGATTTCCGCACCGAGCTGGCCGCGCTTTCCAGCCGGATGGATGAAGTTGCGGTGGGCAAGCGCACGGACGGGCGCGTGATTGGCGGGCGGTATCTGGACGGCATCACGAACCCGAATGACCCGGTCAGCCTGGCGGAAGACATTCTGGTGGACGGCCCGTACGCGGGCGCAGCCTTCGGCTTTACGCAGAAATTCCTGTTCGACTGGACGGGCATCGCAGCCATGGCGCCCGATACCGAGGACGCCATGCTCGGTCGCGATCCGACTGGCGCCATCCTGCCGCAGAACGCCACCGACGCCCACATCCACCGCGCCCACGCGCTCGATGCCAACGGCGACAACCGGAAGCTGCTGCGCCAAGCCCTGCCTTTCGGCGAACAGGCCGGCCACCCGGCGCGCGAGGAAGGATTGATGTTCGTGGCGTTCTGCAATGAGCAGGAACGCTTCGAGACCATTTTGCACCGCCTCATGGGCGACATGCCGGACCGCCCGGCCGACCGTCTCATGAGCGTGGTGCAGGGTGTGGCGGGCGCTTACTGGTACGTTCCAGCCGCGGCGGAGCTGGGCGTGCCCAGCGTGACCAGCCTATCGGAAGCCGCCGAGGATCCCCACTGGCAGGTGCGCAGCAGCAACGGATATCTCTTCTACAACTCACAGGATTATCTGCACCAGATGGCGGAAGGCCGCTATGCGCCCGGCGACCCGCCGAGTCCACGCTTGCTGGCCTTGCTGGGGCGGACGTTCTCCCACTGGAACGATGGGTGGCTGCGTCGCAAGCCGTTCCCGCGCTTGCCGCATCTCTCCACGCTGGTGACGCCGCAAGACGCCGATGTGATGCAGCGTTCGGCACAACTGCGCAAGGGGCTGGCCAACAAAAAGACCTTGGCCGACCTGCTGTCCGCGCCAGCGTCGCCGATTGCCCGGGATACCCAACTGCTGCGCATCTATCCGGAAGAGCTGATCGTCGGCGTGATTCCCGACTTCACGCTGGGACGCGGCAAGGAGGTGGTGCCGTATCTGAGCGAAGACGAAACGGTTGCAGCCTGGCTCAAAGGTGAACTCAACGAGTGGTCTGCCATGGGCCACGTGGTGCCGGATTACCAAACACTCGTAGCGCAGGGAATCGGTAACCTGCTGACGGATCTGCGCCAAAAGCAGGCGCAGGCGGGACTGTCTGCCCAACAGACCGAGTTCTTCCAGTCGGCAATCTGGTCGCTTGAAGGCGTGCAGGCTTATCTGCAGAACTGGGCCCTGCTGGCCGACCAGGCTGCCGCCCGCGCGCAGCAGCCGGACGACGCACAGAACATGCGGGATGTGGCGGCTCGCTTGCGGCGCCTGAGCACCGACAAGCCGGCAGACTTCCACGATGGCGTGCAACTGATCTATTCGTTCCACTGTTGCCTGCACCTCGTGGGCGAATTGACCTCGTTTGGCCGGTTGGACCAGATTCTGTGGCCGCTGTTGCAGCAAGCGCCCATCGATGACGCGCGCGCGCAGGACATCATCGACTGCCTGTGGCTCAAGATCGGCGAGAACGCCTTCGTCAACCGCGCCAACATCACCGACTACGTGAACTACGGCACCACCGCGGTCTGCGGTTTGGGCGGCAACTTCCCGCAAGGCGGTGGCATCAACCAGTGGGTCCAGCAGATCACGGTGGGCGGCTACCTGGCCAATGACGATGCCACCCCCACGGGCGGCGTGAACCCCGTCACCATGCTGTGTCTCAAGGCCGCGCGTCGGATTCCCGTCAACGCTCCGACGTTGTCGCTGCGCGTGTACAAAGACATGCCGCAGGCCGTGCTCGATGCTGCAGCGCAGTCGCTGCTCGCGGGCGGGGCTCATCCCATCCTGTACCAAGACGACAAGCTGTGTGAAGCGCTTCATCGTTCCGGCAGCGGGGTTTCTCTGCGCTGGGCGCGCGACTATGCCGCCGACGGCTGTTATGAGCCGATGTTCGCCGGTGCCACGGAGTTTGCGTTTGCCAACGTCACGCCAATGCTGGCGCTCGAGCAGGCGCTGAACCAGGGGGCCACCTATGGTGCGGCGGGGCCCGTCTATTTGCGCGGGCTCAAGCAAACCTTCCGGTCACCGCCCGTGCAGGAGATTGATAGTTTCGAGAAGCTGCAAGCGCAGTTCCTGCACCAACTCGAATGGTTGGTGATCCAGACCTACAACGTCATCCTGGGGGCCTACGGCAACCTCGCAGGCATCTGCCCGAGCCCGCTGCTGTCGGTGCTGATCGATGGCTGCGCAGCGTCTGGACGTGACTTGACGAGCGCCGGCGCGCGCTTCCATGTCATCGCACCGCTCTGCGTGGGTGTGTCGAATACCATCGACTCGCTCTATGCCATCAAGAGGCTCGTGTTCGAGCGCGACAGCGCCATCGCCACCCTGCCGGAGCTGGTGGACTGCCTGATCAACGACTGGGGTTCCAACCTGGTCGAGCCCTATCAGAACAGCTTGATGGGCCCGGCGGCGGCCGGCGAACGCACGCGCCGCTACCAGGAGTGGCGCGAAGCCGCATTGCAACTGCCCAAATGGGGCAGTGGCCATGCCGAGGTGGATGCGCTGGGTGCCTGGTTGATGGAACATCTGGTGCGGCTGTGCGTGGACGTCGTCCGGCGGCCACACCCGGCACTGCAGCCCGCGCTGGACAATATCGCCAAGACGTACGGTGCGTTCGAATTCGTCATCACCCCGGGTATCGGGACCTTCGAAGGTTATGTCGGCGACGGTCAGGGTTGCGGTGCATCAGCCGACGGCCGGCGCAACGGCATGCCGATCGCGTCCGACCTGTCGCCAGCGCCAGCACCACAGGATCTGCCGGCCAGCCCCGCTTTCCGCAACATTTACCAGTCGCTCAACAGCTGGAAGGTAGACGCCATCGACTACGGCTTGTCGAACGCGTCGCCGGTGGACATGAACATCCCGGAGAGCTTTGCGCTCGACGACCTCAAGCGCTTTCTGCGCGTCTATGCGGACGGCGAGACCGGCTCGAACCTGATCACGCTTACCTGCGCGGATCTCGCCACGTATCAGGCGGCCAGCAACGATCCGGAACGCTATGACCTGCTGCGGGTACGCATGGGCGGGTGGACGGAGTTTTACGCCGTCATGTTCCCGATGCATCAGGAGCAGCACCAACGGCGCCAGTACTTTACGCCGTAAGCGTCCCAGGCATCAGCATCAACCGGAGGGGGAGTACGGGACCGATACAGGTCGCTTCGCAGCAAATCGCCATAAACAAAAACGGGGGTGGACGATGCAATGCAGCACACCGGAAGTCGACCAATGCCAGGCAAGCCGCCCGGCGAATCCAGTGGGCCGAACTGCTGGCGGCAAGACGTTGCGCACCGCCGCCCTGGGTACCTTTTTCCTGAGCGGGTTGGCGTGGCAGCCCGCGGTTGCGCAGGCGATGGACAACCTCTTCGCCAACCCGCCGTCCTTGCCACAAGTGGCGCCCTCCCAAGAGGCCCTTACCACGCCGGGAGTGCCGCACGCCATGTCGGCACTCAGTCTGGCCACCACGGCCCAGCAGCACGCTGGCAGGGAGCGTGCCTTCGATCTGCATATCGACTACAAGGATGGAGCGCTGTATGACCCCGGCCAGCAGCGTTACCAGAAGGTGAGGCTGCGCGGCTATATCGGGACCGGCGTGACGTCGGACGCGTTTGTCGCCCCGCAGATCGACGTGACGCCGGGCGATACCGTCCGCATCACGCTGCACAACGACCTGAAGGGCAACGACGGCTGCACTGGCGACACCGCTCCGGACAAGCCGCATTGCTTCAACGGCACCAACCTGCATTCGCATGGCTTGTGGGTCAGTCCGGCCGGTAATAGCGATAACGTGCTGCTGTCGCAAAACCCGCAGACCAGCTTCCAGTACGAGTACAACATCCCGGCCGACCATCCGGCCGGGACTTTCTGGTATCACCCGCACCGTCACGGCTCGACGGCGCTGCAGGTGGCCAGCGGCATGTCGGGTGCTCTGGTCATCCACGGCAACCGTAAGCCCACGCCCAGAGTCAATGGCGACCTGGACACCCTGCTCGTGGATGGGAACGGCCAGCCGTTCAAGGATCGCACGCTACTGCTTCAGCAGATCCAGTACTACTGCCTCGACGGCACGCAGCAGACGTGGAACTGCAAGCCCAACCAGACCGGCATCATCGAGTCTTATGACTACATGGGCCCCGACACCTGGGGCGAATCGGGCCGCTGGACGAGCATCAACGGCAAGGTCATGCCGACCTTTGCTGATGCGCGTGCGGGCCAGGTGGAGCGCTGGCGCCTCATCCATGCCGGCATCCGCGAAACCATCACGGTGCAATTCCGCAAGATGGCGAGCACCGCGACGTCCAACGCGCGTCCGACAAAAGCTGGCATGGAGCAATTTCTGGACAGCGTCTGCACGGGGCCTGTCGTGCCCTACCAAGTCGTGGCCGCCGATGGCCTGACCATGGGCAACACGCTGACCAGCGATACCGTGACGCTGCAGCCGGGCTACCGCTATGACCTGCTGGTGGTCTTCCCGGAAGCTGGCAACTACTGCGTCACCGAGGTGGCAAAATCCGGCGCCGCCACCGTCAGCCGATCGGCGACGCCGCGCGGCATGCTGGGCGTGGTGACCGTGCGTGGCGGGGCACCCACGCACGACCCGACCGGCACGCTGGTGCACCAGTTGGTCGATTCGGCACGTCGCCACATGCCGGCCGACGTGCGCGAAGACATCATCCAGGACCTGACGGCCAAGGACAGCGCCGGCAAGCGGGCCGTCCGCCTGACCCGCTTCGTGCCACATCCGACCATCACGGACCAGGAGATCGGAAACACCCCGCAGCAGGAGATGGTGTTCTACCTGGGT
>Ga0209566_100847_pt1 | contig 15241 bp, 15 predicted proteins | sample Araplavi_mTSA_r2_2_FD_184287 | JGI IMG/M metagenome (GOLD analysis project Ga0209566, IMG submission 184287) | Arabidopsis root microbial communities from North Carolina, USA - plate scrape CL_Cvi_mTSA_r2 (SPAdes) (version 2) | ecosystem: Host-associated > Plants > Roots > Endosphere | place...
CGCTTCTGGAAGAGATGCGGTCCGAGCTTGTCGCTCGCGATCGCCGGCTTCTCCTTCAGCGAGTTCGCTACGAAGAAGCCATGATCCAGAAAATAGGCGAGCTGAAACCGGATCTCCTCCACGAACAGCTCCCTGGGGGGCAGCTGCATCCGCTCCCGGATGCGTTCCGTCTCCTCCATCATCCGCTGGAAGTGCACCTCGATTATTTCCAGATACAGATCATCCTTGGACGCAAAAAACTTGTATACCGATCCCTTGGCGATGCTGCAGTCGTCCGCGATATCCTGGATGGACGTCGATTCGTAGCCCTTTTCCGCGAACAGCCGCTCGGCGGAGGCCACGATTTTATTTTTCAAGATGCTCATAAGCGCCTCCTGATAAAAAATAGGATTGACAAAGTTTACCGAAAAGGATACAACTAGGCCTGTAGCCTTTTATGACTGGGTCGTTTTTAAGAAAACCATACAGTCAAGTTAACGGAAAATCCACATTCCGTCAAGAAAAAGGCCTTTAGGAAAGGATGAATCCCGCATGGCAAACTCTCGCACGGCCGCGCCGGCAGGAGCAGCTCCGTTCTCGCTGCTCAAACTGCTGCCCCCGCTCCTCGCCGTCATTATCGGCATGTTCATGGTTATCCTTGACACGACGGTCGTTAACAACGCGATACCGACACTGGTCGACGACTTTGGCACCACGCTGCATCATCTGCAGTGGGCAGTTACCGGCTACACGCTCGCCCTGTCGGCCGTCATCCCGCTCGCCGGCTGGTTGACCGACAAGTTCGGCTCCAAGCGCATCTTCATCACGACGATCGTGATGTTCACGCTCGGCTCGGCGCTCTGCGCGCTCGCGACGACGACGGAGCAGCTCGTCGTCTTCCGCGTCATCCAGGGACTCGGCGGCGGCATGGTCGCGCCGATCGGCATGGCGCTCGTTTTCCGCATCGCTCCGCCGGAGAGACGCGGCGCCGTCATGGGCATGCTCGGCATCCCGATCCTCCTCGCGCCCGCGCTTGGGCCGGTGCTGTCCGGTTATTTCGTCGAGTATGTCTCGTGGCACTGGATCTTTCTGATCAACTTGCCGATCGGCGTCGCAGCCGTGATCGTCGCGTGGCGCTTCCTGCCTGCCTTCGAGCGGGGCAAGCCGCCGGCGCTCGACATTCTCGGCATGATCCTCGGCCCGATCGCGTTCGCCATGCTGGCGTTCGGCGTCAGCGAGGGCGGCACGGATTGGGGCTCCGCCCGCACATTAACCGGCCTCATCGTCGGCGGCGTCGCGCTCCTGCTCTTCATCTTCGTCGAGTTGAAGCACCGGCAGCCACTGCTGGAGCTGCGCGTGTTCCGCAGCTTCGCCTTCACGCAAGGCATCATCCTGTCGTGGATTCTGTACGCGGCGCTGTTCGGCTCGATCATCCTTTTCCCGCTCATGCTGCAGCAGACCCGAGGTTACACGCCGCTTGAGACCGGTCTGATCCTGCTTCCTCAGGCGCTCGGCTCCATGCTCGGCATGCCGATCGGCGGTCGCCTGTTCGACCGGTTCGGCGCGCGTCCGATCGTCATCACCGGTACGGTGTTCATCTCCGCGGCGCTGCTCATCATGTCGCAGATCACGCTCGACCGTCCTGTGTACATGATCATGCTGAACCTGTTCCTGCTCGGCTGCGGCATGGGACTGTCGATGATGACGATGAACACCTACATCCTCGGCACCGCGCCGCGTGAGCTGGTCGGTCGGGTGACGCCGCTCACCAACTCGGCGCAGCAGGTCATCGTCTCCTTCGCCGTCGCCGGCCTGACCGGCTATCTGTCCTCGCACAGCGCCTCGGTCATGAAGGCCTACACCGGCCCGAATCCGATGGAAGCCGCGGTCGGCGCGTTCGGCGACACCTTCCTCCTCACTTCGGGCTTCGCCATCGCTGGGTTCGTACTGAGCCTGTTCATTCGTCGCATCAAGCCGGCGGCGCAGAAGAGCGGCTCCGGCGACGTGAAGGCGGAGGAGAGCGTGCTGGCGGGGCATTGATGTAAGGCTGAGCGGATTCAGACACTGCGAAGGCTGACGTCCGGATTCCGGCGTCGATCGGCCCACCATGTCGGACATAGGCCATACACCATGTGCCGCACCCCTTCATAAGCTAATTTAGTTGCTTATGAAGGGAGTTTTCGCAAATGATCCTGTATGATTATCGTACGGACACGCAGCTGATCGCGGACGTTGCGCAAGCCATCAATGGCGAATACAGCGCAATCGCTTGCTACGAGCAGCTGGCAAGGCTGGCCCCGAACGAGGAAACGCGGAATCGCATTTTGGAGATTCGAAGCGACGAGATCAGGCATTACCACACGTTCTCGCAGATTTATCACGCTTTGACCGGAAGACAGCCCACGCCCCAAATAAACGAAGGCTGTCCGTCCGCATACATCGCCGGCATCAACTTCGCTTTTGAAGACGAACAAAAAACGGTCGATTTTTACTTGGATATCGCGGACAAAGCCACATCCCCCTACGTAAAAGAACGGTTCAAGCGTGCCGCCGCGGACGAGCAGAGCCACGCCGTATGGTTTCTGTACTTGCTGACGATGCATAAGGCGGGCGTCGTATAAGCGAGGTTGGTGTGCCGCTTGTTAGCGGGAGTTCATGCGACGATCATACGCTAGGTATGGCGATGCGTACGCCGCCTTCGTTTATCAAGCACAAGTAACCCACAAGAGGTCACTTTCCGAAAAGTGTCCTTCTTGTGGGTTACCCCATTTTTATAGCCATCCGATACGCGAGGGCGTTAGGGCGCGAAGTCAAGGTTAAGAAACCAATAGATGAGATACAGGCCGCCAAATACGAGTATCAATAAGAGAACGATTAAAAATATGACCAACCCTTTACTGATCATTAATTTCTTTCCCATCGTATCCCTCCCCCTACCCTCAATAGTATCACAACTCCAAATTTACAAGTTAATTCCTTTTAGTTCTATCAGAGAAATTCGTCAGCTTCGTATGCAACTATAACTTCTTCAGGAACCGCTGTGGATCTCCGCTTTTTCGTAGTAAATCATGCAGAAAACGAGTGATGCCAGAAAGGTCAAGGATAAAATGATTAATCCGGGCATCGCGTAAGCCTCTGCGTCGATCGGCGCGAGACCCTGCCCTAACTCCCGTACCGGCCAGTATGGCATGAGCCACGGAAATAAAAAGCCCCTCGCGCCATGCCCCATCTCCCCGATCAGCGTGACGAGCGCCGCGAATGCGCCGAGCACCGTCGAAGGAATCACGCTCCTCCCCACCATGCTGATCGCCGCAGCCAGCGGAACCGTGCCGAATGATAGCAGGCAGGCGAGCAGGTTCATTCGCAAGCCCGATAGGATCGTCTCGAAGTCGATCGATTGCTTGAACGCTGCGACGAGGGCGGCCGCCACGACCGAGGTGCAAGAGAGCGCCGAGGTGACTGCGATCAACAGCAGCGCGGTCGCCAGCTTGGCCAGCAGGATACGGACGCGCGGGATCGGGTAGGCGAACAGTTGGTTGATCGTGCGTTCCTGATATTCGCGCGAGACGATATAGCCGATCATAAGCGCGAATATGAACGGCGCCAGGATGGTCATCGTCATTCCTTGCCGGTAGAACATGTCCTGCAGATCGATTCCCGCCGGCGCGCCCTCGGGGGTCACCCTCGGCAAGAACGAGGACAAAGTGACCAGATTAGCCGGGATCGCGCCAAGCAGGACCAACCCGTACATTTTCGTATGCTTCAACTTCATCATTTCAGCCGTCACCAGGTCAATCACGCTGCTCGCCCCCCGTCAGCTTGAGAAAATAATCCTCGAGGCTGTCCCCCGACAGCCTCATCTCCCGGACGCCCACGCCCCCGGCAGACAGCGCGGCGCTGACCCGCTCCGGCTCATTGATGTACGCATAGAGACGCAGCCCGCCGGAACCGGCGACGACGTAATCGGTCGTACCCAGCTCCCGCTCCAGGATAAAGGCGGCTTTCCGCTCGTTCGTCACCTTGAGTTCTAGGCAGTGCCGAGTCTTTTGGCGCAGAGCTTCGCTGTCGATCTCTTCGAGCAATCGGCCTTGGTGGACGATGCCGATCTTGCTGGCGAGCTGCTCGACTTCGCTTAACAGATGACTGGAGATCAAGAACGTAATCCCCCGCTTGCGGGCAAGATCGGCGAAAAGCTGCCGCATCTCCTTGATGCCGCCCGGGTCGAGCCCATTCGTAGGTTCGTCCAATATCAGAAGCTCCGGCCGATGAAGCAGAGCGCGTGCGATGCCGAGCCGCTGCTTCATGCCAAGCGAATAATTTTTCACCTTCTGATACTTGGCGTCTTGCAGGCCGACGGTCGCCAGTGCCTCGTCGATGCATTCCTTGTTGCCCATACCCATCAGCCGGCGGTGAATCTCCAGATTGTCCGTCGCGTTCAGGTTCAGATAGAACCCCGGATATTCGATGATGGCGCCGATGCGCGCCAGCGCCTTGCCTTTGTTCCCCTGCAGGGCGGCTCCGAACAGTTCGATCTCTCCCGCCGAAGGATGAATAAGGCCTGTCAACATCCGCAGGGTCGTCGTTTTCCCCGCTCCGTTTTGACCCAGGAAGCCGTAAATATCGCCGGCCCGGATCGTCATGTTGACGCTGTCGACGACGGTTTTGTCGCCGTAGCGTTTGGTCAGGCGGTCGGTTCGCAAAATAAAGCTCATCGCGCACTCTCCCTTTGCAGCTTCGGATACCGGCGAAGGACGGATTCCAGCGAAGCTCCCGCATCGTGTTTTAAATGCTGCTCGAAAAAGGTCAGCGTCGCGGCTTTGACGATAGCGAGGCATTGTTCCGAGGAAGTGCTCCCGTTAATCCCGATGAAGCGGCGGAATCCGGCGCCCGCATACAGGCCGATATCCGACATCTTCATATGGGCGCTGCCTTCGATCGAATACAGGTTGCCGGAAACCTTCAAGGCGTCGGCCAGGCCTGCGATCGCCCGCTTCTGCCGCTCGTAAATGTCGGCATAGGCTTGCCGGCCGCCGTAGGCCGACGCCACGGCCTCTTGTTCGTCTGCGGACATGTCCTCCCACTTCTTCATCAGAGGCTCGCGCGCGGAGATTGCTTGAAGGTGAAACTCGTCGTTCGCCAGCATGAGAAACGGCGCAGCCCGCTTCGATGGGTCCGGCGCAGCATAAACAGCGCCATCCAGATTGACGGCAGCCTTGATTCTGTCGTCTCGGTTTGCCAAATCGTACGCCGCCGCGCCGCCGAGCGAATGGCCGACGACGCCGATTTCCCGTAGGTTCAGCTTGCCTGCGAATTTGTCGTTCGTCCGACCTGCGTTGAAGTCCGAGAGCTGGTCGATCACGAAGCGGTCGTCGTCCGCCATGATCCGCGTGATCGCCGCCAGCGGGTCGCCGTCGTCGAACGAAGCCGTCGCGTCCCGGTCCGTGACGATCCGCCCCGGCAGCTCGGCGGCCGAAGCGACGTACGTATGATTGACGGCCACGACGATGTAGCCGTGGCTGGCCAGATCCTCGCACTGCGACGCGTGCGCCTCCATCGTCGTGCCGCCCCCATGCGAGAACAGGACGACGGGATAGTTCGCCTGCCGATCCGATACGGGCACGCCTTCCTTCGCATGCGTCCGGACGAGTCGCAACTGCCCGAAAAGAAGAGCCGGCAGGCGATAGCCTGAGGCGAACGCCTTGACGAGACCCGGAGAATCGTGGAAATAAGCGGCATGCGGCTTGCTGGCGATTCGGGTCGCCGGATAATAGATTTTAACCGCCAACTGCCGTTTGATCGAAGCGTCGTTCAAAAAAGGCTCGATTCGCCGTTCGTCCGTCAGGTAAGCGTATTGTACGCCGACATCGTAATCTCCGGTCGGCGCCGGAAGCTTGAATACAGGGAAGGCGTGGGCGAACAGCGCCGTAAAGGCGAGGCACAGAAAAGACAAGCAGACCGCAGCACCTTTGACAATCCGCGCGAACCTTTTCTCCGGCATCCGGACCTTCGCGCTTGCCGACACGTATATCGTGAACAGCGCGACGAACGCATATGAGAGCGCCATTTGGACGCGCAACCCCTCGATGGCGCCGTGAAGGCAAAGCGCGGCTGCGTTTATGCCGGCAAGTCCGAGCTTGACGGCTATAGAACGTCGGGGGCCCGGAACGGACAGCAGGGCGAGCAGGTTGACGACGAGCAGAACGATTTCGAATTCTCTCACTTGGCTTCCTCCTTTTGAAGCCAAGTATAGAGAGGCGTTCTAACGCGCCCTTCTCGTATTTCTAACGAAGTTCTTACATTTCAATCGGCTTCGCTTTAAAGCCCTAGCTCTTGCGCAGGCTGAAGGAAAACACGGTTTTCTCGCCAGGCTCGCTTGTCGCGGCAATCCGGCCCCCCTGCTTTTCGACCAGATTCTTCGCAATGGTCAAGCCCAGGCCCGTGCCGCGCAGCGACGCGTTCCTCGATGCCTCGCCCGTGTAGAAGCGCTCGAATACGCGGCCCAGGTCCGAAGCCTGAATGCCCTGCCCGCGATCCCAGACGTCCACCCAAGCGTAGTCCGGCTCCACCCGCACGGCAACCCCGATCTCGCCGCCGTCGCGGCCGTAGCGCAAAGCGTTCGACAGCAGGTTCTCGAGCACGCGCCGCAGCCCCGCCCGGTCCGCCATAACATACAGGGGAGCATCCGGCAGGCGGACCGCAGGCTCGATCCCGGCTTTTTGAAAATCGGGGTAGAAGCCGAGCAGCACTTCCTGTACGGTGTCAGTCAGGTTGATTGGTTTCAGATCGGACGGCGCGTCGTCCGCCTCCAGCCTGGCGAGCTCGAAAAACGACTGCAATCTCTCGAGCAGCGAGCTGCCTTTGTCGGCAGCGATGCGGAGAAAGCCGCTCCGCTCTTCGGCCGTCAATGCCGGATCGCTCCGCAAAGCCTCGATATAGCCGAGCAGGGAAGTCAGCGGCGTTCGCAGATCATGCGAAAGATTGGCGATCATCCGCTTGCGTTCGTCCTCCAGGTACAGCGTGCGCTCTGCCGCTTTTTGAAAGTCGTCGAGCAGACGGTTCAACTCGCCGCCCAGATCACGTACGGTCCGACTCGATGCCGGCAGGCGATAGCGCAAATTCGGGTTGCCCGCTCGGATCTCTTCCGTCGTCTGCCGGATGGCACGAAGGTCTTGGTGCATGCGGCGTTGCCGGAGGAGAAGATGGCAGTACGCCGCCAGAAGCGAGATGGCGAGGATACCGAGCCACGTCATGTACGCCCCTCGCCGAGCTTGTAGCCGAAGCCCCATACCGTTTGGATATGAACGGGACGGGACGGGTCATGCTCAATTTTTGCCCGCAACCTGTTAATATGAACCATGACCGTATTATCGTCGGACAGGCTTTCCTCCCGCCAGACCGCCTCGAAGATTTGGGATTTCGTAAAAACGCGGGTCGGATACGTCAAAAACAGCTTCAGGATTGCGAATTCCTTCGCGGTCAACGATTTTTTCTCGCCTGCGACTTCGACTTCGAACGTATCCGCGTTGAGCGCGAGGTCTCCGTGCACCATCACGCCGGCCTCGCGGCCCGACGTTTCCCGATTGAAGTCCACGTAGCGGCGCAGCTGTGCCTTCACCCTGGCGGCGAGCTCTCCGATCGTAAACGGCTTGGTCATATAATCGTCGGCCCCGAGCTCCAGCCCCAGAATCTTATCGATCTCGCTGTCTCTGGCCGACAGGATGAGGACGGGGGTCGTTCCCTTCGCCCGGATTCGGCGCAAAACCTCCTGCCCGTCGACATGTGGAAGCATCAGATCCAGTATGACCAGCTGATATTCATGATCTCGGATTCGGGCAAGCGCTTCGTCGCCGTCATAAGCCGAATCGATCTCGAAGCCTTCCTTGGCCAGGTACTTGGCGACGAGCCGGTTGATCTCGATTTCGTCTTCGACCAACAGAATCCGTTTCATCGGAGGCACCTCCTTTCATCCAATCCATTTAACCCTATTATAAGGGGCGCTCTTGCGCGATTCGACGGACCTGCGTCTAATAGAGACGCCCCTCCTCTAAGACGCAAAGAAACCGTTCCTGGTCGTATGGCAGCGTCGAGCAACCATGAACGGCAGAAACGGTTTTTTCGTGTTTTCCCTATGAAAAATCAAGCCGACGGATAAGCGAATGCGATCTCGTGAACGCTCAGCTTAGCGCCTAGCATGATGCCGCCGCCGGGCTTCGGCTGATCCCCGTGGCTACCGCCGGGTTTCGGCTGATCTCCGTGGCTGCCGCCCGGATGCTGACCCTGCGCGGCGCCGGCTTCCGGCTTCGGACGGGCATGCGCATGCGCCTGCTTAAATGCGTCGCTGTTCACCCAACCGTCGAAGGCCGCGCGGTCCTCCCAGGTCGTGCACACCTTGAGTTCGTCATGTTCCTCCAGCGATTCCGTCAGCAGCTCCATTCGGACGAAGCCCGGCGCGTGCTGAACGCCTTTCGGATTTTTAAAGCGCTCGGCCACTTCGGCGAGATGGCCGGACTTGATCCTAATGGTATTGATGGCAACGATCATGGCGAACACCCTTCCTGTATCGGTAGTCCTTTTATTGTAGCAAACGGGGGGATACTGCCTCAAACGGCGTCCGGGTCGAGTCGTGACAATCGTCGGACAATCTGACAAGCCGTATTCATGCGCGTTGCGAGACTATGTTGAAGACTGCGACTATTGGCTACAGTTACTTGGCTACAGTTACTTGGCTACAGTTACTTGGCCACAGCTACTTGGCTACAGTTTCTTGACTACAGTTTCTTGACTGCTGTTGCGAGACTACTGCTATGTACGAGGCTGTAGTTGCTATTCTGCAACTAATTCACTCAAAGTCCACCGTATTCGAGCAAATAAGTGCCCGAATGCAACTAATCCTTTCTCTGCGAGCCGTAATCGGCCAAAATGAGAAAAATAGTTGCACTTTAGCCCTTATCAGCCTCAGAAGGATAAATCCGCATGATTTAGTTGCACTTTAGCACTTGTTTTCCCCACAACGTTCGCTTCCTGACAGCATCCGCTGGCGGATCCCCCGGCAAACACGACTCCCCGCACACTATTCCCGCAAGTTACTCCGCACACTATTCCTACACGTTACTCCACACACTATTCCCTGCACGTTACTCCACACACTTCTCCTACACGTTACTCCACACACTATTCCTACACGTTACTCCGCACCCTATTCCATATCCTATTCCCTACACGTTACACCACACACTTCTCCCCGCACGCAAACCCCCTGCCGTTTCCGACAGGGGGTTCATTGTTTATATAATCGCTTCGCTTCATTACTTCCGGATCGTCTTCAACCCCGTGGACCAGGAAATGACTTGATCCAGCATTTGGTTCAGCGAAGTTACTTGCACGTCCTTCGGTTTGAAAACGGAGCCGTTCTCGAAGTCGGTGAACAGCGAGAGTGCCGGGTGCACGCGTACGTCCGCGACAGACAGCTCGCCCAGAATGCCGCGAAGATGCTCAGCCGCACGGGCGCCGCCTACCGAGCCGTAGGATACGATGCCAGCGGCCTTGTCGTTCCACTCTTGGCGCACGTAGTCGAGCGCATTCTTCAGCGCGCCGGTAATGGAGTGGTTGTACTCCTGCACGATGAATACGAATCCGTCGCAGCTGGCGACCTTTGCCGTCCACTGCGCCGCGCCGGACGCATCTTGCCCGGGTTCGCCGAGCAGCGGCAGCTTGAAATCGGCGATGTCGATGATCTCATATTCGGCGTCGCCCCGCTTGTCCGCCAATTCCTTCACCCATGCGCCGACCTGCGGGCTGAGACGGCCTTCGCGCGTGCTGCCCAGGATAATACCAATCTTCAACATTAGTCTTTCCTCCCGTTTGCATGAGTTAGAATCCGAATCTATTGTAACACTGCCGCCAGAAATATCCAAAGTACGGAGCTATGAATGCAGGGCTTGCGGCGTCATATCTCAGTCCATCCGGCGCGACGACGATGAGCTTGCCCGGCGCTAATGTCATTCGCATCTCCTCCTTCGCTCGCGATGGTCCATTGCACGCGATGCGCGCGCAGCGCCTGCGCCCACTCTCGCGGGGCGGCGACGTTGCTGACGATCGTGTTCACGCTCCGCAGCGGGACGATCTCCGCGAAGGCTTCTTTGTCGAACTTGGAGTCGTCGGCGAGCACGATCGTCTGGCCCGCCGCCTCCGCCATCCGCCGCGACATGGCCGTCTCGCCCAGATCGTAATCGCTGAGACCCCGATTGGCAGAGATGCCGCCGACGGAGATAAACGCCTTATCCACCTTAAACTGCGACATCGTTCGCTCGGCCAGCGTGCCGGACAGCGATTGCTGCTCCGGGTTCAACTCGCCGCCGATAACGATGATCTTGCCGGCGAACCGCCCGGCGTTGAGCGACTCCATCAGATGGTAGGCTACGGCGAGAGAATTGGTTAAAATGGTCAGCCGATCCCGTCCGGCGATCGCCTTGGCGAGCTCGAGCGTCGTCGTGCCGACGTCGATGGCGATCGTATCGCCCGAGGCGATGAGCGCCGCCGCGGCCCGTCCGATCCGCTCCTTTTCCTTCGCCTTCACCTTCTGGCGCTGCAGGTAGGGCGGTTCGTAGTTGGTCGGCTTGCTCTGAACGGCCCCTCCGTAGACGCGCCTCGCCAGCCCTTCCCGCTCCAGCAGCAGCAGGTCGCGGCGCACGGTCTCCTCCGATACGGCAAAACGCAAGGACAGCTCGGGCACTTTGACCTGCCCTTCCTGCTTCAACCGCTCTACGATGACCCGCTTGCGTTCTTCCGAAGAGATCGACATGCCTTAAGCCCCTTCCTTCTCCAGATGCAGCAGCTGCGACTCGTCCAGCGCCAGCAGGACCGGGCTTCGCTCGGCGAGCGGCAGCGAACGCCCGTCGTTCAGGGCGTCGATCGTCAGCCTTACGCCGGCAGCGTCGATGGCGTACCGGATAATGCTGCCGAGCAGGGACACCGCACAGATCGTGCCTTCCACGATCCGCTTGTCCGCGGGAAGCGGCTGGGCGCTGCCGCTGAGCAGAACGACCGATTCGGGACGGATCGCGAAGCTGTCTGCGCTGCCTTCCAGCCCGTCGAACAGCTTCAGCGCCTCAGGCCGGGTCAGCACGTTGTAGCTGCCCATGAACCGGGCGACGAACTCGGTCCGCGGTCTCGTATAGATCTGCTCGGGCGTGCCCTCCTGGACGATGCGGCCTTTGTTCATCAGGCAGACCCGGTCGGAGAGCGTGAGCGCTTCCTCCTGGTCGTGCGTGACGAAGATCGTCGTCATGTTGAAACGCTGCTGGATCGCACGAATCTCCGCCCGCAGATTTTTGCGGATCTGCGCGTCGAGCGCGCTGAGCGGCTCATCCAGCAGCAGCACCTTCGGCCGGACGGCGAGCGAACGCGCGAGCGCCACGCGCTGTTGCTGCCCGCCGGACAGATGCTGCGGGTACGCGTCCCGCTTGTCCGTCAGCTCGACGACGGCGAGCAGCTCCTCCGAACGCCGGCGCCTGTCGGCCTTCGCGACGCCCCGCATTTTCATGCCGTATTCGACGTTCTCGCCGACGGTCAAATTCGGGAAGAGCGCGTAAGATTGGAAAACCATGCCGATCTCTCTGCTGCGCGGCGGCAACGGAGCGATGTCCCGACGTTCGAGCAGAATCTGTCCGCCGTCCAGGTCCGCGAGGCCCGCGATGCAGCGCAGCAGCGTGCTCTTGCCGCAGCCCGAAGGGCCGAGGAGCGTCACGAGCTCGCCTTCGCGGATTTGCAGATTGACGTCGTCGAGCACGCTCGTATGCCCGAATCGCTTGCGAATGCCTTGGAGCTCCAGGTAGACGCTCATCCTTTTAAGCCTCCGTTCATTTTTTGACCCAGCTTCATCAGAAGGGCGGACAGCAGCAAAATAAACACGAAGTACGTAATCGCAATGGCACTGGCCAGATGGCCGCTCTCGCCCACCCGGTGATAGAGGTAGACCTGGATCGTCTGAATCTGGCCGCCGACGAGCATATTTGTCAGCACGAATTCGCCGAACAGCACGGAAAACGACAGCAGCGAGGAGACGAGCACGCCCGGCCAGATGTTCGGCAAGATGACGGACGCGAACGCCCGCGTACGGCTCGCGCCGAGCAGTTCCGCGGCCGCGAGCAATGGCCCGGCCGATACGGTCAGCAAGCTGTTGCGGATGCCTTGGTACATGTAGGGCAGCACGACGACGAAATACGCGCCGATCAAAATATACGCCGTCCCCGCGATCTCGAGCGGTCCCGACGAATAAGCGCGAATGAGCCCGACGGCCGCCACGACGCCCGGGACGGCGTAGGGAAGTACGACGAGTCCCTTCATGAACGACTCCCACTTCGGCAAATAGACCGTGATGACGAAGACGGCGGGGAGCATCACGATCAGGCTGATCGCCACGCTGATCAGACATAGATAGAGCGAGGTCCACAGCGACTCCAGGAAGCGCAGGTCTCTGAACATTTCCCCGAACCACTCCAGCGTCCAGCGCTCCGGAAGCACGGTCGTCTGCCACTCCTGCGCGAACGCGTAGATGCAGGTGGCGAGCAGTGGGAGCAGCAAATAAATCATTAGCAGCAGCATCAGCAAACGATGCGCAATTCCCGCTCTCTTGATTCCGCTCTCCATCACAGCTCCTCCTTTGCCCCAACGGACCTTGGGACGGGCATGCGTCGGCTTCTGCGGACCGGCTTCGCGGGCGATGCTGTATGAAGCAGCTGCGAGCGCTTCGTCATCAGATGATTTAAAAAGACGGCGAGCAGCGTGGACAGCGCCAGAATAATCGCGAGCGCGTTGCCGAGCTGCGGCTGGTTCACCACGTCCCCCGACACCAGGGAGCCGATGCGGACGGCCAGCAGGTTGTAGTTGCCGCCGACCAGCGCGTACGCCGTGGCATAGGCACCCATCGCGTTCGCGAACAGAATGCCGAGCGTGCCGAACACGGCAGGCGACAGCACCGGGACACCGATCGTCGCCCAGAACTGCCATCTGCTCGCGCCCAGCAGGGACGCAGCCTCCCGCCACTGGTCCCGGATGCCATAGAAGGACGGGTAGAGCAGCAACAGCGCGAGCGGCACTTGGAAATAGACATAGACCAGGACGAGACCCGACCAGCTGTACAGGTCGAAGCCGCCGAAAATGTCCAGTCCCCATTGCTTGAACAGCAGCGTGAATACGCCGTTGCTGCCGAGCAAAATAATATAGGCGAAGGCGAGCGGGACGCCCGCGAAGTTCGAGGTCATATTGGACAGCATCAACAGCCGGTCCCGCGTCTTGAAAGGGAACCGCGTGACGGCATAGGCGCAGACGAGACCGACGGCGATGCCGATCGCGCTGGAAGCCGCGGAGATGAGCAAGCTGTTCTTAATCGCCTGCAAATAGTAGGCGCTCTTCAAGATACGTTCGTAAAAACCGAACGATATGCCCGCGCCCTCCGCAGGCTTGAGGCTTCCGGTTAGCATGGATACGATCGGAATGAATTGAAACATCAGAACCATTAGCAAAAAAGGAACGAGCCCGAGCCAAACCCATCGATTGCTCCGTTTCAAGCGCGCCACTCTCCTTTCCTTAATTTCGACGGCTTCGTTCGCCGTCTTCGCAGGGGACCATTTGACGCTGGGGACCATTCGAGCAGATCCTCTAAATAGCGAAGGCGCCTTCGGCTCGAAGACGAAGACGCCCCACTTGTCGAACGGCTTGCGTTCATGCGCTGTCGCGCACCCCGCACCCGATCTTTAGCTCATATGGACGAGGACGCGCTCCTGCCACAGCTGCGGAATCGTCTTGGCCGTCTCTTCCCAAGCCTTGTAATCGTTAATCGGCTTGACGTTCTTGTACTCTTCCTTCGGCAGCAGCTTGGCCGCCACGTCGTCCGGCAGCTTGACGCTGTCGCGGATCGGTCTCGCATAGCCCTTGGCCAGGTTGATCTGGCCTTCGTCGCTCAGAATGTACTCGCGCGCCAGCTTGGCCGCGTTCGGGTGCGGCGCGTACTTGTTGATGATCGTGGCATAGCCGCTGACGACGCTGCCTTCCGAAGGAATCGCCACGTCGTACTGATCTTTGCCGAGCTGATCGCTATAGTTAAGCGCGTTGAAATCCCAGAGCAGCGTGACTTGAACCTCGCCCTTCTCGATGTTCGCGAGGCTTGCTTCCGCATTGGAGAGGCGGCCCGCCTTGGCCAAGCCCTCGAAGTAGGCGATGCCCGGCTCGATGTTCGTCTCGCTGCCGCCGAAGGCGATCGCGGCTGCCAGCACGGCCATCTGGGCCTGGGCTGCCTTCGTGACGTCGCCGACGATGATCTTGTAGTCGCCCTTCTTCAGGTCTTCCCAGCTCTTGGGCGGGTTCGCGACCAGCTTCTTGTTGGTCAGGAACGAGATCGAGCCCTGATAGCCCACGATCCAGTGTCCGTCTTTATCCTTGGCCCAATCGGGCACTTCGTCCCAGTAGGAGGTTTTATAAGCTTGCGTGACGCCCTTGTCGACCGCTACGGGGCCGAACGCGATGCCGACGTCGCCGATATCGGCGGTAGGCTTGTTCTTTTCCGCATCGAACTTCGCCACTTCCTCGGCGCTCGACATGTCCGTGTCCGTATGAGTAAGTCCATATTTGGATTGCAGGTCCGCCCAGGTGTCCTTCCAGTTCGCCCACGTGTCCGGCATGCCGACGCTGACGACCGAGCCCTCTTCCTTCGCCTTCTTCTCCAGATCGGCGACCGAGATCGTCTCCGTAGAGGAGCTTGGCTCCGCTCCGTTTGCGTTTTTCTCCCCGCAAGCCGCCAGCGGCAGCACGAGCGTCGTCAATACAAGACCTGCAGCGAGCTTCCTTTTCAAAGCGTTTTTCATAATTTCCCCTTCACTCCCGCTTGGTTTATTGTGGACTATGTCTATATTCTTGTTGTTTTCTACTCCACTAGAGTGTAGTTCGCGACTATTCGCGCTGGATTATCCGAAGCGGACGGATTTGTTAAATCCAATAAAAGAAGCGCAGCCTGCGATCAGGCCGCGCTTCTTTTGTTGTTAAATCCCTTCCCAAGCAGCCGCCGCTTAGAGCGCGCGGATCCCCTCGAAGCCATGCGTCACCATCGCCCGCACATAGGCGTCGTCGATCGGCTCGCCGGTGAGCAGCAGGCGGTAAAAGATCGGACCGTAGAGCAGGTCGACGCCGACGCCGACGTCCAAGGTCTCGATCAATTGCCCTCGGCGGATTCCTTTTTCCAGAATGCCCTTCGCTTCGGCCCGCCGTG
>Ga0209566_100848_pt1 | contig 15218 bp, 16 predicted proteins | sample Araplavi_mTSA_r2_2_FD_184287 | JGI IMG/M metagenome (GOLD analysis project Ga0209566, IMG submission 184287) | Arabidopsis root microbial communities from North Carolina, USA - plate scrape CL_Cvi_mTSA_r2 (SPAdes) (version 2) | ecosystem: Host-associated > Plants > Roots > Endosphere | place...
TCTGGCAGCTGGATGGTACTTCAGTGTATTTGTCCGGCGGCCAATGGCAGAAGCTGGCGCTGTCCAGGCTGCATCTGCAAGGCGACGTCGACTTGATCGCGTTGGACGAGCCGACCTCCGCGCTCGACCCGCTCAGCGAAGCTTCCGTAATGGATGCCATCGCCGAGTCCTACCGGGACAAGACCATCCTGTTCGTTACGCATCGTGCTGGCTTGGCACAGCGCGCCGATCGGATTTGGGTGATGCACGAAGGAAAGATCGTAGAGGAAGGCGATCACGATGCGCTGCTGTCCTTCGGAGGGCGATACGCCCGCATGTGGGCAATACAGCAACGCGATACGAATCGAAACGAAGAATGGAGTTGAGCGGAATGACCCTTCGACTGAATGCCGAGTTGAGAACGACAACCGTCCCGCGACCCGGCATGCCCGTGCCGGATCTCGGCCGGGCCGGCGCGCCTGGGCCGAACGGATCGCCAAGGCTGTTGATTTTCGCTTCGCTTTTCTGCGCCGATTGCCTTGAACTGCTCTCTCATCTGGCGCCGGTTGCGGCTGCGATCCCGGAATATCGGCTTCTGCTGCTCGCGGCCGGCGATCCCAAGGAGGTAAGGGAGATGTCCGAGTATTTTGGATGGACGTTCGAGACCTTCCCGGTGAATGTCCGCGAGATGCATGAGGGTATGGGGGTGCGCGTCTACCCGTACGCGATCTTCGATATCGGGGACGGGAAGATCGCGCGAGCCGGCACCGTTCACAACGAGCATGAGATACTGGCGCTGGCGGCCGGCTTGCTCATGAAAGGAGGTGAAACCCATGGCTTGCACATGCCCGACGGGATACATGCTTGACGGAGAAATTCCTCAATACACGTATTGCGTAGCGAATACTTGCTACTCCAACGGAACGAAGTACGCAAAAGAGTATTGGATCAACAAGACAGTCCAATGCGTCAACACCATTGCGCCATTTGACGTGAGCTACGTGAATTGCGACCAGCTGGGAGGCTGCTGCACGTAAGGCGGCGCGGCAATCGCCAGTATCGCAACACGATCATTAAGACTGCAGTGTAGTACAGCAATGATTAATGGCAAGTGCAGTATCGTATCGGAGCCGGGCGGATGCCCGGCTTCCATGCATATAGCGTCCGGAAATAGCAGGGGGGATGCGTAAATGAACTGGGAAAATGGCGTCTCCTGGATTTGCGATTTTGCGATGTCGACGGTATTCGCGGCGTCGGCCTACGGCAAATCGGGAGCGATGACGGATATGCGAATGGAAATATACGCGCACAGGCTGCTGCCTGAGCGTCTGGTGCCTGCCGCTGCGCTCGCGACGCTCGGCGGCGAATACGCGCTTGCCGCTTCCTTCGGGATCGGGGGCATGTGGGAGGGCGTCAAGGAGCCGGTCGCTCTCGCGGCGCTGATCGCGATGTCTTGGCTGACTTGGCGCCGAAGACGATCGTCCGGTGCCATGGAAGCTTGCGGCTGCTTCGGCGCCAACCATCCGCTGGGCCGGAATCCGCTGCTGCGCAACATGCTGCTCATGGCGATCGTGATCGCCGCATGGCTGCTACCCCGCCCGGCGGCATCCGGCGGCAGCCTGCTTGCCTTCGTCTTGGCTGTCGCGGCCGCAGTGCGGCTGCTCGAGGCGCGCAAGCTGCAGGCCGAGACGGGCGAGACAGGCGCGGGAAGGAGGCGTCGCACCCGTGCTCACGGATAATACGGCAATTGCGCTGGCGATCGCCTGCGCTGCGATCGCAGGGCACGTTCATCGCAAGCTGAATGCCGCCAAGCACAGCCTGTTGCGCGAACTATTCGCACGCATCGCGGACGAAGCAGAGGCTGAGCCCGAAGCCGTGCTCGTGGTTCAGCCAGGCGATGTCGCGGAGCCCGATTGGGTCCGGCTTGTCCAGACGATGCCCCAATCTTGGTACGTCGTCGTTGCAGGACCGCCATGGTTAGCCGTCATCAAAGAGGCGGCATGGGGAAGGCCGGTGGGCGCGATGCGCGTCTTGTCTCCGGGCAGAGGCGCGCTGCGGGAAGGAACGTACCTTGCGATTCGGCGCGGGGAGCGCTTCGAACTTGTCCATGAGGTGCGGATGTATTTGCAAAGACGGGGATCTACCTGGTCCCAAGTCGGGGATCAATCCCCTTCCGCAGCCGCTGATGATGCAGGTCGCCGCCTGCTACAATGAGACAAACGGTTCGGAAAGCGAGGACATCCCATGAAATCTCAAACGCGCATGAGCGCTTATTCTGCCTGGAAGCTGCAGCTCGGCTTGTTGCCGCAAGGCGTGTTCACTTTTGTCGTCACGCTGGTCGGCGTCGTGCTGGGGATCAGTCTGGCGATCGTCGGAATCGGCATTCCGATCCTCGCCGGCACCTTATCTTGGAGTGCCGCCCGCATGGAGCGGGAAAAGCTTCGGTGGGACGCATGGCGAGAGGGACGCCAGATACCTGACGTTCATGCCGCCTCACAAGCGCCGCAAGCGGCAGGGAACGAAGCGGCGGCCAGGTCTTCCTGGCAAAGTTGGTTCCGGACGCTCGGCAACCCCATGGGTTACCGCGCAGCGGCTCACCATTTGCTGGGCTTCCCGATTCGCCTGGCACTATTCGTCGTCACGCTGACCATCCCGCTATCCGTGTTCGCCGTCATGCTGGCGCCGGCCGTGTACAAGGTGAGCGATTATTTGTACGGATATGTGCTCTACAACGACTCCGTAATGGATATGCTGCTGCCGCCGCTGACCCCGTTCCAGCGTTCCATCGCAGTCGCGGGCGTCGGCGTCGTCCTGATGCTCTTCGTGCCGGCTCTGCTTCGGGCGTGCGGCAGTCTGTACGCGGGCTGGCTAGCCTTTTTCGCGGGTTCGTCCGAACGCGCGGCGCATACGCCGGTCGAGGTCCCTATGCCTCAGACGGAAGCACCGGCGGCTGCAGCTGCAGGCGATTGGCTCGCCCGCGCAGAAGCGGCGATCAGCCGATATGACGAGGATGCCCGCCAGATCCAGCAACCCCAGGCACACTGAGGCTGCTGTACGGAACGGAACAGATATTCATTCTATAGAAAAAAAGCAGCTTCGCAGCCGATCGACTCGGCAACGAAGCTGCTTTTTTTCTCAAATGCGACGCTACATCCACTTTTCGCCCCAATTTTGAATGGACAGGATGACGTCCTCCAGATCCCGGCCTTTTTCGGTCAATTCATATTCGATGCGTACCGGCATCTCGGGATAGACGGTACGCTTCACCAGTCCGCTTGATTCGAGCTCCTTCATGCGGTCCGTGAGCATCTTGTCGCTCATATCCGGAATCTGTTCCTTCATGTCTTTGAAGCGCTTCGGACCGCCCATCAGCACGCGGACGATGAGCCCCGTCCATTTTTTGCCGAGCAATTCGGCGGCATGCTCGTATTTAGGGCACATTCTGGAGTAGTCCATGCGGCTCACCCCTTTCGTCCCTTTATTTTAACATAGGGGACTCTAAATGAATAGAAGAAACAATAAAAATGTAAATTACTTTACTAAAGTTAGTATAACATACATTGCTTTAAGCCCGAATCAAGACAAGGCCGGCCAATAGACAGACCAGCGCTGCGTATTGGGGAGCCGTCAGACGTTCGCGGTAGACCAGAAGCGACAGGATGACGACGACGAGGCTATTCGCCGCGAAAATAGGCGCCACCAGATGCGAAGGTCCGCGAGCCAGCGCTGCGGCATACAACTGCAAGCCGCCATATGAGAATACACCCGCCGCCAGTCCCCAGCGGAATCCGATTCGACGGACGTCGGAGAAGCCTTTAGCGGCAGGGCTGTCGTGGCCTCGCTCCATCGCGCTTGCGTCTGCGCGCTTGCCCTTGGTATCGGCCACCTTCCTCTGGCCGTCCCGCTCTTTTCGGAACGCGACGGCGGCGAACCAGAGCCAAGACAGCAGATAGCCCGCCCACAAGACGGAGGCGCTGTCCAGCCCGATCCGGTCGGTAACCTTCAGTCCGCCGTTGCGCAGAACGAACAGGCCCATCGCGGCGAGCGCCAGCGGATACCAGCGGCGGTCGATCGCTTTCTTGCTTGCAGCCGACGATGGCGCATTGGCCAACAGCCAGATGCCGGCGAGCAGCCAGGCTGCGCCGACCAGAGCCGTCGCGCGCATCGGTTCGTCAAACCAGACGATGCCTGCGGCCATGACGATCACGATGTTGGCGTTGGCGAGCGGGGACGTGAGGCTGGCGGGCCCGTACTCGAGCGCCCGCATGAACAGCAGATTGCCCCAAGCGGAGCCGAGGCCGATGACGGCCCCGGATACCCACACGCGCCAGTCGAGCGGCTGCCAGGAGCCCGCCAGCAGCGATTGCGTCCAGAAGCCCAACGTGCCGGCCGCGTACAAGCCGAGCAGAAGCGAAGTCAGCGCGCCGCCTCGCATCTGGCTTGCCTTCATGAAGAAGCCGGCCAGACCGAAGGCGAGCGCACTGAGGATGGCGAGCGGAAACCAATGCAAGTCAAATGCTCCTTCCAAGAGAAGAGGCCTGCAGCCATGGACAGTCCTTTGTAACACAATTGCAATATTACTGTTACCTGAGTGTCTCAGTCGTCGGTTACAATAACGACCAAGACCCCCTTTTTTCATATCTTTTGAGGACCTGCCAGCGGTGGCGGGTCCCTTTTTTTTCGCTAACGGCGTTTACAGCGGGACGACGACTTTTCTTTTTTGGCGGAAATAGACCCACCTGTCAAAGCCGATCTCCTTCAGCCGACGGCGGACCTGCTCCCAATCGTCGCCGACGCGCTCGGGGATATGAGCGTCGGAGCCGAATGTCACATCCGCGCCGAAGTGAAGCGCGCGCTCGAGGAGCGCGTCGGACGGATACCAGCCGCCGACATCCTTCGTGCTGCCGCTCGTGTTAATTTCCAGGGCAATATCGTTCTTGGCCACTGCCCGGAGCACCTCGTCAATGTCTTCCTCTGCGCCGCGGATGTCGGAGAAAGCCGGATAGTAAGCTTTCATGGCGTCGATATGCCCCAGTATCTGGAACATGCCTGCGTTCGCGGACTCTGCGATCAGCTTATAATACAGCTTTTTCTCGGCCTTATGTTCGGAGGGATCGAGCTTCTTCCACCGGTTGCGGTTGAAGATGCTGACCCCGCGCGTCTGGTGGACGGAGCCGATCAGGTAGTCGAACGGATAGGGCGCGTAAGCCGCGCGATAGATCTCTACGCTCTCCGGGAAGTAGTCGGATTCGACGCCAAGCAGCACCTCGATCTTATCCTTGTACTTTTCCTTGAGGCGCAGCACCTCGGCGATGTATTTGGGAAACTCGCTCTTGGCCATGGCGATGCCGGGCTGATAACGGTCCTCTTCCCGCGCGAAGTAAGGGGAGTGGTCCGAGATGCCGATCGCCGTCATGCCCGCAGCCACGGCGGCTTCGATATAGTCCTCGATGCCGCCGGTCGCGTGCCCGCAGCGTTCGTGGTGGGTATGCAAATCGAATTTTTCCATGAGAACCGCCCTCCTGTGATGGCCTACCTATATTTATCCTTATTCGCTGCCGGTGAATTGAGCCTCGGGCATTCCCTTCAGATCGTTGAGAAACTGCCGCATCGCATGGCTGACGTAACGCCCGGATTTGGTCATGACGCCGACGGGGTGGCTGACTTCGAACTCTTCGACCGCAATCATCTTCAGGGTGCCCCGTCTAAGCTCTTCCGCGATCGACAGTTTGGAGATGATGGCAGCGCCAAGGTTCAGCTCGACCATCCGCTTGACTTCTTCGCTGCTGCTGAGGACCATAGCCAGGTTGGGCTCGATATGATGCTCCTTGAAAATGCGGTCGACAAAACGTCTGCCGAGCGTGTCCGGCGACAGCAGGATCAGCGGCACGTCTCTGAGCATGCCGACGGTGACTCGGTTGCGGGAAGCCAGCGGGTGGCCCGGCGCCACGACGAGCTCGAACGTATCGTAGTAGAGCACCGATGTCTCGACGTGGGCATTGCGCTCGGCCAGATAGCCGATGCCGATGTCGACGATGCCGCTCTCCACATGGGCCAGCACCTGCGAGGAAGACATCGTCTGGATCGTGGTCTTGATGAGCGGGTATTGATTCTGGAAATAAGAAAGCACCCGAGGGAGAATCTGAATCGCGATCGAAGTGGTCGTACCCAGCACGATGTGACCCTGCGGGTTCTGATCAAGATCGGACAGCTTCTGCTTGAGCTCTTCGACGATGGACAGAATCCGCTGCGCATGCTCCAGGAAAACCTGCCCCCGGTCCGTCAGCGTCACGGGGTGATTGCGATCGACGAGAATGGTTTTGAATTCGTCTTCCAGACTCTTGATCTGAGCGGAGACGGCAGGCTGCGTCAGGTTCAGCGCTTCGCCGGCTTTGCGGAAGCTTAACGTTTTGGAGATGGTCAGCAGCGTTTCCAATTGGTTGATATTCATGCCTGTCCCCCCATCCCATTGAAATCCTTTATCGACAGGAGTGCGCTTATAACGAGTTTTTGTTATGGCTTTTATTATAGAAGGAATGATAAACGTACGCAAAGGAAAAGCGAACGAATGTGTTGCAACATACTCAAATTTGAGTATAATCAATAAGGGACTCAAATGCCTAAAACGAAAGAGGGAAGTTATCCGAAATGGATGCTAAAAAAAGCAATGTCAAACTCGCGATCGCGGGGCTGCTGCTCGGCTTGTTCATGGCCGCGCTGGACCAGACGATCGTATCGACAGCGATGAAGACGATCATCCAGAAGCTCGGGGGCCTGGACAAGTTTATCTGGGTGTACTCCGCATACATGATCGCGATGGTCGTGGCTACGCCCATCTTTGGCAAGCTGTCCGACATGTTCGGCCGCAAAAGGTTTTTCCTGATGGGAGTCGCGCTGTTCCTGCTCGGCTCCATTCTGTGCGGTACCGCGCAGAACATGGACCAGCTCATCATCTACCGCGCGATCCAGGGCATCGGCGGCGGCGCGCTCATGCCGATCGTCTTCACCATCATCTTCGACCTGTTCCCGCAGGAAAAGCGAGGCAAAATGATGGGCTTGTTCGGCGCCGTCTTCGGGATGTCCAGCGTGTTCGGACCGATCCTGGGGGCATTGATTACGGACAATATCAGCTGGCGCTGGATTTTCTACATCAACGTCCCGATCGGCCTTCTGTCGTTCTACTTCATCTACCGCGCTTATCACGAATCCGCCGCGCGGCGCAAGCAGAGCATCGACTGGCTGGGCGCGATCCTGCTGACGGCCTCCGTGCTGTTCCTCATGTTCGCGCTTGAGCTGGGCGGCTCGGACGGCTGGGCCTGGGACTCGGCCAAGCTCATCAGCTTGTTCGTCGCATCCGGCGTGCTCCTTGTTCTCTTCCTGCTCGCCGAGCGAGCGGCCAAGGATCCGATCATCGCGCTGGGATTGTTCAGGAAGTCGCTGTTCACGAGCAGCATGATGATCAGCTTCCTGTACGGCGGCGTTATGATCGCTTGCGCGACGTACATCCCGCTCTTCATCCAAGGCGTCTTTCACAAGACCGCAACTCAGACGAGTCTCGTGCTGACGCCCATGATGATCGCCGTCGTCATCAGCAGCCAGATCGGCGGTCTCGTGGCGGGCAAGTTCCGCTTCCGGACGACGATGGTCGTCTCCTCGATCGTACTCACGATCGGCGCGGCGCTGCTCGGCTTCGCCATGGACCTGTCGACGGGGCGCGGCATCATCACGCTCTATATGATCGTCGTCGGGCTCGGCATCGGCGTATCGTTCTCGCTGCTCAACATTTCGACGCTCGGCTCCGTGCCGCCTCAGTACAAAGGCTCCGCTTCCTCGCTGATCACCTTTTTCCGGACGATCGGCTCGGCGCTCGGCATCACCGTATTCGGAGCCATCCAGAAGCACGCCTTCCAATCGGGCGTACAGTCGATGCCGGGGTCGAGCCCCGAGCTCGCCGCACAGATCAAGAGCGGACAGGCGCTGCTCGATCCCGCGATCCAGGCGGCGATGAAAATTCCGCAGGACGTGCTGAACAAGCTGCTGAGCGAATTTGGCGACTCGATCATCACAACCTTTCAATGGGCCGCCCTGCTCCCGATCCTGGCATTCGTGTTCGCCTTGCTGATGGGGAAGGCGCGCATGGCCCCTTCAAGCGCGGGCAAGCCCGGCGACGCGAACGCGCGCGGGCCGGAAGGCTCCGCGGAGCGCGGCTGACGCCATGTCCATGAAGCTCATGATCCTCGGCCTATTACTGGAGAAGGATCGTCATCCGTACGAGATTCGCCTGACGATGGTGGGTCGCAATTGGAACTATGCGTTTAGACTGCGCGACGGTTCTTTGTACTATGCGGTCGATCAGCTGCGCGAGCATGGCTTGATCGAAGCGGTCCATACCGTTCCCGTGCCGGGGGAGCATCGACCGGACAAGACGATCTACCGCATCACCCACGCCGGTCGGCAAGAGTTCGATAGGCTGATGTATGCCCAGCTTGAACAGCCTTCGTATCCGCACCATCCGATGATGCTTGCGATGCCGTTTTTGCGCCATGCCGACCAGGCTCGCGTCGCCGAGATCGCCGCTCGCCAGCTCGCGGCTTGCGAAGAGCGGATCGCTACGCTCGAAGCGGTGCTCGAGGCCAAAGACAAGCGGCTTCCGAGCAGCTCGCAGCGCAATATCCGCGGCATGCTCGCGCTCGGAATCGCCGAGCGGGACTGGCTTAGAACCGTAATCGACGAGGCCCGGAGCGGCGCCTACGATGAGGAACGCACCGACGACGGCGAGTGGGTGCGCAAGACGCGTCCGACCGACGACCAGCACGAATAATAAAGTAAAGGCCTGCCTTTATGCACTCCGGTGCGGGGCGGGCTTTTTTACGTCTAAGGAAATTAAAACGCACAAAGGAAAAGCGCCACCTGCTTGTCGAATGTATGAGCAGGATGTTATCTGGCGGAAGGAGTCGATGCTGTGCTTGACAATCGTAAGGCGATCCGCTCCTGGATCATGTACGACTGGGCGAACTCGGCGTTCGCGACGACGATCATGGCGGCGGTTATGCCGATTTATTACGCGAGCGTGGCGGCTTCGGGACTCGGAGAAGGCAAGGCCACCTCTTACTGGGGATTCACGCAGACGGCCGCGGCGCTGATTATCGCCGTGCTGTCGCCGCTGCTCGGCGCTATCGCGGACCGTTCGGGCGGTAAAAAGCGCTTTTTGCGCTTTTTCTCCTGGTTAGGCGCGGCGGCTTGTATCGGCATGGCGTTCGTCGGCAAAGGCGATTGGGCGGCGGCTTCGCTGCTCGTGATCGTCGGCATGATCGGGTTCGGCATGGGCGGGACGTTTTACGACGCGCTGCTCAACGACGTCGCGTCCGACGGGATGCGCGAGCGCGTAAGCGCGAGAGGTTATGCGATGGGGTACCTCGGCGGCGGGGTACTGCTGGCCGTCAACCTCGCGCTGATTCTGGGCTGGGAGACATTCGGTTTTAAGGACTCGGCCGGCGCTTCTCAAGTCTCATTCGCGATGGTCGGCGTCTGGTGGGTGCTCTTCTCGCTGCCGATCTTCAGGCATGTGCGGGAGGCCGGCGGCACGCCGGGCGGCTCGGCGATGGAGAGCGTGAAGGAGGGGGCGGCGAGACTCGCGCAGACGTTCCGGAGCGTACGCCGCTATCCCGAGCTTTTTAAGTTCATGGTTGCCTATTGGTTTTTCTTCGACGGCATCAACACGATCATCGTTATGGCGACCAGCTACGGTACGGATATCGGCCTCAAACAGGAGGCGTTGATCGGCGCTCTGCTGCTGACGCAGTTCGTCGGCTTCCCCGCCACGTGGCTGTTCGGCAGGCTGGCGGACCGCGTCGGCGGCAAAAAGATGCTGTACGGCGCGCTGTCGGTTTACGTCCTCATCGTGCTGCTCGGCTTCCTGATGACGAACGAGCTGCATTTCTTCGCGCTGGCGCTGCTGGTCGGTCTTGTGCAGGGCGGCGCCCAGTCGACTTCCCGCGCGATTTACAGCCGGCTCATCCCGCCCGGCAGAACCGCGGAGTTCAACGGCTTCCTCAGCTTTACGAGCCGCTTTTTCTCGTTCGGCGGTCCGCTCGTCTTCGGCCTTGTCGGCATTCTCACCGGCTCGAGCCGGGCGGCGCTGCTGGCGATCGCTCTCTTTTTCCTCATCGGCATCGCGCTGCTCGCGATCGTCAATCTGGAAAAGGGCTGGCGCGAAGCCACCCGGTAGAGCGGGCCAGTCGCGAACCGGCATTCAAATAACCGGATCGGCAAAAGTGATCCTGGCGCTGCCGCAGGGCAGGCCAGTCTCATAGGAGATGTTGCCCACGAGCGACTCGAAGCGCGCGCGGGCTTTTTCCGCATCGTCTGATCCGCCGGCGCCAAGCCAGTCCAATCCGGCGCGCAGCGACTGCTTGCCGTCCTCCAGCGCGTGCTCCCACAGATCGTACACGCTCTCTTCGCGCACGTTCGTCCGGTCGACCGGATCGATCCAGCCGCTTCGCCGCGCGTTTAAAATATCCCAGGCAGGCGGTTCTGGCGGCGGGGAAAAGGGGGCGAGTCGGCCGAGCAGGACTTTGGCCTTCCAGCCTTGCGGATCGAAGAACAGGCGTTGCGCGGCCACGAACTGCCGTACCGACCCGTCCAGCATGGCTGGCGTCAGCTCCGCGGACAAGCCTGGATAGTGCAGGCAGGAGATCCGGTAGAATACTTCCGTCAATCCGCCGGGCAGTTTGCCGCCCGTATCGATCTCGCCCGACACTGGCGTTTTTCCCGTATGGATACCTGCGCGCCGCCAAAGAATCGCCGCATCCAGGGCGGTTTCGAACGCCTGGTGCTTCCATTTGCCGAATCCGGACAGGCTGAATACGTATGGATGAACATGGCGATCCAGCACGTGATGAAGCAGAAAACCCGCCGCAAAGGCCCTCGCTGAATCGTTCCTGGCCTGCAGTCGAACCGCGTCGAATAAATCGAGCATAAACGGCCCGCAAGATTCGTTATGCAACAGGGTGCCGAGCCGGTTCGCCGCCGTATGAGACTTTTGCCAGGGCAGAAAGTGATCGTAAAACAGAAAATCGGGGCCTTGGCAGCCGAGCTGGAATGACGTGCGCACTTCGGGCCGCTCCAAAAATCGAAGCTGCAGCGCAGCGTCGATTTCGCGGCCGAATTGAATATGGGACCATATATTAGGCATGAGTGGATCCTCCGAATTGTTTGCTTACATCGCTTTTTGCGGCTAAGGATCGAGTCCGAGAACCGGGTCTTAGTGCCCAATATCGTTCGAAAGTACCGCGATTTAAGGAAAATAAGTATACTTGTCCTACTAATTTAAGTATAATGTTGGCATCAGGGCAAGAGAAGTGGGATTTTGTCGAAACGAAGCGCAGACTACGAATTCCGGCGGTATAAGAAACGGCTCGCAAGGGAGGCATCGCTCGCGAATGAAGGCGGAATATATCAACCCGTTCCTGGAATCGGCCCGCATGGTCATCGAGCAAATGGTTCAGATTCGGCCCAGTACCGGTCAATTGGCGGTCAAGGACATTCAATTCGTGGACAATCATGTCTGGATTCAAATTGGACTTACCGGTCATATGAGCGGCGACATTGTTTTTGGACTGAGCGAATCGGTCGCGCTGAAGATCATATCCGCGATGATGGGCGGATTCGTCATCACCGAGATCGACGAGATGGGCAAGAGCGCGATCTCCGAATTGGGGAACATGATCAGCGGCAACGCTTCGACGATCCTCTTCAACCAGGGGGTTCATGTGGATATTACCCCGCCGCGGGTGTTGCACTCGATGCTCGAGAGCCATGGGCAGAAGCGCCGCGCGATCGCCGTGCCGCTCATTATGGACGGCATCGGAGAGATGGAGATCCAAGTGTTGATCGCTTGATTCAGGCATCCCGCCCGGTTCGCCGGGCGGAGATGTTGCGGCGACGTTCGATATGCTACAATAAGGAAGCCCTTCGGGGCTTTTTTTAACGTGCAAACGAAAATGGCAGCAGAGTCATTTGAACGCCCGTTTCAACGGGCATACGAATAGGGATGCCGAGAGCCCGGAGCAGGCGGCGGCACAAGGAGAGTAAAGATGCCATCCATTGACCTTCGAGACCGGGTCGTGCTGATCACCGGCGCATCCAGCGGCATCGGTGCGCTGGCGGCGCGCAAGCTGGCCGAGCGGGGAGCCGTGCCCGTGCTGGCAGCCAGATCGGCGGCCAAGCTGGCCGAAGTATCGGCGGGGATTCCCGGCGAGCACGCCGTTTTCGAATGCGACGTGAAAAGCGCGGATTCGGTCGCCGCGACCGTGGCCGGGACGCTCGCCACGTACGGGCGAATCGACGCGCTCGTGAACAATGCGGGCTTCGGCGACTTTCTGCCGTTCGAGGAGACGGATCTGGCGCGGTTCGAAGAGATGATGGACGTGAACTATATGGGAACCGTGCGTTTCTGCAAAGCCGTATACCCTTCGATGAAGCAGGCCGGGGCCGGCCATATCGTGAACGTCGCCTCGATCGCGGGCAAAATCGGGACCGCCAAGGCGACGGGATACGCCGCTTCGAAGCATGCGGTGCTGGGCTTCACCAATTCGCTGCGGCAGGAGCTTCGCGGCAGCGGCATCCGCGTCTCGGCGCTCAATCCGGGACCGATCGATACGCCCTTTTTCGATCGTGCGGATCCCGGCGGGACCTACAAGCGGAATATCCGTCGCTTTCTCATGCAGCCGGACACCGTCGCGAGCGCGCTCGTGAACCTGCTCGAGACAGGACGCGCGGAGCGGGACATGCCTTGGGTGTCGGCCGCTGGAGCGAAGCTGATCCAGCTGTTTCCGGTGCTGACCGCGGGCGTGGCGGCCCGATTGTTGAACAAGAAATGACGTGACGGCAGCGCGTCAAGGCGCGCCCGATATCAAAGGAGAATGGCCAATGTCGGAAAAACAGATCGATCGGCAGGATATGCGGGAAGGACCGCCGGACGATGCGTCCCGGGAGTCGAACGCAGTAGCAGGCAGCGTGGGGAACGAGGATGCTGGAAGCTCTAGCGTTGCTGAAGCAAGCGGTGCCGGGGGCGAAGATGCTGGAAAGGCGAGCTTCGCTGAGGCAAGCGGTGCCGGGAACGAGGGTGCTGGTGGCTCTGACGTCGTACAGGAAAACAGCGGGAACGGAGATGCCGGAGCCTATGGCGTCGTACAGGAAAACAGTGGGGGCCAGGGTTCTGAAGAGGCGAGCTTCGCCGCTCTGGGGCTCGGCGCGCAACTGACCGGCGCATTAGCGAAAGCCGGCATCCTGGCGCCGACTTCGGTACAAGCGGGCGTCATTCCCGAGCTGCTCGCGGGCAGAGACGGCGTGCTGAGGTCCCCGACGGGCTCGGGCAAGACCCTGGCGTATTTGCTGCCGCTGCTTCAGCTCGTCGATCCGGGCAAACGGGAGACTCAAGCCGTCGTCTTCGCGCCTACGCAGGAGCTGGCGATGCAGATCGTACGCGTGTCCGAGCAGTACGGCGAGCCGCTTGGCGTCAAGACCGTAGCGCTGATCGGCGGCGCGGCGTTGTCGCGCCAACTGGATCGCATGAAGGGCAAGCCCGCCATCGTCGTAGGAACCCCGGGACGCATCAGAGAAGTTGTCTCGCTCCGCAAGCTGCCGCTGCACGCGGTGCGGCATGTCGTCGTGGATGAGACGGACCGTGTGTTCTCGCTCGGAGGCAAGCAAGACGTAGAGTTCGTGCTCAAGGGCGCGGCGGCAAACCGGCAAACGGTTTTTGTATCAGCAACGCGGTCGGATACGATGCGGGCCGCGGAGGCTAAGTGGCTGCGCGATCCGTGGGAGACGACCGTTCGGCAGGAGCAGGAGCCCGGATTGCCTCAGACGATCGAGCATCTGTATCTCGTCAGCGACCCGCGGGACAAGATCGACCTCGTACGTCGGCTGATTCGCACAATGAAGCCGGCATCCACGCTGCTGTTCGTGAACGACATCGAACGGATCGGCGAGCTGCTGGCGAAGCTGCGGTTCGAAGGTTTCGCGGTGGACGCGCTGTACGGCGATACGCCAGGCAAAGAGCGGGGAGAGGTGCTGCGCAAATTCCGCGAGGGGAAGACGAAGCTGCTCATCGCTTCCGACGTGGCGGCCCGGGGGCTGGACGTACCCGAGCTGGCGCTCGTGCTGCAGTTCGAGCCTGCGCTGGACGCGGATCATTACGTCCACCGGGCGGGCCGCACCGGCCGCATGGGGCGCAGCGGAACGTCGATCACGATCGTGACGCCCAAAGAGACGTTTATCATGGAAAAGCTCGGCAAACAGCTCCGCATTGACATTCGCGAGCGCCGTCTGGCGCATGGCCGCCTCGGCGCCGCCAAGGGCGAGGCGAGACGAGAGTCGGACGAAGGCGCGGCGAAATCCCAAGGAGGGCGCGGCCGGCCGGAAGCCGGACAGCCAAGCGCCGGCCGCGAGTCAGGGCCAAGGCGCACGCTCGGCGGGCGCGCTGGAGCGGCAGGGAAGTCGGACGCCGCAGGCCGACCGGGAGCCCCAGGCAGATCAGGATTGGCAGAGAAGCCGGAGACAGCTGGCCGGTCCGCAGCTGCAGGAAGGTCTGGGACAGTTGGCCAGTCGGGAGCTGCAGGAAGGTCAGAGACAGTTGGCCGGTCGGGAGCTGCAGGAAGATCGGAGGCAGTTAGTCGGTCGGGAACGGTAGCGCGATCGGGAAGCGTAGGCCCGTCTAGTGCGGCAGGAAAATCCGAAGCCCCGGGCCGCGGGCAAGTGCGGACGCCTAACGGACGTGCTGGAGGCGCTGCGGGACGGACAGAGACGTCGAGCCGAGATGCAGAACGGACGCTGCATGCGCATTCGGCAGAAACCCGGCAGCCACGCGCCGATGGTTCGGGCCAAATGAGCAATGAGCGCGGCAAAGGCGCCACGCGAGGAGACAAGCGCGACGGAGCCGGAAGGAGCGGCCCAGCAGGCAGCGGGAAGGGCAACCGCGCAGCGCCTGCCGCCAAGTCTGCTGCCAAGCCGGGCAAGGTCAAAGAAGACCGGGAGCGAGATCGTAAAAACAAAGGAGCACCCCGCTGGCTCAAAGAAAAGCGAGCCAACAACGAGCCGCAAGCCTAACCGTGCTTGTGCGCCTAAGCGAACAGGACCTTGAGGCTCAACCAGCCGAAGCGTCCTGTTTTGCTGTCTCGGCAGGGCAGGGCAGGGCAGAACAGCAGAGCAGTGCTGGGCTGGGCAGAGCAGAGCAG